>ERZ857984.2059-NODE-2059-length-13538-cov-2.942446_pt1 | contig 13538 bp, 9 predicted proteins | sample MGYA00519914_ERZ857984 | MGnify/ENA primary metagenome ERZ857984 (study PRJEB31778, sample SAMEA3449417) | human gut metagenome | biome: human gut; feature: human-associated habitat; material: faeces | place: United Kingdom | collected 2010/2012 ... | reverse complement strand
ATTTATTAAGTTTTGATTTGATTTCAGCTAATTTTTCTTTTGCCATTTTGGTATTTGGTCCAATTATTGTAAATCTTCCACCACCACAAAATAAAATGTTAGCTTCGCATAATTCAAGTTCTTCTGCAATATATGTAGCTATTGCATCACAAAGCAGTGTCAGATAAAGAGATCTTCCTCTTAAACGTTTACTCATTCCGCTTTGTGCTTCCTGAGGTGAAGAGATTTTAAAAATAAATTTTTGAATTCCTGAAATATCCCCTTCAATAGCTAAATAACAGTTTAAATCATCCTTTTGAGTTAATTTAACATCACCATCACGATTAAATAAATATCTGGAAACTGCTAATGCAGCAGTTGTTTTTGAGTGGTCATATAATGAAATATCACTTTTAGATTTATATGCTGCTGAAGGCATAGTTGAAGCATATTTTTTTAATAAAGCAAGTAATGTATTAAAATCAGTTTTATTTTGAATTAATTCAAATTCAAAGTTAAATTCATCCCATAAACGATTATATTCAGGTACTAAATTCCACCCTCCCATAGTGTCCTTTTTAGCTGCAGGTTTTAAATTATTAAAACTTCCATCATCTAAAGACAATTTATTTAATGGGATATACTGTTCGTCAACTTTGTCATTACCTTCCAAAACAATTTTAGAAAATAATGAAATTAAAGGAGTTTTATTAACTTCTTGCGTATCATCAATATCTTCCCTTTCAGAAGCGGAATGATGATCTGCTTTTTTTAAAATACTGCACAAATCAGGATAATTAGATTTTGTATGATTATGATGATATAAAACCAAATCCACAATATCATCATTGTAGTATTTATCTAAAAAGTCACAGGACCATTTGGCATGTGCTCCATTTTTACCATAATCATCCTGAGAATATTTTTTATATTCTTCAGAATGGCTCTTGTCTGTTCTTTGATAGAACTTTCCAATATCATGGAGTAATGCAGCAATTTTTAAATTTTCTACATTTTTAATTTTAAATTCCTCCTATCTTATTTAATATAATTCTAGTTTAAATTAATAAACATATAAATTTTTTTAATTGATTTTAAGGACAGATAATAAATTTTCAGCAATTCTGCAATTAATTAAAACATTATATAATCCATTAATTCTAACACGTTAATAACAATTATGTATCTTTATTGTATATAAATATTACTAAAATTATTTAAAAAAAGTTATATATCAAAAATTGAATAATCACCATAAGGAGTTAAAAAGATGTTTTGTAATAACTGCGGATGTGAACTTGCAGATAATGCAACTTTCTGTTCCAAATGCGGAAAGAAACTAAAAAACAAAAACATATACATTGCACTGGTACTGACATTTATACTGACAGGACTTGGTTCAATCTATGCAGGAAATACCAAAAAAGGATTAACATTACTGATACTCAGAGTACTTTTTGCTGCTTTGGCATTTTTTTCAAATATATTCGGCATTTTATCCGTTTTGGTTTGGGTTTACGGATTTTATGAAGTATATAACGATGTTCAAATTGCCAACAGAAATTCCAGTCCGAATCTGATTAATGATTTTAAAAACTGGAATCAGCAAAATAAGATAATAGCTATTTTAATAATATGTGCAATTTTAATCCTAACCCTCAACAGTCTCATCAGCTTTTCATCAACAGACAGCTATTCTCCAGGTGATTCAGCCACTTCTAATCATGTAAGCTACAGCTATGATAGCTATCCGTCACATTACGGGGGAGTAGATACATCACCGGATACAATTGCCAAAAATGACTCCTATTATGACTATTATGAATACGGAGACAATCCTGATGTTGATGATTATCTGGAATCAGAAGGTTATGATTAAAATTATAATCAGTTATTCATTTATTGTTGAATTTTAAGTAGGAGTACATTTTTAGAAACATACTTCCTACAAAGACCTGCCATAACTTTAATAATTTTGGTGCAGATTATTAAATCAGGTCTATGTTATAATATTGTGTTTAATTAGTATTTAAATATTGTTATTAACAAGTATAAAAATAACAAGCATGAATGAAAAAAACCTGGTAAAAATATTAGCAGCTGCTGCAATTATCTTAGGGATTGTATTTATATCGGTTATTTGCATAGATACTCATGAAAGCACCAGCTTAAGTGTAAAATCATCAGACACTCTTAGACGGTGATGCATACAGTGTAGAGTTATGTGACTCCAAAAGAAATCCGATAGCTAATCAGAACATTTCCATTTCATTTGGATCAAATTCATTTAACCTTACAACTGATGAAAATGGAATAGCTGTCCTGAAAATCAATAATGTTCCTGCCGGTGAGTATGATATTAAAATCCATTATGACGGAAACAGCCACTATAAAAATACTTCAGCTGTTCACCATGCTGTTATCCTGAAAATCGAAAAAACCCGCAGCCTAGATGAAATTCTTCAAAGCGGAGAATACAAAAAAAAGATTGGTGATTACCACATTATTGAATACAATTATATGGGAGACATGGAATCTGCACTGGTTGAAGATTCCAGAGGCAAAAAATGGATAATGGGCGGAGACGGGTTTACATCTGTTTAAAAAAAGGAGTTTACCATCCCATTTCTCCAATCATACTGACAACATTTTTACCCTCATCAGTCAGACGATACAGACGGCCTTTGTGGGCGTCTTCATTAATGCAGACTATTAGGTTGTGTTCTTTTAAATCTGTCAGTACATTGCTGACATGCTTTATTCCTACTCCTGATTCTTCACTGATTTTTGTTGGTATTTTAACATCGTTTTTTAAGGTTTCCAGTACTTTTCGCCTGTAGCTAGAAATTGCAACATAGCTACATTTTTTCAATAATTCATCATTGCTATTCACAGTTACCACATTTTCTCTAAAGTTGCTTTTTAAAAATAAGACCTAATTTTTAATAATCTGCACCTTGCTTTATATTTTATATTAGCATGTAATATATACTTTGTGGTAATATTGTCTTATAAGATATGATAAATTGTCCATGTTTTAGATATTATTTATATGAAAACAACTAAAAATTCATTTGAAAATTGCTGATATGATAAACAAATTTAAGCTTTATCTAAAAAATGTAAAATTAAACAAAACAATACTATTTTTGCAGACAACTATATAATAATTAGAATATTACAAGAATATCGCTATATTAACACAATATATTCTATTAATTTTAACACAGTTGTACAAATCACGAAGCTGTTCAAAAAAAGCCAGTAATACTTTGACAAAACCCGAAGAATATTTTGAAGAAATTAGAAAATGAAACAAATTTTAAATAAACAAATTAAAAATGAATATAAATGCTAAAAATAAATTACAATTTGAATATACAGCCTAAAAAAACCGAAAGAAACTGAACTTAAATATAAAAACTTATAAAGCATTATTTAAAAAAGATAATAATATGTCTAAGTTAGATGCTTTTTTTAAATTTAAAGAAAATAATACAGACGTGAAAACTGAAATCATTGCAGGTATTACAATTTTTCTGGCTATGGCTTACATATTAATTGTAAACCCTGCAATGTTAAGTGAAACTGGAATGGACATACAAGGAGTATTTATTGCAACTGCACTTTCAGCTGCAATAGCTACAATATTAATGGGATACATAGCAAACTACCCATATGCACTGGCTGCAGGAATGGGTCTTAACGCATTTTTCACATATACCGTAGTACTTACTATGGGATACAGCTGGGAATATGCACTTTTAGCTATCTTTGTCTCAGGTATAATCTTTCTGGTTATCTCACTTACTTCCCTACGTGAAAAATTATTCTATTCAATTCCTGACTCTTTAAGATTCGGTATATCAATAGGTATAGGTTTATTTATCCTTGCATTAGGTTTAAGCAACCTCGGAATCCTGTCATACTCTTCACAGGTAATAAATATCGGAGATGCAAACTGGGCCACACAGCTAATAGGACTTGGAAGCGCTTCAACTATTTTTACTCTCGGAAACCTTTTGGCATTAATCTGTTTTGTCATCATAATGGTTTTAATGAAGAAAAATGTAAAAGGAAATATTCTAATCGGAATTATTGCAACATACATTATCGGAGTTGTTTTAGAACTGGCAGGATGTCCTGTTTTACCTGACCAGTCATTAATACCAACAGCTATAATCAACAGCAATCTGGGCGGATCACTTGGTAATGTTGCATTTAAATTCGGAGAAGCTAGCGGAGTATTTACCGGAGTAAGAGCATTTATTGACTTTATAATCATTGCTGTCACATTTCTGGTAATCTCTTTATTTGATACAATGGGAACCTTAACTGCACTTACAACAAAAGTTGACGGATATGATGAAAACGGCAAACTGCCAAGACTTAAAAAGGTTTTAAGTGTAGATGCACTCGGACCTATTATAGGGTCCGTTTTAGGTACTTCACCTGTAGTTACATACATTGAAAGTTCCACAGGTATTATGGAAGGAGGAAGAACAGGTCTTACAGCTATTGTAGTCGGTATTTTATTCCTGCTTGCAATTCCGTTTGCACCGATATTTACAATCATCCCAACCTTTGCAGTAGCTCCTGCACTTGTTGTTGTAGGTATCTTAATGTGCGGACTGTACAAAAACCTTGATACAGGTAATCTTTCTGATCTGATTCCTGCACTTGCTGCCATTATTGTAACTCCACTTACCCAAAGTATTACAACAGGTATTATTGCAGGTGTATTTGCATTTGTTATCGTTAAAGTCTTATTCGGTAAAGCAAAAGAAATATCCAAAGCAATGTGGATTTTATTTGCACTTTTATTCATTTATATGGTTTTAGAGTTCATAATGTAGGAACTCTAACTTTTTTTATTTTTTGCTGATGTATTTTTATTAATTAAATTGGAAAATCAGCTAATTAAATGATAAGTTATTAAAAAATTAGCTTATTTAATTAAAGACATTGCAAATATTTTAAAGCAACTGTTGAAAATAAGATAATTCCTATTGCAAATATATAAAATAAATTATATAACAAAAAAAGAAAAAAGGTTTTATTTAAAAAAACCTTATTGAATTTTAATTGTATTTCCGGTTTCAAATCCATTGTACATTGAAGTAATAATGTATTCCCCTTTTATCAAATTAATATTTAAGGATGCAATACCGTCATCATCAGTAATTCTATTATAAAATACGCCATTTACATTAAATGTAACAATCTGATTAGCTAATGGATTTCCCTGACCGTCTACAACTCTTGCATGGAATGCAGAACCATCGAGATACTTCATTTTTAAATCGCTAGTTTGTAATGTCGGTAGAACAGTAACATTGTTTCCTACATCATACTGACCATACATAGTAGTAATTACATATTTTCCAGGTCTTAAATTAATAGCTAAACTAGCTATACCATTTGCATCAGTTTCTCTGTAGTAAAATACACCATTAATATTAAAAGTTACAACAGTACATTCAACAGGATATCCCTGACTGTCCAAGATTTTAACTGAGAATTTTGAAGCATTTTTATAGTATTTAACCAGGTCATAATTTTCAACAATTTTAGACAATACTGTGACATTATTGCCTGCCTGTTCACCAGTAACTAAATTAAATACTGTGATAATATAGTTTCCCGGCCTTAACTGGATGTTTAATTTAGCAGTACCATTTTCATCAGTTGTTCTGTTGTAGAATACACCATTTATATTAAAGGTAACAGTTGTATTGGCTAACGGATTTCCGTTGAAGTCCAGAACAGTTGCGTAAAATTGTGTGCCGTTTCTGTAGTATTTAACTATATCCTTACTGATTATTGTTGACAAAATAGATACTGTGTTATTTATACTGGTTCCGAAGTATTTGGAAGTTCCACCAAATGTGGTAACAACAGTATAATTTTTACTGTCTAAATTAATAGCTATGGAAGCAGTACCATTTTCATCGCTTTGTCTAATATAGTCTCTGCCGTTTATTGAAATGGTTACATTCATATTAGCTAACGGATTGCCGCCAATATCTTTCAGAACAACTGCAAATCTTGTACCGTCTTTATAATACATTACAACATTTTCCGCTTCTAAAACTGTTTTGATGGAATTTATTTCAACATTTTCAGATACATTAACTGTCCGGTAGTTATCTTTTGTGAAAACTGCACTGATTGTATAATTTCCATAAGTTAAGTTTTTTAATATTAATGAACCTGTTCCATTAGTGTAAGATAATGTGTAAGGAGCATTATTTACAAGAACTGTTAAATTTCCATCAAGTTTTTCAGACAAGTTAACATTTACTGTTATGTCTCTGTAATCTTTATTTATAGTTACATTCATAATGATTTCTTTTTTAGCTACTGTGAAATCAGCAGTGCTGTTAGCCAAGTTATATTTTTCACTACCTAAATAAGATACACCAGCCTGATATTCTCCAGCATTTAACATTTCAGGTACTGTAAAGACAGCTGAACCATTGACAACATTAACAATATATTTTTTGCCGCTGATTGTTAAAACAACATCACCTGTTACATTAACACCAGCTACTGAAGTTACATTAATACTGACAATAGGGTTTTCACCATAAACAATATCGCCAATATCAGCAGTTAAATTAACATCGGTTTTGGTAACGCTGACGGTTTTTTGAACAAAAGATCCGTTATACAATCCGTTATTTTTATAGTTAGCTGAAATTACATAATCTCCAACTTCATCAAAGTATACATTAATCTTTGCAACACCGTCAACTACACCAGCTGTGTAATTAGTTCCGTTAATGCTGAAAATAACTTCACCGATTTTAGCCATTTTGCCCTTGGCGTCAGTTACAGTAGCTATAATTTCACTGAATTCCTGAACTTTAGGAGTGATATTATTTAAAGTAACTGTTGTATTCTGCATATCAGCAACAGTAAATGCTTTAAGACAGGCTACCTGAGAATTATATGTGTGGCTATAAGCTGAAGCTGAGTAATCATATAAATCTGTCCATTTTTTACCGTCATTACTGAAGTATGATACACCTGGAGCATAATAACATCTGGTTGTTGAAAGTTGTTCTGAAATAGGAACAGCAGCATATCCGTTTTGAGGATTTGCAAGTTTTACAACAATTTTGAAGATATCCCCAACAGCTACAGGAACATATTCTTTTAATGGAATGGTATAATACCCGCTTCCTTCATGTCTGCCGTTTTGGGTAAGCTGCAATACATCATTTACATAAATAGAAATTTCATAATCAACAGTTGTATTGAAGAATGTTGATACAGCAGCAATTGCCTCATTGCCGGTTGCATTATAAATATTCTTATACCATACAGTTTTTTTACCGGTTATTAAGTAATCAGTCATTCCTGCAACATCGTACTGATAGTTTTTGGTGTATCTTACAGTATCATTTAAAATGTAGGTAAATGCCTGATTATCTTTATTTACAGCAAATAAAACTCTATCATAGTAAGAAATGTAGAAGTAACCATTATCTCCCCAGGAACTTCCCCAGCTGTTTTTAACTATAAATGCACCATCACCTGCAGGAGCAGTATAGAAATTATTTTTTGAATAATTGTCATCCCAGCCAACTACCGTAATTGCATGATTTCCATTACCTGTGTATGGATTATAATAAGCATTAGTTTTAGAGTTGAGATAACCTGCTGAGTGATAATATGAAACATATAATCCTCCATATTTTAAAATAGCTTCTTTTATAGCATCATTATCAGTGTAACTTGTACGTGCAGGCAAAACATAAATGTTTTGAATATGCATTTCACTGTCTAAAAGCGGAGATAAAGTTCCCTTATCATCAAATGGATCCAAAGTAGCATTAACCGGACCTAACCAGCTAGCCAAATAACCCATCGGCATTCCGTTATATCCTCCCTCGTTAGTTTCCATTTTCCAGCCGTAGGCAGAATACATTTCAATTAAATTTTTCATGTTTTCCACAGAAAAATTAAATGTTTTATTGCTTGCTTTTAAAACACAGGTTTCAAGTGAAGCAAGTGCTGCAAATGCCCAGCAGTTACCTGAATCCTGCTGATTTTTAACATCAGTTACAAAACCATTTTCAGCTAAATTATATCTTGCAGGCAATGTACCGTTAAATAATGATTTGTAAACAAATAATGAGTAATTATTGGTGCTTGATACAATAGGACTGAAATTAGACTGATTTAACATGTTGACATTGTAACTGGCTTTATTGTCAGTAAATGTAACTCCATCAACTGTAAGTTTAGGATTTGCATTGGAAAATATTGCTCCTCCAAATCCTGTTGCTGCATTTGATGCAAATTCAGAGTTTTTAATTTCAAAAGAAGTACAGTTATCGCTAAATAATGCGCCTCCGTTTAAAGCAGCATTTTTAGTAAAGTTGGACTTCATAACAGTTCCTGAACCATACATTTTATATACTGCTCCACCTTCATATCTTGCAAGATTATTTGTAAAATTAGAATAAGAAATTAAAATTTCAGAATTTAAACTACAGATAGCTCCTGCAAAGTTTGCAGAACAATTATTAAAAGTACTGTCTCTAACTTCCAAATCAGTAGAAAATGCATAAATAGCTCCTCCTGCATCATCTACAGAACGGCAGTTTTCAAAAACAGTGCCGACAACAGAAATTTTAGAATCCTTTTCAGAAGCTATAGCTCCGCCAAACCAATGTGCAGAGTTATTAATAAACTTACAATTTGAAAGAGATAATTCCCCGTAAGGCAGATAAATGGCTCCCCCATACATCGCACTGTTATTTAGAAATGTACAATTATACAATGTATTTTTAGGCACATTAGTCACATAACCGTAATAATCAGTACTGACATAATTGTAGATAGCTCCTCCGTATGCATTATCATATCCGTAAGAAGTATCATCAACAGCTACACCGTTTTTAAATATTACATTAGTTGCACTAACAGTACCCAAATTCTTAACAGTTGCATGATCCAATGTTAAATCTTTTAAAGTTAAAGTATAGCCATCTCCAACATTAAAAGCAATACCATTAAACTTAATGATAGTATTTTGAGCACTCTGACCCATGAAAGTCATGGAAGAATATATTCCTTTTTTAGAATCCAGCTCATAAGTACCGTCTGCGAAATGAGCAGTACAGCCTGAAGTTAATCTGTTATACTGCAGGTACTTGTATGGACTGGATTGTGTTCCTCTCCCGTCACTTTCAGCAGATGCATTGAAATATATATCATTAGAACCTGTAAGAACGTTAGTATCTTCACCATGACTGTAAATAACTCCACTGTCATCAACAGCAGAAATTTCAATCTGTTCATCACTGCTAATGACTGTCTGGTTATCAACAGCATCACTAGCAAAAGCAGATGGAACAATCATTAATAATAACAAAAATACTGAAAAAAGTACAATTGACTTATTAACACATTTGACCACTTTTTGTTCCTCCAAAATTTAATTTTATAATATCGTATAAATATATATGGAATATAATTTTATACAATAATACATTAGATTTACTAATATAAATACACATATAACATTTATTTCGAAAATAAAGGCAATATACAAAAATTATCATATAATTACATAAGTACCATCATAAATAAAATAGCGATGTAAACTATATTTCAATTAAGCATATTTTAATAAATCTAATTATAAATTTATTTATAAACAAAAATATTTAAATTTATATCATAAAAGAAACTAAAATTAAAATAACTAATTATAAGGAATTATTTTATTATGCTATCTATCAATCAATGTTATTTGGATTTTGTTAAAAAAATCTTAAACCAGGGAAAGGAAACATATAAAGACAGCAACCACCATTTAAAAGAAAGTTTAGGTAATTTTTACGTAATTGATGATCCGTTAAACTTGAAATTTGTGGCAAAATACCAGCATATGACTACTGATATGATGCTAAACGAAATCAAATCAGGAAAGTACGATATTGAAGGCTGTCCTATTAAAAGTGATGCACTCTATGAATATGTTAAGTCATTTGAAAACAGTGACGATCAGGGTTTTGTATACACTTATCCAAACCGAATATTGGCTCATTTTGATGTTGACCAGTTTGAAGTGATGAAAAAAAGAATGCTGCATGCAATTGGAAGTAACCGTGCAGTAGCTGTTACATATGACCCGAAATTGGATCAGGACCGTGAAGACATTCCATGTTTACAGTTCCTGCAATGCATTGTTCGCAACAATGAATTAACAATCCACTGCTTATTCAGGTCCAACGACATCTTTGGAGCTTTCTATTCAAATATGTTTTTTATAGCATATATCGGAATTAAAATGAAAGAAGAGCTTAATAAAGAGTTATTAGGCGAAAAAGTAAACTTCGGAGGAATCCATTACCACTCCACCAGCGGCCATATCTACAGCAATGATATGAAAGCTGCTAAAAAATTAATAGCTATTAACAAATAGCTAAATTTTAACTTTTTTTTAAATTTAAATCCTTTTTACAATAAAAAAAAAGAAGAAAAAAGTCCAGATTTTAAAAATCTAGAGATAATTATCTGCCTTTTTTTCAAAGTATGCTTTTGGATGAGCACAGACAGGACATTTTTCAGGTGCTTCTTTTCCTTTGAAAATATGTCCGCAGTTTCCGCAAATCCAGATAATTTCTTCTTCTTTTACAAATACACTGTCTTCCTCAACTTTTTTGAGTAAAACATCATAACGTTCATTGTGTTCTTTTTCAATAGCTCCTACTGCATCAAATAAGTAAGCTATTTCATCAAATCCTTCTTCTCTAGCTTCTTTTGCAAAAGTCGGATACATACTTGTCCATTCATGATTTTCACCTTCTGCCGCATCTTTAAGATTGGATGCTGTATCCTGAATACTGCCACCGTGCAATAGTTTAAACCAGATTTTAGCATGTTCCTTTTCATTGTGTGAAGTTTCTGAAAAAATATTGGAAATCTGAACATACCCGTCTTTTTTTGCCTGACTTGCATAGTATTCATATTTAGTATGTGCCTGTGACTCACCTGCAAAAGCTGCTTTCAAGTTTGCCTCAGTTTTTGTTCCTTTTAATTCTACCATATAAAAAACCTCTTAATTAAAAATAAACAGTAATGATAAATAAATTTTTCGAAAAATTTTAAAAACAAATATCAATAACAAATTATATACATATTAATACAGATTCAATTTATAATAGAGGTGAAAACAAAATGAGCAAATATTGTCCGAAATGTGGAAATGAACTGCCTGATGATGCACAATTTTGTAATGAATGCGGATATTCTGTTTTAGTTGACAATACTCATACAGATGAAGAAACTCCCAAAGAAGTTATGAAAACTGAAGAAGCTGAAACCCCTAAAAAAGATGCAGATGAAATATTATTTAATGAAGCTCCAGATAAAACTAAATCAAATAATGATATGGATTCTAAAATATTTAGCGACAAAGCTTCATTTAACCTTCCTAAAAACAAAATATTAATTCCTGTTGCAGTTATAGTTATTATAATTATAGGACTGGCTATTTTCAGCAGCAATATATTTTACAATCCCGACAGCATCTCAATAACCATTACTGATATTTCAGCAACCGGTGAGGAAAGCGATTATTATTACAATGTAAATGCTATATTTAGCAATCTTCCGTCAAATACCCAGGGTTACCTTCTGAAAACAACATATTATGACAGTAATGGAAATGCATTAGCTTCTACAACTGAAGGGTTAAATACTGTAGACAACAGCGAATACGGTTCCTGTTTTGCATTTTACAACAGCCCAAAATATTTAGCAATAGATCATGTCAAAGTTGAAATCATACATGACGGCAATGCCATAAAAGAAGCTACAGGTGATTTTGACCAGAACAAAGCAGATTTCTCAAATGACAACAACACCACACAGTCTTAAGAGAAATCTTTTAATTTACTTTTTTATAAAATTGTTCTACTTTTTTTAAACATATGTTTAAATTTAATCCTATAAAATTAAATAAGACACATAATCCGCCACTGATGAAAATAAATCAGTACAATCCATTTTAATAAAAATCAATAAGCAAATTTTATATAATACAAAAGGCATATTATAAATCGTGATAAATATACTTCGTTATATTTATGTTAAGAGGCGAGTATTTATGAACAACGATATGAGTGGAAAAGTAACAATAATAACTGGTGGAGGAAAAGGAATTGGATTTGGTATAGCTACAGCATTTGCAAAAGCAGGGTCAAACCTTGCAATTACAGGTAGAACTGAATCCACACTTTTAAAAGCAAAAGAAGAACTTGAAGACAAATATGATGTAAAAGTATTGCCTATTGTAGCTGACGGCGGATATGAAGACCAGGTAAAAGATGCAATCAAACAGATTACTGATGAATATGGAAGAATTGACGTATTAATAAACAATGCACAAGCTTCCAAATCCGGATTAAAACTTGTAGAACATACAAAAGAAGACTTTGATTTAGCAATTAACTCCGGATTATATGCAGTGTTTAATTTTATGAAATATGCTTATCCATATCTTAAAGAAAGCAAAGGTTCTGTAATCAACTTTGCATCTGGTGCAGGATTGTTTGGAAGAGACGGACAGTCATCATATGCTGCTGCAAAAGAAGGAATCAGAGGTATGTCAAGAGTAGCTGCAACAGAATGGGGTTGCGACGGAATCAACATCAATGTTGTATGTCCTCTTGTAATGACTGCCCAATTAGAACAGTGGAGGGAAGAATATCCTGAAATTTATGAAAAAACAATACAAGGCATACCATTACAAAGATTTGGTGATGCTGAAAAAGATATTGGTGGAACCTGCTTATTTTTAGCATCTGAAGCTGCAAGCTATATCTCCGGAGAAACAATAACTCTCCAAGGCGGATCCGGTTTAAGACCATAAAGAAAAGATTCATTTCTTTTCTTTTAAAACTTTTTTTCTACATTAAAATTTTACTCCAGATATGTAACATAAACCATACATTTATATATGATGTAAACTTAATTTTACATAAGTAACATATATTTACATAGTTGCTGCAAATACTGGAGGAAAAAAATGATACTTGACATATACAATGACAGCATTAAATACTCAATTAAAAACTCAAAATCACTACTTTACTTTGGACTAACATTATTTTCAACTTTTATCATATGGATGGCATATATTTTAATATTAATCCATTATCAGGATGCTAATTTAAATTTAAAATTCGCCAGTTTAATTGTACCTTCATTACTAACATTAATACCAATATTTTTATTTTTAGGATATGAATACAGAATACTGGAAATCTCAACACATGGAATGATTAACGGAACAGATAAAGTGCCTGAATTTAATAACCTGAAAGAAATGCTAATAAACGGAGTAAAAATATTTCTTGTTAAATTCGTATACTTTGCAGTCCCCATAATAATACTGGCTGTTACCACTACCCCATTTTTAGACAACATCTCCGGAGGAATAATCCAAACTGCCGGAGCAACAATATCCATGATATTGGCAATCATATTATATTTTGTAAGTTTCATAAGCCTATCAAATATGGCTGCTCATGACA
>ERZ857984.2054-NODE-2054-length-13567-cov-3.716992_pt1 | contig 13567 bp, 10 predicted proteins | sample MGYA00519914_ERZ857984 | MGnify/ENA primary metagenome ERZ857984 (study PRJEB31778, sample SAMEA3449417) | human gut metagenome | biome: human gut; feature: human-associated habitat; material: faeces | place: United Kingdom | collected 2010/2012 ... | reverse complement strand
CGGCCCGGCGAAAGGCTCGCTGAAAGACCCGCATCAGGTCTAGATGGGAAATCCAGATCGCGTCGCCCTCTTTGGCAAATAGCAGCCGCTTATGCATCACAGCACCCTCCCTTCAGGAGCGTATTTGCGCCGCAGCCGCTGCACGCGCGGTTGCACGGCGGCGTGGTCTGCGCGCCCAGCGCCTTTTGGTATTCCCGCACCAGGTACTCCCTGCTCACGCCGTAGTCCAGGTGGCTCCAGGGCGTAACCTCGTCCAGACCGATGGTGCGGTTCGCATAAAAAGCAGTATCAAAGCCAAGGTCGCGAAACACCTCCAGCCATGTATCATAGCGAAACTGCTCGTCCCAGCCGTCAAAGCAGCAGCCCCGGCGGTAAGCCTCCACCAGAACCCGGGAGAGCCGCCGGTCGCCCTTCGCAAAGACCGCCTCCAGAAAACTGGTATGACTGTCGTGGTAGCTCACACTGATTTTCCGGCTTTTGACGCTGCGCAACAGATGCTGCTGTTTTTCACGCAGCTCATCCTCGGTATTCTGGCCCACGAACTGGAACGGCGTCATAGGCTTCGGCACAAAACACGCCACGCTGATGGAGACCTGCACGCCGCGGCCCTTGGGTTTGTTTTCGTTTTTATAATAGAGGTCCACAATGCGCTGCGCCGTGTCGGCAATTCCCTCAACGTCCTCCATCGTCTCTGTGGGCAGGCCCAGCATGAAGTAGAGCTTCACGGAGGTGTAGCCGGCGCTGAAGGCAAGGTTGCAGGTGCGCTCGATCTCTTCCTCGGTAACGTTTTTATTGATGACGTCCCGCAGACGCTGTGTTCCGGCTTCAGGCGCAAAGGTAAGGCCGCTTTTCCGCACCCTGGTGGTTTTGCGAACCAGAGACTCCGAAAAATTGTCGATGCGCAGCGACGGCAGCGACATACTCACATGCTCTTTGGGCGTCCATTCCAGCATATCGTCCAGCAGTGTTTCCAGTTGGCTGTGATCACTGGTGGAAAGCGACGTCAGAGAGATCTCATCGTAACCTGTATTCCCGCACAGGCTGCGCCCCGCCTTGGAGAGCATATCCGCATCCCGCTCACGCATGGGACGATAGATGAAGCCCGCCTGACAAAAACGGCAGCCCCGCACGCAGCCGCGCAGCACTTCGATCTGCGCGCGGTCGTGCACCGCACCGATCATCGGCACCACAAAATTCTCCAGTAGCGGCTGGCTGTTCATATCCTGAATGATGGCCTTGCGCACCACGGCCGGCGCGCCTTCTTTCGCCGTGATGGCTTCCACGCGGCCGTCGGGCCGATAGGACACATCGTAAAACGCGGGCACGTAAACGCCTTCGATATGGCACAGGCGCTTTAATATCTCCCGTTTGGTGAGCCCCTCTCTGCGCCCCTGAATGATGGTGTCGCACACATCAGGCAGCTGCACCTCGCCCTCGCCCAGCATCATCAGGTCAAAAAAATCCGCCAGCGGCTCAGCGTTGCACACGCACGGGCCGCCCGCCACAATGAACGGCGCATCCTCCCCTCTGTCCTTTGCATAAAACGGAATGTGCGCCAGGTCGAGCATAGCAAGAATATTGGTGTAGGAAAGTTCATACTGGAGTGTAAAGCCCACTACGTCGAACATCCCCAGCGGGTCCTTGCTCTCCAGCGCATACAGCGGAATATCCCGCTGCTGCATCTGCTCCTTCATGTCCACCCAAGGCATGAACACACGTTCACACCAGATGTTGTCCCGTTTGTTGAGGATCTCATACAATATTTTCATGCCCAGAAAGGACATGCCCACCTCGTAGGTATCCGGAAAGCAGAAAGCGAACCGAAGGTCCAGCTTCTCCTTCTCCTTATATACGCAGCCCGGTTCGCCGCCGGTATAGCGGCCCGGTTTCTGCACTGCGGCAAGCGCAGCTTTCAGCTTTTCATCCAAGCGTTCAAACATCCTTTCCCTTTTTCGGGCTTATACCCCCGCGTTGTTTCACCATACCCCAAGCTCACACTTCACGTTCCGCTTGGCATTCACTTAAAAAACATGACATCTATGCCGCCAAACTCACGCCCCGCCCGCGGCCCGCATTCACTAAGCGGGCATATTATACCATGACGCCGCGAAGCGGCCTCAACAAAACCGCATCTGCTGCGGTTTTGCATGGTTCAATGTTCTCAAAGCTCTGTGCTCCAGCACAGGGCGTGTGCCGCGCACACGCCCGGCCGCGCAAGCGGCAGTTTTGGGGTCATTATACCGTATTTGCGCGCAGAATGCAAACAGAAAAGGCCTGTGCACGGTGCCATTCACGCGCTGCGCAGGCCTTTCTTCTTTATTTTTGCCTGAACTCCTTTGCCAGCAGATAACCCGGCCCCAGGAAAGCCGCCGCACGAGCGCCGCGCGGCATCCCGCCCAACAGCGCAAAGCCGAGCGCCGCCGCGCAGAACAGGCACAACAGCAGCCGCTGGGCACGGCGCAGCGCATCCTGCTTTTCCGCAGGCAGCAAATTCTGCAGCAGGCGCGCGCCGTCTAACACGCCGAACGGCATCAGGTTGTAAACGCCCGTACACAAACTGACGGCGGCGAGAAAATACAGTGCGTAGCTCGCCTGCCGGTGAAGCTGCAAAAAAAGCAGCGCCGCCATGATAAAATTCGCCAGCGGCCCCGCAGCCAGCACCCATAGCTCTTGTGTGCGGGGCAACTGCTCCGCTCCCGAAAGCCCGATGCCTCCCGCGCTGAAATGGAGACCGGGCAATTTATGCGCACACAGCATATATGCCAGCACATGCCCGCTTTCATGAACGAAAGCGCACACCAGTGTCATGCGAAGAAAGCCCATAGGGTCGAACAAAAGCCCCGCCGCCAGGCAGGCGCACAGCAGTACGGGCTGCACCGACGGCCCGCTCATGCGGCCAGCTGCGGAAAACTGGGCATCGGGTCCACCCGCACACCGTCGAGAATGATCTCCAGATGCAGGTGCGGGCCGGTCACAAGGCCTGTGCTTCCCACCGCTGCAACAGTCTGCCCCTGCGTGACCGTCTCCCCTCCGCGCACAAAGATGTAAGAGAGATGCTGGTACAGCGTCTGGACACTGCCCTCATGGCGGATAATGATATAATAGCCCCGCAGACGGTTGTAGCCCGTGCGCACCACCTGGCCGGACTGTGCCGCTGCCACAGGCGTGCCCTCTGCCGCCGCGATGTCGACACCCGCATGGAAATCATCCGCACCGTTCACCGGGTTATCCCGGAAACCGTACCCCGAAGTGACCGGCCCCGCCACCGGCAGCAGAAGCTCCTGCGGCAGCGTATAATCGTCCATGGAAGCGCCGTCAGGCACCTCACGTTTTTCGATACCGGGCCAAAAGCCGCCCTGCCCGTCCAACGCCTCCGGATCTTCCAACTGCCGGACCAGCCGCTCCGCGCCCATACGCAGATCCTCCACCACGCCGTTTGCAAACCGCGCAAATGCGTTATCCGTGGAAAATTCCACGCCCGCTGTCATCATCTCGTGATACTCAGCCCTCATGTCCTCCAGAAAAGGCGCGCCGGCGCTGCGCGCAAAAAACACAAACGCCACCAACAGCGCGCACAGCAGGACCTGCACGAACAGGACATGCTCTTCGCCCGAGTTTACCTGAGGCACCGTAAATGGCTCCGGCTTCACCTTTGCTGTGGGGTAGAGCTGTTCCACCGGCGCTGTTCCCGCGTCCCGCTGCCCCTCCGGCATGTCCTCCCGGTCTCCCGCAGCCGCCGAAAATGTTCCCGGAACCGGCTCGGGCAGCTCAAACCGCTCGGCCCGTTCCCCCTGCGGCCGCTGTGTCCGGCGCGCCTTTCCGTCCCATCCCGCTTCTGGTGTGCCAATTTCCTCCGGAGGGTCCTCATTCAGCCGCATCCATTCCTCCTGCCGCCCGCTGTCCTTTTCCCACATCAACGTCACGCACCTTTTTATCCCGGTTTTTCGGAACGCTCATTCCTTTAAAAAGGCTATGCGGCGAACGCCAAAAAAAGAACCCGGACAGCCTGTGTACAACAGATTGTCCGGGCCGGTAATTTGGGAAGGGTCAGCGTCCCAGCAGGTTCCTGAGCCTGCCCAGCAGCGTTTGCGGGCGCGGCGCTGCCGGGCGGCGCTGAGGCTGCTGCAAAGCGGCAGCATGGCGGCGTGCTGTCGGCGCACGACGTACCAGTTCCCCCGCTGGGCGCGGCGCAGGCATGGCGGGCCAAGTGCCGGCCAGCATATCATACATGCCGAGCTGGCTGTCAACGCGGGACGCGTCCGGCGCAGGCTTCACCTTGGGATAGGTGCCGTCCGGCTGCATTTCCCGGGCATTCACATTGTCGCGCAGCTGCAGATCCAGCATCTGCAGCAGCTCACCCGCAATGCGTCTGTCCTGAATACGCACGCCCACCTCGACACGTCGTTCGGTGTTGCGGGTAAGAAAATCGCCCGACGCGATATACACCCGTGTATCCTGCCCGCAGCCAAAAGCATACACACGCTCGTGCTCCAGATAGCGGCCCACGATGCTGCGCACCGTGACATTTTCCGTCAGGCCGGGTACCCCGGCTTTGATGCAGCAGATGCCGCGCACGATCATCTGCACAGATACCCCCGCGCAGGACGCTTCGGATATTTTTTCAATGATATCCTTATCGCTGATGGAATTACACTTAAGAATGATGCGTGCGTCCTTCCCCATGCGTTTCGCCTCGATCTCCGCGTCCATCTCCTGCATCAGCACGCTTTTGAAGCACAGCGGCGCGACCAGAAGGTTGCCTGCGTGCTCTGTCAGGCGTTCGATCGCAAGATTATTGAACACGGTTGCCAGCTCGGAGCCGATGCCGAGATCGGTCGTGATAAACGAAAGGTCCGTATACTGCTCGGAGGTCTTTTCATTGTAATTGCCTGTGCCGATCTGGGCAATATAGTGTAGCTGATTGCCCTTTTTCTTTGTGATGAGCGTCAGCTTTGAATGGATCTTGTATGCCTCAAAGCCGTAGATGACCGTGCAGCCCGCCTCCTCCAGCTGCTTGGAAAAGTCGATGTTGTTCTGTTCGTCGAAGCGCGCGCGCAGCTCCACAATGGCAACGACCTCCTTGCCGTTTTCGGCCGCGGAGATAAGCGCCTCGATGATCTTGGATTCATGTGCCACGCGGTACAGCGTCATTTTGATGGAAAGCACGTCCGGGTCCTGCGCAGCCTCGTTGAGCATGCGGATGAAGGGCCGGATGCTCTGGTACGGATAAGAAAGCAGTACGTCCTGCGTTTCCACCACACGGGCAAGATTAAAATCCGGCGGCGGCAGCATGGGACGCTTCACCGGGTAAAACAGCTCGGTATGGCCGTCCAGCGCGATGCGCGCGGATATCTTGAAGCCAATGGACATATCCAGCGGCGTCGTCTGCTCAAACACCTGTTTTGCGGGCAGCATCAGCTTTTCGCGCAGGAACCCGACGATCTCCGCCGGAGCACGCGGCGTTGTCTGCAAGCGCACGGCCGCCAGCTTGCGGCGCTTTTTCAAAAGATCGCTCATGATCTCGCGATAGTCCACGTCGTGGTCGAACATGCCTTCATCCACTGTGATATCCGCATTGCGCGTCACGCGGAAAATGCACCGGCTCTGCACGGTGTTCTTGCCGAAGATCAGGCCCGCGAAATGTTCCACCATCTCTTCCACCAGTGCAAAGGCGACAGAACCGCCCGACGGCACAAATATGATACGCTGGAACTGCGTGCTGATGGGTACCAAACCAAAGGAAGACTGCGCGTCTCCCTTTCCCTTCAGAATGGTGCCGACATACACCTCATTGTTGCGCAGAAACGGAAAGGGATGCCGCCGGTCGATGATCTGCGGAGAAAGGACGGGAAATATCTCCTGCATGAAATATTTGCGCCAGAAATGCTCCGCTTCTTTGCTCAGGTGCGCAAAATCCACCCTGCGGTAGCCCAACACACCCACATTCTCATACAGCTTCGCCACAATTTTATCGCAGTGCTGCTGCAGCTCCGCGACCTTAGGCATAATGGCGTCCAGCTGTTGAGCGGGCGTCATGCCCGTCTTGTTCTCTTTTTCATCGCCGCCCACCAGCGTACGGTCGTACAACGACCCCACGCGTACCATGAAAAATTCATCCAGATTGCTCGCGTAAATGGCGGCAAACTTCAGCTGCTCGCCAACCGGGACCGTCTTGTCCTTCGCAAGGTCCAAGACGCGCCGGTTGAATTCAAGCCAGCTCAGCTCCCGGTTGATGAATATCTCCCTCGTATGCGGCTGTTCCATAAAAAACTCTCCTTTAAATAAACGCACGGTCCTTTCAGCCGGCACCGCGCCGCCGTGCTCCCACGGCTCAGGAAACCCGGACATACGCCCGCATGCCGTCTACGGTGCGCTCCGAGATGCCTTTTACCCGTTCCAGTTCTTCCACCGCGCGGAACGGTCCGTTCGCCTCGCGGTATTCCACGATTGCCAGCGCCTTTTTCTCCCCGATGCCGGGCAGCGTCTCCAGTTCCGCGGCGGGCGCAGTATTGACATCCACCCTGTCCGGCCCCGCGTCAAAATACGGCGCTCCGTCCCAGGGCGGATATTCAGCCTGCTGCACGGGCGGCGCCGTTGCGCAAAGGCACACAAGGACGGCACACAACGCCGCCCACCAAGCCGCGGCAAAGCGGCGTCCCATTCTATCATCCCCTGTTCTGAAGCATTCATCCGGGACAACGCGCAGGCGGCAATATCAAGGTCATTATACCGTGGCGCCGTGCTGCGGCCCCAACAAAACCGCGCCTGCCGCGGTTTTGCATGGTTCAATGTTCTCAAAGCCCATGTGCGGAAGCGCATCAGCGCATAAAGTGCGCGCAGCCGCGCAAGCGGCGGCTTTGAGGTTATTATACCATATTTCTAAGCTCACACCTCGCGTACCGCTCGTGTTCACTAAGAAACACGGTATCTATGCCGATAAGTTCATGCTTCGCCTGCGGCTCGCATTCACCAACCGGACATATTATACCATGACGCCGTGAAACGGCTACAACAAAACCGCACCTGCTGCGGTTTTGCATGGTTCAATGCTCCCAAAGCTCTGTGCGCCAGCACAGGAGCGTGTGCAGCGCACACGCGCAGCCGTGTAAACGGCAGCTTTGGGAGTTATTATACCATAAAATATCCCACCGAGAGAAGTTTGTGCTATACTGGAGAAAAAGAGCGGTTCGCGCCGCGCCAATACAGGGAGGACACGGCAATGGAATATGAGATCGACGAGGTCCGGAAAATATCCATCGGCGGAGTGGGACAGAAAATTCATATCCGGGGCGAGAAAAGAACGAATCCGGTGCTGCTGTTTTTACACGGGGGCCCCGGCATCAGCAACCGGGACAGTGTCGTCAACCGGGAAAAAGACCTGTGCGACGTGTTTACCATTGTTGCGTGGGATCAGCGGGGCACGGGCGGATCCTACTGGGGTGTAAAAAAGGAAACGCTGAATCTGGAGCAGCTCATCTCCGACGCTGCGGAGCTGGTGGAGTATCTGTGCGCCGCTCTGGAAAAAGAAAAGCTGTTCGTCTGGGGCGGAAGCTGGGGCACGGAACTGGGAACGTATCTCTGCTTCCGGTATCCTGAACACATCGCGGGCTATGTAGGCAGCGGCCAGCTGGTAAACGGCGTACTGAATGAAGAGCTGAGCTATGATTTCGCCATGGATGAAGCCAAAAAAGCCGGGGACACAAAGGCCGTCTCCACGCTGGAGCGTATCGGACGCCCGGTGGATGGATGCTACCGCGAGGTGTTTAAAGGCATGATGGCCCAGCGGCGCATCATGAAAAAATACGGCGGACACTCCATGAACAAGGGGACCTACTGGACGGATACCGCCCTGCCGCTGCTGAGGAGCCGTGAGTTTTCGTTCACAGACAAGCTCGGCCTTGCATTGGGGTATAAAAGGTGCCTGACATATATGTGGCCCACGACGTCCAAATGTGACTTCCCGCGGGAGTGCACGCGCTTTGCCATGCCCTATTATATCTTTCAGGGAGCTCATGACAACAACACGCCCAGCGCGTTGGTGCAGGCCTATTATGACGCAATTGAAGCGCCGGATAAGGATCTGATCTGGTTCGAGCACTCGGCTCACGGCCCTCTGCGGGAGGAGCCGGAAACGTACAAAAGACTGCTGCGAGAAAAGCTGCTGCAATGGATATGAGCTGCAGTGTGCACGCGGACAGGCGGGGCCGAAACAGGCGGTGATGCGGCCACGGCGGCTGTTTCCGCGCATTTTGCCCCGAATGGGCAGGAACGCCCTGCCGCAGACAGGCAAAAACCGCATTGCAGGCCGTCGAAGCGGCGCAATGCGGTTTTTGGGGCCGCTGCTGCGGCTTGGGGCGGGACGTCAGTCTGCCTGGATGTCGATGACGCTTACCGGGCAGCCGTCACGGGCCTCGGCGGCCGCAGGCAGCTCTTCCTCGGGAATGTCCCCGGCCATGGCGACGGCGACACCGTCCTCCAGCGTGAATACAGCGGGGCAGGTGGAGGCACACAGGCCGCAGCCGATGCACCCTTCGTTGACAATGGCTTTCATAATGCTTCCTCCTTCTGGTAGTTCATAAACGGTGCCCTGCACGGCACAGAGGCCGGAGACCGCTTTCGCGGCGGACCGCCGCCCTGCAGAGCCGCATGTGGAAAGGATAGGCGCTTTCGTGCCGTTTTATGCGTGGAAGCACTGTTTTCCTGCCGCACGGTGGAAGGAAAGCGGAAAACAAAACGCGCGCGGCAGAAAAGCCGAGCGCGCAACGTGCAGGAAAAAGATGGCCTTACAGTGTCAACCCGGCCACGGTCATACAGCCCAGCTCGCCGATGATATACGCTGTAATGCGCGTGCCGGCGGGCATAGCGGCGGTGTCCAGCAGGACGTTGCCGGCCTGGGACACGTTGGTGTAATAGAAGCGTTTGTGCGCCGTGGTGGCATAGGCATGGCCGTCCTGTACGGTGTAACATACCGTGCCCGTGCACAGGCCGTCCTTTTCGCAGAAATCCGTGGCAAGGCTTTTGCGTTCGCCGCGGAGGAACAGCGCGTATTCCCCGGCGATCTCTGTGCGGCGCAGTTCGCCGGTCACACGCTCGGGCGGGGCGACGGCGCGCGCGCCGTCCTTGCCGTGAATGAAATACGCCACGCCGCCCCAGGCGTGGGCGAACTGGTCCAGCCGGTAGCGCCGCTGGGCTGCGGCGTCGCCCGGCGCGTAAGGGTCATTGACAAGCACGTACTCTGTGCCGTCCTCGCCGGTTTCAAAGCCGCGCACCACCATCAGATGGCCGTCGGTACAGCCCGTCGTGCCCTCCAGCAGAGGCAGGCCGCGTTCTTCAGCATGCTCCGGCGTATCCGCGTAATGCACGCTCACCCCACACGCAAACCCGTTTTTTATCTCTTTCTTCAGTCCGGCGATATCCGCAAAGGCGACATAGCACTCATATCCGTAGCAGCCCGCAATGGCGGTGGTAAAACTCCAGTTGCCGTTGCCCGCGTATGTGTAATCGTAGTTGGCGTGGGCCACCTCTTCGGGCAGCAGGTCCTCGCCCCAACGGTTCATCAGCATGGTGACCGTGGTGGGGCTACAGATGACAGAGCCGATGCGCGGGTCCCGGATGAGCTGAGAATAAGCGGGAACAGGGACGCACCGGTGCTGAAGCGCTTCGCCCGTTTCCCGCTGCCAGCCCGTGGGACGTACGGAGGCGGCAAGCAGATATACGGAGGGGGAACGGCGCACGTCGTCTGTATAAAGGCTGGCCCGGAGCTGGAACAGAGAAGCACCGCCGGGCGCACGTACATTGACCATGTCGGTATCCAGATAAGCTGCGGCGTCTTCCGGGTGCTGCACAGGCAGGCTGGCGCGGCGCAGGAACGGACTCCATTTGCCGTAGGGCATCCAGGGCGTCCACGCCCCGGCCGCAAATACGCGCACGGCGAGCTCCACCGCGGTGCCGGCGGGCGTGGCCGCATTCCACGAAGCGACCAGCGCATTGAACGCGGGGGCCGAAATTTCCGGTGTGGTGTAGCAGCCAGCCTGTACGTAACGCCCGGCATACTGTTCCAGGCGCAGCGCTCCGTCTGCGTAGGCGGTATTTTCAAACGCGCCGGACGCAAAGGCTTTTTCGTCTTTCAAAACGAACGTATGGTTCGTCATATACAAGCTCCCTCACACAAAACCGCCGGGGACACGTTATATGAAGCGGTTCCGGCGGCGTTTTCACAATTTTATCACAAAGTATCTATAATACCAAATATTATCGCACAAGCGGTCAAAAGTCAAGTTACAAAACGCTTTCCTTTTCGCCGTGTTTCGTGTATAATGATATAAAATATCAATAAGAACCGGATGCCGCAACATGCGGCACCCGGTTGAAGGAGTGACAAAAATGAATGCACTGACGCTTGCCGCGCTGGGTACGGGCTTTACCTTTTTGATGACGGCTGCCGGGGCGGCGGTCGTGTTTCTGTTCAAGAATGAGATCAAGCCCTCGTTCCAGCGTGTGTTTCTGGGGTTTGCCGCCGGCGTGATGATCGCGGCCAGTGTGTGGAGCCTGCTGATCCCCTCCATTGAGATGGCCGGGGAACAGGGCGTACCGGGATGGCTGCCTGCGGCCGGAGGCTTCGCACTGGGCGCATTGTTCCTGATGGTGCTGGATGCCTTAATGCCCCATCTGCACCCCGGCTCCAGCGAGGCGGAGGGCGTACATACCAGCTTCAAACGCACCACGCTGCTGGTGCTGGCTGTAACACTGCACAACATTCCCGAGGGCATGGCCGTGGGCCTGGCCTGTGCGCTGGCGGCAGGCGGCGGCTCATCCAGTGTGACGCTGGCGGGCGCGATGGCGCTGTGTTTGGGCATGGGGCTGCAAAATTTCCCTGAGGGTGCGGCCATTTCGCTGCCGCTGCGGCGCGAGGGGCTTTCCCGTCCAAAGAGCTTTGTCTATGGTGCGCTCTCGGGTATCGTGGAGCCCATCGGCGGCATCCTGGCCGTGCTTATCGCGGGCAGCGTTACGCCGCTGATGCCCTGGTTTCTCAGCTTTGCTGCGGGCGCGATGATCTATGTGGTGGTAGAGGAGCTGATTCCCGAGGCGCATTTGGGCGAGCATTCCCACCCGGGTACACTGGGTGTGCTGGCGGGCTTTCTGGTGATGATGGTGCTGGATGTGGCGCTGGGGTGACCGATGGAACGGAGATATATATTCCGCCGGGCACGGCCCGAGGACGCGGGGGACATTGTCCGGCTTTACAATTCCAATCCCTGTTTTTTGGAGCGTCATTTGGGATGCCGGGCAGTGGACGGCACGTTCGTTCTCCAAGAATGGCGGCAGATGAAAAAGGAAGGGTTTTCCACTACGGTCATCGCGGATGCGCAGACCGGAGCGGCCGTTGGATTCATAGATTGCCGGGATTCGGAGCCTGTTTATCTTTCGCTGTTCCTGTTGGATGCGGCGCTTCAGGGGAAAGGCTTGGGAACGGAACTGTACCGGGAGTTTGAGGAAATGCAGCGCCGCAGGGGGCGCAAAGGCATCCGAATCGACGTGGTGGACGATTATGAAGGGAACCTTGTTCCGTTTTGGAAACGGCGGGGCTTTGAAGAAGGAGAAGAAATCACGCTGGAATGGGGCGGCAAGGCTTCCCGTGCCCGTGTGATGTACCGTGATTTGATATGAGTGGACCGCGCAGAGTACCGCGCGATCTTCCGGCAAAACGAACGCCCCGCCCGAAAGTCTTCGGCGGGGCGTTTGTTTTATTTCTGAGACACTTATTTTGCGTAATCTACTGCCCGGGATTCACGGATGACGTTTACCTTGATTTGGCCGGGGTAGTCCAGCGTTTCCTCGATTTTCTGGGAAATGCTGTGAGCCAGGAGGATCAGAGCATCGTCGTTGATGGCGTCCGGCTTTACCATGATGCGTACCTCGCGGCCCGCCTGAATGGCGAAGCTGCGCTCTACGCCCTCGAACCCGCTGGCGATCTCCTCCAGGCTTTCCAGGCGCTTGATATAGCTTTCCAGATTCTCACGGCGCGCACCGGGCCGTGCGGCAGAGATGGCGTCGGCCGCCATGACGATGAACGCCAGCGGCGTTTTGGCCTCCACGTCGCCGTGGTGGGCCTCTATGGCATGGATGATGGCCGGGTTTTCCTTATACTTTTTGGCGATGTCTACGCCGATGCTGATATGGCTGCCCTCGATCTCGTGGTCCAGCGCCTTGCCGATGTCATGCAGCAGGCCGGCGCGCTTGGCCGTCGTGACGTCCACGCCGAGCTCCGCAGCGAGCAGGCCCGCTATCTGCGCGACCTCGACGGAGTGGTTCAGGACATTCTGGCCGTAGCTCGTCCGGTATTTCATCCGGCCCAGGAGCTTGATTATCTCCGGGTTCAGACCGTGGATGTTCGTCTCGAACGCCGCGCGCTCGCCCTCCGCCTTTATCGTGGCGTTGACCTCGCGCTGCGCCTTGGAGACCATCTCCTCGATTCGCGCGGGGTGGATGCGTCCGTCCTGGATGAGCTTTTCCAGGGCTATGCGCGCTATCTCGCGCCGCACCGGGTCAAAGCTCGAAAGGGTTATCGCCTCGGGCGTGTCGTCTATGATGAGGTCGCAGCCCGTCAGCGTTTCGATGGAACGAATGTTGCGTCCCTCTCGTCCTATGATACGGCCCTTCATCTCGTCGTTGGGGAGTGGTACGACGGAGACGGTTATCTCGCTGGCGTGGTCCGCTGCGCAGCGCTGGATGGCCGTCGCTATGATCTCTCTGGCCTTTTCCTCGGCCTCTTCCTTGTATTGGGCCTCAACCTCGCGCACCTTGGCCGCCATCTCGTGCGTCACTTCGGACTCGACGTTAGAGATGAGGTAGGCCTTGGCCTCGTCCACGGTGTAGCCGGAGATCTTCTCCAGCATCTCGAGCTGGCTCTTCTTGACGAGCTTTATTTCCTCCTGCTGGGCTTCGGCCTGGGCGATCTTCTGGTTGAGGGCCTCGGTCTTTTTCTCAAGCGTGTCGTTCTTGCGGTCGAGCGTCTCTTCCTTCTGCTGGAGCCTGCGCTCCTGCTTGGAGAGCTCCGCGCGGCGCTCCTTGACCTCGCGCTCATATTCGTTGCGGCTCTTGTGTATCTCCTCGCGGGCCTCCACCAGCGCTTCGCGCTTTTTGGACTCCGCTGCCTTGATGGACTCGTTTATGATCCTCTTGGCCTCTTCCTCCGCGCTGGAGATCTCGCGCTCGGCTACCTTTTTCCGGTAACCTATGCCGAGAAAAAAGCCTATTACCAGCGTGGCTATGCAGGCCACGCCAGCTATTATCCATTCCATGGTTGCTGTATACGCCTCCCTTTCTATGAGAATTGCCTAAGATAAAGACAGAGCGATAGCTGCTCCGTGTAAAGTTTTAATATCAAGGGGTTCCCCAGCCCCGCAATATTATCGAATCATTTTACACCTTAATTGCGCGTTATGTCAAGCAGACTTGTTCTGCGCGGTGCTTTGGCGTATGGACAAGGATTGAAAAAACGTGTATAATATGTGGGCTAATTGAGTTCGCGGAGGTAAGGACTTGTCTTATCTGACCTATCTGCTGC
>ERZ857984.2050-NODE-2050-length-13588-cov-2.684401_pt1 | contig 13588 bp, 14 predicted proteins | sample MGYA00519914_ERZ857984 | MGnify/ENA primary metagenome ERZ857984 (study PRJEB31778, sample SAMEA3449417) | human gut metagenome | biome: human gut; feature: human-associated habitat; material: faeces | place: United Kingdom | collected 2010/2012 ... | reverse complement strand
GATGATATCGGCGTCCCGGCAGTTATAAACAGCGGCATTTTCCCCTGTCGCCCCGATATTCGCACCCGCGCGCAGCATCGCGGCGGTAGCCATACCGTTTGTCCCCACTGCAATAATTTCCGCGTCGGGTAGATACGGGCGCAGCTGTTCGATCAGCCTGCCTCCGATTCCTCCGCCCTTTCCGTCGATCACAACAATTGTCAAAAGGAACGCCTCCTTCTTTCACACACCGCGGGACAGAATGCCGCCTGTCAATGCTTCGCGGCAACACCTGCCCGCAGCCCTTCTTTCACGCACCGCGGAAGAGAATGCCGCGGTATTGTTTTCAGTATAACAAAAGATCATTCTCTCCGCAATGGAGCGGTTTCGAAAAATCTCCTCCACTGCCAGCGGCCTGAACATCGCAGAGCCGGTTCAATTTTTCTCCGGCAGGACTTCCTGTGTCTGTAAGCCGTCCGCGATGTCCCGCTTAAAATTCGGGCATTTCCTGCCTCTTTCGACAGCACGCCGCATTGAACCGCTTTTCCACGCGGCCCTTGGGCGCCTTCGTTTTCCCGGCAGCAATCTTCGACTGGGCTTGACCGGAATATCCTCGAGTGCTCCTCTGAATTGGAGAGAACTCAAGGCACAGCCGGATTCCCGCATCTGTACGGCAGCGGTACATGGTTATCATAAGCCGTATCTTTCCCGCACACGGGAAAAGGCAGCCCTCGGCTCCAGCTTGTTCTTGGCGTTATACATCATATGCCGCATCTTTTTTGTACACGTGAAAAGCGGGTTCGAAAAAGTTTGGCTTTTGAAACGCCGAGGGAGCAAACTTTTCCGGGAAATGCCAAATAAATTTGCAAAAAGTGTTGCATCAAACAAAAATTGTGTGCATAATGGAAGAAAACAAACATGCTGTTTCATTGCACATAAATAACACAAAAGAAGGGTCTGGCATGAGCAGGGGAAGCGCAAAGGAAAACCGCATGGTGAAGGTGTTGGAGCTTTTGAAAAAGAACCAGCGCATTGCGGTGAAGGAGCTGGCCGAAACTCTCGGCGTTTCGGAGATGACGGTGCGCCGCGATCTGGAAATTTTGCGAAAAAACCATGTGCTGGAGCGCAGCTATGGCTTCGCGACACTTGCCCGCGGCGGCGCGGAATACGCCATTAACGGCGAGGTCTACGATCTGCGCATGGCGCGCATCCAAAACATCAGCTCAAAGGACCGCATCGCACAGTATGCCGCATCGCTCATTGAGCCGGGGGACTGGATCTTTCTCGACAACGGCACCACGGTCTCCCGCGTGACTTCCCATCTGCCCACCGAATTCGAGTTTACGGTGGTCTGTTACAATTTCGGCATTTTAACGGAGCTTTTAAAGCATCCCAACATCAAAACGATCTTTCCCGGAGGGTATTACTACCCGGAGGACCAGATGTTTGCCTCAGCGGAATCGGTGGAGTTCATCCGCCGTCACCGCGCCAACAAGGCATTCATTTCGACCTCAGGTGTACACCGTTCGCTGGGAATCACCTGCATCAACGCACACAGCGTCGACAGCAAGCGCGCCATCATTGAATCCTCGGCCAGCAAGGTACTGCTCACCGACTCAAGTAAGTTCGGCGCGGTGAAAGCCAATCACTTTGCCGAACTCGATGAGATCAACACCATCGTGACCGACGACGGAATTTCGGAAGACTGGCGTACGCTGCTGCATGATATCGGAATCCGCCTCAAGATTGTGTGAACCGCAAAAGATCTCAAAAATGTTGTCTGAAACCCAGCCGCGTGTCTCTGCACGCGGCTGGGTTTTTCACTATTCAAAATAAATAATGTTTGTTCGATCATAAATAAGCCCAATATTTTGACTAAAACAACAAAATAGCCAATTGAATCATGTCGTAATTTACAAAAATCGGTTGCAGCAATTGACATTCAGCGCTGACAATGATAATTTAACACTCGTAAAGCAACACAATCACAAAAAATAATGTTCGAACGAACATTATTTTTAGAAGAGGTTAAAACCATGATCTTTACCGAAATCACCGATGATCTCACCGGTGCGGCCGATTCCGGCAGCTATTTCACGGCGCGCGGCCGGCGGCTTAAAATATGTGTTTCCGGCGACTGCGATCTTTCCCGTGAAGATGGACAACTGCTTTCGGTCAATCTCTCCTCACGAAACACGCCGAAGGACACTGCCCGCAGCCTGCACCGCAGTCTTTGCGAAAAGCTGCCGCACCATGGGAACACGATCTTTATGAAGAAGATCGGCACCGGTTTTCGCGGCAACGACGCCTATGAACTGGAAGGACTTTTGCAGGCCTGGCCGGACTATCTCGTTTTCATCATTGACAACGCCCCCGATCTTGGCACCTTCACCCTGTATGGGCACCAATACTGTGAAGGACAGATCCTTCCGAAATCGGTGTATGCGAAGGACCCGATCTTTCCGCCAAAGGAATCCTTTATCCCTGACATTCTCGGACACGACACCAACATCCCGATCGGCCTTGTGGATATCGACTCCGTCAAGGGCGGCTCACTTGTCGAAAAGACCCGTGCCGAGATCAAACGCGGCTGCCGCATCCTCGTGTTTGACGCGATAACCCGCGCGGATACGCTGCACATCATCGAAAGCCTGCAGCCGCTCTATCCGAAGGTATTCTGGACCGGATCGCTCGGTATGGCGGATGGCCTTGCGCAGTATCTCTACGGTAATCCAATCGTCGAAAGCAGCGTTGTGCGCGAGGTTCGCTGCCTCGGCTTCTGTGCCTCGGCCTATGAGATCGCGCAGCGGCAGATGCAATATTCCGCTGAAAAGGGCTTGGCGCTCGTACCGGTGCGCATTGACGACTACATAGACGGCGACGAAACCGTACTCCAGAAGGCAGCGGAGGAAGCGCTCGCAGAAAATTGCAGCAGCAACGTCATGATCTTTCCGCAGGTTAAAAAATATTCCTACAAGCCTGGCACCAGCCAAAAGATCATGGAGTGCTTCGCCCGTTTAGCGCCGCTCGTGTGCGGACGGGCCGCCTTTGACCGGCTGGTGATTGTAGGCGGAGAAACCTCGCAGGCCATTTTCCGCGAGATCGGCGTACAGCATCTTGAGCTTGGGCGTCAGCTTGAACCGGGCGTGGCGCAGGGCGTTATCCTCGACGGAATGCTCGCCGGCCGCGAATTTGCGCTCAAGGGCGGCAGCATGGGTACCCTGCAGGTGCTCGAAAAAATGATGTGCCGCCGGGAGGAATGTTGATGGACTGGATATGGGAACGAAACTACCGCTCAGAGATGGAGGACATTATTCGCTACTCCGGACTGCTCTATGACAGAAATTTTGTCAGCGCCGCAGGGGGGAATGTGAGTGAACGCTGCGGCAGCGATATGCTGATTACCGCGAGCAACGCTCCGCTGCGTGAGATTACGCCCGATTCGCTGGTGCTCTGTGATCTCAAGGGAGCCGTGATCGAAAAGAATCAGCATTTACGGCCCTCCAAGGAAACGCTCTTCCATGCCGGCGTCTACAGGGTGCGTCCCGAGGTCAGATGCGTCATCCACGTTCACCCGGCCTATTCGGTGGTGTGGACGCTTCAGAAAAAGCCGCTGCCGCTCTATACCGAATCGGCCAAGCTCAAGCTCATCGACGTGCCGATCATCCCGGATGCAGCCCCCGGCTCGCAGGAGCTTGCTGAAAATGTCGTTCGAACTGTAGCGGCGGCGCCCGCAAACATTACAGCTTTTCTGATGGAAGGGCACGGCATACTCGCGCTGGGCAGGACGATGCAGGAATGCTTCCATCAGGTGGAGCTGCTGGAGGACACCGCCAAGATTGCCGTATTGCAGGCCCTTCTCACCAGATAGCACAAGAGGAATTCAATCGGGTTTGACCGCGTTTCGCGGTTTATATACCAAAAGCTATATCGTAAACAGTAAGAGGAGAGGAAATTTATGAAAAAGTTTGGTAAGTTCTTATCGCTCGCCATTTCCGCAGCGATGCTCGCAGGTTCCCTCGCAGGCTGCGGCGGCAGCGCTTCCAGCGCAGCACCAGCCTCGAGCGCGGCGGCTGCCTCCGAGGCTGCTCCTGCCAAAGCCGTCACCTTCACCGTAACCGCAGATGTCACCGGCGACCGGGCCCCTTATGTGGAGCGCTTCGCAGAACTGGTCAAGGAAAAGACCGGCGGGCGCTATGAGGCAAACGTAATTGCCGCTGGCTCGCTGGGCACCGGCGCCGATGCCGCCCAGATGCTGCAGATGGGCACCCTCGATGTTCTGATGAGCGACGATATGACGATGGACGGCGTTCTCAACGGAACTCTGGGCTTCGCATGGCTGCCCGGTCTGGTCGCCAATTACGAGGAGGCGGACGCTTACTACAACAACGGCTGGATCGCCGACAAGGTCGCCGAGGTGATGGCGAAGAGTGACCTTATCCGCATTTCCTCCTACTGCAACGGCTTCCGCCAAGTGGGCAACATCAAACGCCCGGTCACCGAGATGAGCGACATCGCGGGCCTGAAGATCCGCACCCCCTCGGTCGAATCCATCGTCAGCTTCTATGAGAAGTGCGGAGCGCTGCCTGCAATGATCTCCGGTTCTGAGGTGCTCAACGCGCTGCAGACCGGCACCGTTGACGGCCTTGACAACGCCGTATTCAACTACACGAATCAGGGAATCACCGACATTATCACCCACATCACTGAAATCAACTACTGCTACTCCGGCGGTTGCTTCATTGCGGGCGCCCCCTTCTGGAACAAGCTCGACGACGCCGACAAGGCTATCTTTGCCGAGTGCGCGCAGACCGCTTCCGATGAGTTCACCAAGTTCTTCCGCGAAAAGACCGATTCCATGATGAAGGATGGCGTCGCAAAGGGACAGTGGACCGTTGACCAGCCCTCCGATGCGATGAAGGCTTCCCTCCAGGAAATCTACAAGCAGATCTGGGACGAGAGCTACGATAAGTATGGCAAGGATATCATGGATGTCATCATCAGCGGCGACTACAAGACGCTTTCCACCAAGTAATCACCACAGGCACGCCGGTTTCGCACATCCGCACAAGGACTGCTGCGTAAAACGTGCGAAAAACAGCATCTGAAAGTGCGAGTCTGTTGTTTTCCCAAACGAAAACTTCAGGCTCGCCTTTTCAGAAACGTTTTCGCAGGCTGTCCGCCAAACACGCAGGGGAGAACATAGTATGAATGCACGAAGCAAATTGCTCACGAGCGCAAGGCTCGTAAACAAAAGTCTTCTTTCCATCGAAACCTTTATCATGGCTCTTATCACGATCAGTCTTGTGGCATGCATCTTTGTGGAGGTCGTGTGCCGCTATTTTCTCTTCATCTCGGTCGCGTGGGCCGAGGAGCTCACCCGCTACCTGTTCATCTGGCTGACCTATATCGGTTCGGCCTATGCCATCTACGATGGCAGCCATACCGAGATCGACATTTTGCAGCAGATCATCATTAAGTCGAAAATTAAGGACAAGGCCCATGCGCTCAATATTCTCGAGATACTGGCCATCGTTTCCACCTTCCTGTTTCTCGTTGCGTTCGGCAAGATCTTTTTCAGCTATATGGTGAAGATCTTTCAGATGGCGCAAGCTTCCCCCACCATGCATATCCCAATGAGTCTCGTCTATCTGCCGGTGTTCGTCGGCGTCGTACTGGGTGCGGTGCATGAGGTCTGTCTGCTGCTGGAACACACGGTGTCCCGGCAGGCCGACTGACGGCGGATGAGAAATTGAGAGAGGTGAAAATATGTCTGCATTATCTGCGCTGTTGGTCTTTCTGATCTCCTTTATGATTGTTGCTGTATTTTTCAAAATGCCGGTATCCTTTGCACTGGGCACCTCCTCCCTGCTGGTGCTCGCCTACGGCGGTCTTTCGCTCACGCCGGTGCCGCAGTTTGCGTTCTCCGGTTTGGACAGCTTCGCACTGCTGGCCATCCCGTTCTACATCTTCGCCGGCGTGCTCATGGAGTACAGCGGCATCTCCAAAATGCTGATTGACTGGGTCAAATCCTTCGTGGGCCGCGTGCGCGGCGCCACCGGCGTCATCACCACCTGTGCCTGCATGGCCTTCGGCGTGCTCACCGGCTCGGCCATGGCCACCATCAGCGCCATCGGCAAGATGATGTCCCCCGAAATGGATAAGGAGGGCTATCCCCGCGGCTACACAAGCGCGCTCCTTGCCGCCACCTGCTTTCTGGGCATCCTGATCCCCCCCTCGGTGCCGGGCATCATGTACGCCCTCGCCTCGGGCGCGAAGATCTCCGAGGTATGGATGTCCACCATCGGCCCCGCCTTCATCTTTGCGGCAGGCTACTTTATCATCAACTACGTGCGCATCGGCCGGCATCAAACCAAGCCTGAAAAGCTGGATATTCATTTTGCCGACCGCGCAAAGGAAATCGGCCGATCCACCATCTATGCCGTTCCCGCTCTGCTCATGCCCATCATCATCTATGGCTCGATCTACGGCGGTCTCTGCACTGTCACCGAGGCCGGCGCCGTCAGCTGCGTATACGGCATCCTCTATTTCTTCGCCCTCAGACTGATTGACCGCAGCCGCATTAAGGTCACCTTCTGGAAGTGCTGCGCCATTGCCGGCGCCTCCACCGCCACCATCGGTCTTCTCAATGCTTTCTCCGCTGTCGCGGGAAAGGTCATGACCCTCGCGGGCATCTCGAACTTCCTTTCAACCCTTATCACCGAAAACATCGCAAGCAAGGCGGGATTCCTGCTCATGATCAACCTGCTGTTCCTGTTCATGGGTACTTTTATGGATATCAACGCCACCATTCTTATCATGACTCCCCTGCTGCTGCCGGTGGCGCAGACCTATGGCATCACCCCGGTACACTTTGGTGCCATCCTCATCGTCAATATGTGTGTCGGCTTCCTGACGCCTCCCTTCGCGGTCGGCATCTTCGTCAGCACCAAAATTGCCAATTCCACCTTCGGGGAAACGGTGCGTGAGGCTGTGCCTTTCATGGGAGTAGGTCTTCTTGCCATCATGGTCACCACTCTCTGCCCCGGCTATGTAGATTTCTTTATCCGCCTGTTCTCCTGACCGCGGCGGCGTTCAGGTTACCAAATGAATCAGAATTTATGAAACGAGGTCTTTTCAGTATGCTCGGAAAAGAAGTGCGCCTCGGGCGCCTTATTCCCAATGCGGATGGCCACTATTTTGGCCTTACCGTAGATCACGCCATTGCGCGCGGCGTCATGCCCGGGTTGGACACCATCGACACCACCATTGCCAAAATGGTGGCGGGTGGCCCCAACGCCATCACAATGCACAAAGGCATCGCGGAAAAATGCTTTGCCCCCTATGCGGGCAAGATTCCACTTGTACTGAAGCTTACCACTTTCGGCGTCTATCACTTTGAAGAGGACGTACAGGTGGCCGATGTGGGCGAGGCTGTTTGTCTCGGTGCGGACGCCGTCTCCACCGGATGCATTGTGGGCGGCGACAATCAGGACCAGCAGCTCGCTCAGCTCGGCCGGCTCAGCCGTGATGCCGCAAAAGTCGGCATGCCTATCATCTGCCATATTTACCCCCGCGGAAACCACATCACCGGCGCCGAACAATACAGCGTGGAGAATGTCACCTATGCCGCCCGCGCTGCGGCAGAACTCGGCATCGATCTGGTCAAGACCAACTACACCGGTGATCCGGAAAGTTTTGCCAAGGTGGTACAGGCGGTGCCCACCCGCGTCGCCATCGCGGGGGGAACAAAATGCAAAACGGTGCGCGACTATCTGCAGATGACCCGGGACGTCATCGACGCCGGCGCAGCGGGCGTCACCTACGGCCGTTTCGTGTTCCAGTACCGCGACGTCACCGCACTGGTTAAAACCCTCGGACAGGTCATCCACAGGGGGCTTTCGGTCAAAGAAGCCGCAGAGCTGCTGGAGCAGCTCGAGAATGATAATAAGTAAGGAATGATGGCAGTGTATCTCGATTTTGACAACGCCAAGCCCAATGATGTGGCCGCATTCGGACGCGCCACCATCGACCTCTACGCCAATGAGATCGGGCCGATGGAAGACGCCGTCACCTTTTCAAAGTATGTTGGCGGCTCCCCCGCAAACACCGCCATCGCCATGGCGCGGCTTGGACTGAGGGTCGGCTATGTCGGCAAGGTGTCGGACGACCAGTTCGGCCGCTTCATCACCCGCCATCTTGGCGAAAACGGCGTGGATGTTTCGCATATCGCCGTCGCGGCACCGGGGGTCCGGTCGGGTGTGACGATGGGGGAAATCCGCCCGGACGGATGCAGCTGCTTTATGTATCGCAGTGACTGCGCCGACCTGCACATCGACTGCGCCCAGCTTGATGAAGACTATATTGCCTCGCACAAGCTTCTGCTCGTGTCGGGCACCTCGCTTTCCCACTCGCCCGCGCGCGAAGCGGTATTCCTCGCCATCGAATATGCCCGCCGCAACGGGGTGCGGGTATCCTTTGATCTTGACTACCGCGAAGGCACCTGGAACAGCCCGGAAGAGGCAAGCGTTTACTTTACCCTTGCCGCCCGCCAGGCGGACATGGTGCTGGGCACCCGCGAGGAGTTCGATATGATGGAAAGGGTCTACCACCCCGGTAACCGCAGCGACGCCCAGAGCGCGCAATGGCTGCTCGATGCGGGCGTCAGGGTTGTTTCCATCAAGCAGGGCAAAAAGGGTTCCTTTGTCTACACGAAGGACGGCCGCTGCGCAGGCGGAATCTACCCCGCCAAGGTGCTCAAGACCTTCGGCGCAGGAGATTCCTACTCTTCTGCCTTCACCTATGCACTGCTCAAGGGCAGGGACATGCCCGACGCGCTGCAATATGCCGCGGCGGCCTCCTCGATCACCATTTCCGGGCACAGCTGCTCGGACGCCATGCCTACTCTTGCTTCGGTGGAAAACTACATGGCTTCACATGAGTATGTGCTGCCGGAAACAATCTGACCTTTCAAATTTTTTTGTATTTCTCTTCCTCCTGTTCCCTGTAAAGGCGCCGGCACCCGTAAAACGGATGCCGGCGCCTTTTGAACGAATTTACTGCTCCGGTCCATCTTTAGCCCGACACCGAAGCAATCAAGAATAAGCGAAACTGTCGGGTGACAGCCAGGGCGCATATCGCGAAAAGCCGCCCGTATGCACCATGCCGGTCCGGGAGCCGCATTGATCCGGGAGCTATCCCGATAAACTGTTGCTGAGCCGCTGATCGAAACAATCGCTTTACTTTTCCAGGTTGCCCTCACAACGCATATATTACGATCGGAGGGTGAATCGCATGACGGACACATTTGATAAAAGGGAATGCAGGCGGTGCGTGCCGTCTTTTCCTCTCATTTGTATCCTCTCGGTCAAGCCTGCCATCTCTCCGCAGAGCCGTCCCCATCCGCACCGGGTCCCCTTTTCCATGTTTTTTGACAGATTCTTCGAAACAACGCAAAAAATTCACAATTTTTCGACACGATATGATATAATGGCTAAGATCATAGTCCTCTGCGCACCGCGTCGGGGACCGTTTGCCGTAAAGCACCGTGTCACCGACGGAGGCACGTGCGGCCTGCCCATCCGGGCCGGCCCGGCGTGAGGAGTGATGGGATCGATGGATGAAACCAATCGTAAAAAAACCTTTTGGATGGGATTTCTGGCGGGGATCGGGGCCGCTGCACTTGCCGGACTGCTTCTCTATTCCGGCGGTATGCTGAGTCAGCCCGTACAGGGCCCCCCGCCTTCCTCTCTTGCGGAATCGCGGGAACCGGAGATTCCGCCAGTGGTTGCCGAACCGGCCGGTCCGCTGGAAGAGTCCTCCCGCCCGCCGGAAAGCGCACCTGAGGAATCCTCCGCGGGCGAACCTTCCTCTTCTTCCGCGCCGCCCTCCGGCCGGGAGGTGATCGGGGAGTTTGCCGTTCTGCGGGACAGCGACCTGATCAACGAGCTGGCTGACGAGCACCTTGAGTTGATTTACCACTACTTTGACCGCAGCTATCGCTCTCTTTCCACCTTAAAGGCCGAGGACCTGCTGGACCTCTTTTCTCCCCGCACCGACGAGGAATATGAGAACAGCATTCTCAACCAGCTTTCGCTGCAAATGCTCTGCGGCGTCCGCGCAGTGCGGGAGAACGACCTGCGTCTCGACCGCTACCGGTACGGTATCAGGATCACCGCATTTGAGGAAAAATCCTCCGACTGCGTGACGGTTGATCTGGTCGAGGACAGCGAGGTCCACTTTACATTTCTCGACGACGGCGTGGATTCGAACACCAGCGGAGTACAGCACCGGTTTGTGCTGGTACGCGATGCCGCGGGAGATTGGTACATCGGTTCCCATGATCAGGATGAGGATTTTACCCAGCAGATCTGGGCGAAATATCTTGCGGTGCGCGGTGCCTCGGTCCTGACTGATCACGACCGGGTCAATGCAATCTTCTATGACCTCTATGACAAGATGCTCTCCGCCGCCGAGCAGGACGAGCAAAGCCGTCAGGAACAGCAGGGAACCGCACGGGTTGACGCGCGCCTGCCGGCCAACCAGTATACCTGGAAGCACGAATACGACCGCGATACGGCGGTAGGCTATTCCTACCTTTGGGTCGATGGAATTAAAACACTGCGCAACAATGCGTGGCAGATTTACGGCCAGAACGGCACCAACTACGTCTCGCAAAGCCTCTATGCGGGCGGCATCCCGATGGACTGCACCGGCAGCCAGCAATGGAAATGGTGCGGCGACACCGTCAACACCTCCCAGATGATGATCGGCCGCTCGACCTCCTGGACCGATGTGGACGCATTTTATCTCTATGCCCGCTCCAATGAAAAGGGAGGCCCCGTCACTCTGACCGACGGCAACATTTTCTCTGTACGCCCGGGCGATGTGCTGCAGTTGGGACTGTTCGACAGCTGGTATCAGTCGGTCCTGATCGCCGAGACGATTTCCGGACCGGACGGCTCCCCCATCGACCTGCTGATCAACACCAACACCACCGACCGGATCGACTACCCGGCCAGCGCACTGCTCGCCACTAATCTGCGCGCTATCCGCGTACTTGGCTTCAACTAATAAATATCCCCCGGCCTAGCCGGGGGGGTTATAGACAGTCATGCCCACCCCTAAAAGAGATGGTATGGGCGGACCTGTTCTCGCTGTAAGGTCATAACACTGCCAGAGATCAATGGCGCTGTACTGCCCTTTCGGGCATTAGCCTGTCCATTCAGGCGCCGGCTTCTCATTCAGCTTGTCGTGCCGCGTGTCGTGCCGGTTGTTCGGGCGGGAGCGGAGCTGCCTGATTCGGCAGAAAATTTTCCCCATGTTCATAAATTTACCGAGAATTTTGACACAGTGTTGAGATAAAATAAACGATAGAATTCGACAGACGGGAGGGGGACTGCAATATGCCGCTGGCGCCGTTTGAAAAACTCAATCCCCGAAAAAAGAAGTATTTGCTCGCAGCGGCGGAGGGGGAATTCGCCCGCCTGCCCTATGATCGCGTCTCGGTCTTTGAGATTGCAAGAAGCGCCGGAATTTCGCGCAGCAGTTTTTACTACTATTTTTCCGACAAAGAGGATCTCTATCACTATCTGCTCAGCCAAATCCGCGATGAGCTGCTTGATTCACTGCCGCGGGAGATTGATCTGGAGGATTTTCCCACTCTGCTGCTCGATTTTTTTGCGGCGCAGCGGGATACGGAGCGCGGCCCTTTTATCGCACGCCTGCTGGAACGGGCACAGATGTGGTCGCAGGATGGCTTTGCGTCGATGCGCCCCCCCGTTCCGCCCGCGCGGGACCGGATTCGCAATCTGGAACAGGTTGAGCGGGTCGATCCCGCCGACCTGCAGCTTGCAGGCTTTCTGTTCTGGGAGTGCTGCTGCTACCGTCTGGGCGCCTACTACCGCAGGGAGATCACCCTGCCGGAGCTGCATCTGGGGGTGAAGCGGCTGGTCAGCCTGCTGCATTACGGAATTTTCGGCAGAGCCGGGGAGAAATTCTGATGCAGCGGCCGCTGGTTTCGGTGATTGTACCGGTCTACAACAGTGCCGCCGATCTTCCGCGCTGCATTGAGAGCATCCGCAGGCAGAGCTATGAAAATTTTGAGCTGTTTCTCGTCAACGACGGCAGCGCGGATACCAGCCCCCAGCTTTGCCGGATGTATGCGCGGGTCGATCCCCGCATCCGGGTGATCGATCAGGAAAACCGTGGGGTTTCGGCTGCACGCAATGCCGCTCTCGATCTGGCAAGGGGGGAATTCATCCAATTTGCCGATGCGGACGATTACCTTGCGCCGGAGGCTACCGAGCTTCTGGTCGGGCGGCTCCTCGAGGAGAAAACCGATCTGGTGATCGCAGACTACTACCGGGTGGTAAATGATGAGGATATCACCGTTTACGGCGGATATATTCCGGAGGTGGAGGCCATTGACCAGGCAAAATTCGCTGTTTATATGATGGACCGCCCCGCCAGCTTTTACTTCGGAGTGCTCTGGAACAAGCTCTACCGCCGGAGCATCATCGAGAAATACCGCCTGCGCTGCGACGAGGAGCTGAGCTGGAGCGAGGACTTCCTTTTTAATTTGCAGTACGCCCGCCGAAGTGCACATTTCTGTGCGCTGCACGCCCCGATCTACTACTATCGGAAGAACGAGAAGAGCATCACCGCCACCCAGATTCATCCGTGGAGTGCGGTGAAGGTCAAAACTGAAATTTTTAGCTACTATAAAGAGTTCTATGACAGCCTGGGGCTGTATGACGAGAACAAGGGAAAGGTTTACAAATACCTTGTCTCGCTCGCCGAATGCTGAAACCGAAACAACAGGAGTGAAAAACATGATCACAGAACCGGGAACCCCGCAGAAAAAGCCGCTGATCTACTATTACGTTGTTGCAATGGTAGTGATTCTGCTGCTCAACATCTTTGTTTTTCCGGCGGTGCTTGAGCGCAGCGTCGTGGAGGTAAGCTACGACAAATTTATCAGCATGGTGGACGAAGGGGCGGTAACGGCCGTCGCACGCGACGATCAGCAGATCACATTCCTTGCCAACGATGAAAATGGCAAGGAACGGGTTTATAAAACCGGCGACTGGGCGTATGAGGATCTGACCGACCGGCTGCTTTCCGCCGGGGTTAAATTTGAGAAGGAAATTCCGACCAAGACCTCGCCGCTGCTTTCGCTGCTTGTCTCTTGGATGCTGCCGATCTTTTTCTTCCTTTTCCTCGGCAACATGCTCTCCAAAAAGCTGGCCGGGATGGGCGGCAACGCGATGACCTTTGGAAAATCCAACGCCAAGATCTACGCCGAAACCGAGACGGGCAAAACCTTCGCGGATGTGGCGGGCCAGGATGAGGCGAAAGAGGCTCTGACTGAAATTGTCGATTTTCTGCATAATCCGGGCAAATACGCGGAGATCGGCGCCAATCTGCCCAAAGGCGCGCTGCTGGTCGGCCCTCCCGGAACCGGTAAAACGCTGCTCGCCCGCGCGGTCGCCGGGGAAGCGCATGTTCCCTTCTTTTCGATTTCCGGCTCGGAGTTTGTCGAGATGTTTGTCGGCATGGGCGCGGCTAAGGTGCGCGACCTTTTCAAGCAGGCGGGGGAAAAGGCTCC
>ERZ857984.2047-NODE-2047-length-13599-cov-18.404238_pt1 | contig 13599 bp, 10 predicted proteins | sample MGYA00519914_ERZ857984 | MGnify/ENA primary metagenome ERZ857984 (study PRJEB31778, sample SAMEA3449417) | human gut metagenome | biome: human gut; feature: human-associated habitat; material: faeces | place: United Kingdom | collected 2010/2012 ... | reverse complement strand
ACCATTGGTTTTGGCGGCGTTCTTTCCTCCCTTTCTTTCGCCGCAGAAAGAAAGGGAGCCGCCGGAGGCAAGACCGTAGTCGGGAAGTGCGGATTGCCACGGGCGCGGTGCGCCCTCGCAATGACATGGTTTTTGCATGAGGTGCGGCGCAAGCCCGGTTTCAGGTCGTCCGGGAGGCCGACCCCTGTGCGCCGCTTGCCGATAGATTATCGTGGGGGAATTTGCACAAGCCCGGTTTGGGCGGACAGGGCCGTCCGCCCCTGCAAATTCATAATGACACCTTACACTATATCTCCGACAGCTTTTTGCAGCGCTCATCGGTGTTATGCACTACCTGGGCCACACTCTGTCCCAGGCCCGGATAGGCGGTGAGGGACTCTGCCGTCAGGCTGGGACACTGGCCGTCCGCCCCGTGCAGGGCCAGCTGATAGTGCATGCGGCTGGCAGCCATATCCGCCTCCACCGCGCCGGCATCGAAGGCATCGGCAGCCACGCCGAACAGCTCCTCATTGCCCCCGCCTCGGCGGTACAGGTGCCGCAGCAGCAGGTAAAGCCCCCCGCTGAGATAGTCGCCTGCGGCGGTGATGGCGCCGCGGTTGCCCGTTTTGCCCAGCAGGTCAAAGAGCAGGTTGGTGGTGTTTACCACCAGCTTTTTCTGCAGGGTGGCCATGATGCTGCCCCGAAGGTTGCCCTTTTCGTCCGTGGAATCATACAGGTCGTCCGCCACGATAATGGCGCCGTCCCGGCTCAAGGTGCGGCCCAGCAGATAGTCCGCCGACACACGGTAATAGTCACATGCCTTCACCACAAAAGCAAGGCCCGGCTCGCGGATGCCGTTTTCATAGTGGCTCAGCAGCGCCTGGGATATGCCCAGCTGCGAGGCCGCCTTGCGCTGGGATATGCCCCGCTCTTGCCGCAGCAGACTCAAGGTCCGGGAAAAATCAGTTACCATCAGGTTGTCCCTTCCTCTCCTTTTCTTATACAAGGAGTAAATTATACCGCATTTTATACGAATTGTAAACGGGTATTTTTTACTTTTACCACAAAAAAGGCAGATCTTCCGGTCTTTTTGCCTTGACGTGGAGTGAAAAATGCGGTATAGTTATTTTGTAACTATTTTGTAACCTTTAGGATGGTTTTTTTATATGAGAATTTTGGAGCGGCTTTTGGAAGGGCCGAAAAAAATATTATGGTATTTGGGCGAGCACCCGGACCTGCTGCAGCGCTATACGGATCTGCAGGGTCTGGCCCGCCGGACGGTGCAGCTGCTGCGGCGGAAATGGGAACAGCTGCGGCAGGCCCTGCGCTTTATGGTGCGGGAGCGGAGAGCCCAGCGCTTTCCGGAGTCGGACCACAAGCTGGCCCAGGCCATACTCTTCATTTGGGGCAATATCCCCCGGTTTGCCAGCCGCTTCCGGGAACGGCTGTACCGTATTCGCCGCTTCCGCATCCGGACCGGAAACCGCTGGCAGGTGCTGTTTGAGCGGATCAAGCTGCACCCGGCCTGGTTTTTGGGCTCCGCTGTGGCCGTGGCCGCCATCGCCGTGACCCTGAGTCTATACACCATCGGCGTAACGGTAAGCTATGACGGCATGAATCTGGGCACCGTGGCCTCCGGCCGGGTCGTGCGCCAGGCGGCAGCGGATATTGAGGACGTTACCTGCCAGACCCTTGGCTACGACAGCTACACCGTAGACACCTCCCTGCTGACCCGAAAGACCCGCATCGTGCCCCGCAGCACCGTGCAGACCAAGCAGGAGTTTGAGGCAAAGCTCTCCCGACAGCTGGGAGAGGTGGCCTACGGCTATGTACTGTATGTGGATGACGAGCCTGTGGCAGCCACGGAGTATGAGGGCGCCATGGAGGAACTGCTGGAGCAGCTGAAAACCGGCTACATCACCGACCAGACCGTGGAGTGCTATTTCGTGGAGAATGTGGACATTCGTCAGGAGTATGTGTCCGCCGACCTGATGATGAACCTGGGCTACATTGCCGAAAAGCTTAACGCCACCAAGGAGGGCGCCGTGACCTACACCGTGCAGAGCGGGGACACGTTCTTTGACATCGCCCTGGAGCATGAGATGAGCGTGGAACGGCTCCTGAGTCTGAACCCCGGCTACCAATCCGACCTGATCCACGCCGGCGATACGCTGACCATCAGCAACGCTGTTCCCTACCTGACAGTGGTGGATGTGGAGCGGCAGAGCTATCTGCAGGATGTGGCCTACAGCGTAGAATACCAGGATGACCCGTCCATCTATGAGGGTGACTACGAGGTGCTGGAGCCCGGCGTATACGGCAAGGAGGACGTTACCGCCAACGTCACCTATATCAACGGCGCCGAGGTGAACCGGGATGTGGTGGCAGCGGTCACCCTGAGCCAGCCCACTCCGGAGCTGCAGGCCCGGGGCACCAAGGAGCGGCCCTCCTGGGCGGCTACGGGCAGCCTGCGCTGGCCCTGCAGCGGCATTATTACCTCCTATTTCGGCTACCGGGATATCGGCGTGGCCGGGGCCTCCTCCAATCACGGCGCCCTGGACATCGCAGCCAGGTACGGCACGCCCATCTACGCCGCCGACGGCGGCACCGTGGTTGCCTCCGGATGGGATGGCGGCTACGGCTACCGGATCCGCATTGACCACGGCAACGGCATGGTGACCCTGTACGCCCACTGCAGCAGCCTGCTGGTTGGCTCCGGTGAGCATGTGTACAAGGGCCAGCTCATCGCCTACATGGGCTCCACCGGCATCAGCACCGGCAGCCACTGCCACTTTGGCGTATATGTCAACGGCACCGCCGTGGATCCGCTGAACTATCTGTAAAATACCGCGCGCTGTGCGGCAAAAAGCGTCCGGGACCCTCAGGTCCCGGACGCTTTTTCATGAGGACGGAGTGCGGCAGGAGCTCGGTGCCTGCCGCATGTCTTTTGTTACTCAAACAGGCTGGCCTGGTAGGGCAGGTCGCCCCGCCCGGTCTGCCGGAGCTGGCGGGCATTCTCCTCGGTCAGGGCGTCCACGATGGCCATTTTGCGGATGATGTTCTGCACGGTGCTCTCCAGGGCTGTGCCCGCCCGATAGTCCGCAGGGAAAATGAAATCCACCCGACCCTTGCTCAGCAGATCCTCCACCCCCTGGCGGTTCTCCTCCTGATACACGGCGATGGCCTGCCCGCCGTAGGCCCGCATCATCTTCATGCACGGCACGTCCGACAGGCCGTCCCCCACATAGATCATGTTGGTGAAGGGGATGCGCTTGCTGTCGTCGGGCATGGAGTCGTTGAGGGTCTTGTCGTCGGACACATCCAGCACGCCCTTGTTGATGCGGTAGACGAACTGGGTCTTGTTGGTGAAGTTTACGTCCAGCTTGGGCCAGCAGGCCAGCCCCTCCTCGTCGTAGAAGAACTCGCAGGCGTAGATCTCCCGGAACTCGTGGGCGATGCCGCTGCCCTCGATGATCTCCCGCAGGCCGGAGGAGATGACGTAGTGCTCGATCTCCACCCCCAGCTGCTGGCCGAAGGCGTTGATGCGGCGGAACCACTCCCGCACGCCGGGAAAGAGCACCATGTCCCGTCCGCAGCGCACCAGAAAGTCCCGGTCCAGCCGCCGGTTCTGCTCCCGGCACTCATGGATCATAGTGTACATATAGGCCAGCAGGCCATCCATGTGGTTATCCCGGCCAAAGCTGTTGGCCTTCTGCCAGAACTGGGCCGGGGTATATCCCAGCGCCGGGATGAAGGTGTAATTCTCCATGTCCGTGGTACACAGGGTCTTGTCAAAATCGTACAACAGGGCGATGATGGGGCGGGTCATAGCGTCACTCCTTTGATGGGTTGGATAGCAGATAGCAAGCAGGGGCGGCTCACAGGAGCCGCCCCACGGTATTTAGTGTTCGCTGTTATAGTTGCGCCCAAACTTCAGGTCGTCCAGATTGAAGTCCGCCGAGAAGGGGGACTCCGTCTTGGCGGGTTCCTCCGCCGGGGCCTCCTGCGGGGCGGGTTCTTCTGCCGGAGCCTCGGCTTCCTCTGCGGGAGCCTCCTCCACCGGTGCGGCGGGCTCCTCCGCAGCGTCTGCCACGGGGACACGGCCCTCCTCCGGGGCGGGCAGGGTCACAGGCTGACCCTCCTCCACCTCTGCCTCCGGCAGAGAGTGCAGGAAGCTCACCTGCTGAGCGCAGAGGTCTGCGCTGCGGCGCAGGAAATCGGACAGGCTGGCCTGGGCCATGGTCAGCTTGTGCTGGGCCTGCGCCACCTGCTGCTCCAGCTGGGTCACCTGCCGGTTGGCCTCCTCCCGGGCGTCCGAGAGCATCTTGTCCCGCTGGGCCTGTGCGTCGGAGACCATCTGGGCTGCCATCCGCTGGGCTGACAGCAGGGTGGAGCGCATGGCGTCCTCGGTGGCCCGGTATTCCTCCACCTTTTCCGCCAGCATCTTCAGCTTGGCCTTCAGGGTGGTGTTGTCCTTATACAGGGCGGTATAATCCTCCGTCAGACCGTCCAGAAACTCGTCCACGGCGGTCATGTTATAGCCGCTGGTCAGGCCGGTGGACTTGGGAAAGGTTTTTTCGGAAACTTCCTGGGGTGTGTACATGCTCTATCCCTCCGTATTCTCTCTCGGTCCGTCACATATACAGGCCGCTGTTTTCCAGTCCGTCGATCAGGTCCCCCATCAGGTCCACCGAATAGGGGGTGACGATATAGGTCTTGGCCGCCACGCGCTTGACGTTGCCGCTGGTGGCGTAGGCCACGCCGGACACGAAGTCCAGCAGACGCCGGGCGATATCCGGGTCGGTGTTCTCCATATTCATCACCACCGTGCGCTTTTCCATCAGATGGTCAGCAATGGTGTTGGCATCCTCGTCAAACTTCACCGGCTTCATCAGCACCACCTTCAGCTGCCCGGCGGAGTTGATGTTCACCACCTTGCTGCGGCGGTCGTCGCTGCGGCGCTCCTCGTCCCGGCGGGGACGCTCCGGGCGCTCCTCCTCCTGATACTCCTCCGGTTCATCCTCCTCGTCATAGGGGTGGATAAACTTTCTGAACTCATCCTTCAGGCTCATATGCGTCCCTCCTGTTCTTTATTTCGTATAGTCCCGCGCGCCGAAGATCGCCGTGCCCACCCGGATCATGTTGCTGCCGCACCGGATGGCGTCGGCGAAGTCGCCGCTCATGCCCATTGAGAGATATTCCATCTTATTATCGTATATTTTTGCATTGATGTCAACATATAGCCAACGCATTTTCTCGAAATATGCCAAATTTCCGTGGGGCTCCGCCGCCACCGGGGGGATGGTCATCAGTCCCCGCACCTGCACATGGGGCAGGGCCCGGGCCACCTCCGCCGCAGCGTGGATCTGATCCGGGGAAAAGCCGCTTTTGGCGGCCTCGCCGCCGATGTTCACCTCCAGCAGGATATCCTGGCAGAGCTCCAGTCTTCCGGCGGCCTTTTCGATCTCCTGCAAAAGCTCCGTGCTGCCCACAGACTGGATCAGATCGGCCTTGCCCACCACCTGGCGGACCTTGTTGCGCTGCAAATGGCCGATAAAGTGCAGGGGACGGCCCTCATAGGCGTTTTCCGCCAGCTTGGCGGTCATCTCCTGGACCCGGTTTTCGCCCAGGGCGTCAATACCGGCGGCAATGGCCTCCTGGCAGGCGGCAGCGTCGTTCATTTTGCTGGCGCCCACCAGGATGATGTCGGCGCCGGTGCGGCCGGTCTCCCGGGCCGCCTGGTCCATCTGCTGCCGGACGGCGGCAATGTTCTCCGCAATAGACATAGTGAAAGCCTTCCTTTCCCGTATTAATCTCCTGTCAATATCTGTGAGCCATCCAGGGTGACGCCGGTCATGATGACCTCGTCCCCGGGACGCAGGGTGTCCAGTCCGTCGGTGTTCTGGGGCACCGACACCAGCACATAATCATCCCCCTGGTACACCATGTCCACCGGCTTGAACCGGGAGAAGCTGCCCTGGGCGCAGTAAACCCCCAGGGTCCCGTCCTCCTGCTGCCGCAGGCACACGGAGGGCAGGCGCAGCCCGGTGTAGCTGTGGAGCACGATCTGGGCCGTCTGGTGCCGCAGCTGGGTGGTCTCCGCCAGATACTCCCGGCAGGCCAGCACCACCACGCACCGGCCGTCCTCCGCCGGGCTGACGGAGTGGACCGTGGCGGCGATGTCATCGGTGATGCCTTTGGTCAGCCGCAGGGACACGCTGCCGCAGCCGGCGATGCGCTGGGCCTCCTCCTGGGTGACGGCGGCGGCATAGTACCAGGTGTTGCCGTAGATGAGCTTGCCCACGTTGGCAGTGTTCTCCCCGGCGGTGAGCTTGTCCAGGGCGCTGGGGGTCAGGTCACCCAGCCCCGCCGGGGTCAGCACCGACTCGTATCCGTCGCACACGGCGGAGTAGGTCCCCGCCCGGGGGGCGGTGATGTTGGCCGCGACGGTGAGTCCCGCCTGCAAAGAGTCGATCTCGTCCTGCACGGCGGTGATCTCGGCCTTGATCTCCTGGCTGGAGGTGTAGGCCCGGCTGCGCTTGACGATGGCGGCCTTCAGCTGGGACAGGTCGCCGGAGGCGGCGGTATAGTCCCCGCCGGTGAGATTCTTCCGCAGGGCTATGATGTCGTCGGAGATGGAGCCGTCCAGCTTCAGGGCGGCGTCGGGGTTCAGGTAGGAGGACAGGGCATACTCCAGCTGCTCCAGCTGGAGCCGCTTGGCCTGGATCTGGGCCACGGCCTCCAGGGCCCCGGGGCTGTCATAGGTGGCGGCGATGACCTGGCCCTGGCCCACCTTCTCCCCCTCCTCCCGGGTGGGACTCAGGGTCCCGGCGTCGGTGCGGAAGGTCTCCTCCTCCCGCACCAGCCAGCCGGAGGCCTCCACGGCGTCCTCCGTGGTGCTGGTATACACCCGGGTGGTGGCGTAGGGGTTCGTCAGATACCGCACCCCCTGGACCAGGAAATAGAACACCACCGCCGCCGCCAGGGCAATGGACAGAATTTTGAATACGCGGGTGGATTTCATGGCGTAACCTCCTTTGGTGGCCGGGTGATGGTGTTGGGGCGCTGCCGCGCGCCGGGGCATGTCTCAAAAATTCTCCGTGCCCAAGGCTTTGCCTGCGGCAAAGCGCTTGTGCGCCCTGTCGGGCGGCGGCGCTATTGCGCCTCCGACGGCAGGCATGGGTCGTACAGGGCCACCGGGTGCAACGGGACAATCGTAGATATAGCGTGCTTATAGATCACCTGCTGCCTGCCGTCGGTGTCCAGCACCACGGTGAAGCTGTCGAAGCCGGTGACGCTGCCCCGCATCTGGAAACCGTTCATCAGAAACACGGTCACGGGCAGGCTCTGCTTGCGGACTTTGGTCAAAAAGATGTCCTGAAGGTTGTTTTTCTGCATAACGAATGCTCCTTTTCTCTTTGTGCGGACGGCTGTCCGCCTGCCCTTATCCTAAGCCATGGGCTGTGAGAAAATCTGTCGCATTCTGGAGAGCCGCCGGGAAATCCGGCTCCTTGTCCCAGTAGATCCAGTGGATCGCCGGGTTCCGCCGCAGCCAGGTCAGCTGCCGCTTGGCATATTGGCGGGAGCGGAGCTTGACCTCCTCCACCGCCTGGTCCGCCGTGGCCGCGCCGTCGGCCACCGCCAGGAACTGCTTGTATCCGATGGCCTGCAGGGCCGTGGCGTCCCGGGGAAGGCCCCCGGCCAGAAGCGCCTGCACCTCCTGCAAAAGCCCCCGGCGGACCATCTCGTCCACCCGGCGGTCGATGCGCTCCCGCAGGTCCGCCCGGTCCCGGAAGTTCAGCCCGATATAGAGGGCCTGGTACCGGTCCGGCTTTTCCCGGCCCCGCTTGTCCCGCCGGGACATGGGCTCCCCGGTCTCCTCATATACCTCCAGGGCCCGGAGGATGCGCTTTTCGTCCCGCAGGTGCAGCCGCGCCGCCGTCTCCGGGTCCACGGCCTCCAGCCGCCGCAGCATCTCCTGAGGCCCCAGCTCCCGCAGCTCCTGCTGAAGCCGCAGGCGGGTCTGCCCCCCCTGGCAGCCGGGGGCGAAGTCGTCTCCCCGGATCAGGGCGTCCAGATACAGGCCCGTGCCACCGGCCAGCACCGGGAGCTTTCCCCGGCTGAGGATATCCTGGATGCAGGCGTCCGCCTCCTGGCAGAACCGGGCCGCAGACCACTGCTCCGCCGGGTCCGCCACGGCGATCATGTGATGGGGGACCCCCTCCATCTCCTCCGCTGTGGGGGCGGCGGTGCCGATGGTCATGCCCCGGTAGATCTGCATGGAGTCCACGGACACCACCTCGCCGTTCAGCCGCCGGGCCAGGGCCACGGCCATTTTCGTTTTTCCGCTGGCGGTGGGACCCACCACGCACAGGACCCTGGGGGCCATAGGCCGCTCCTTTCCCGGGCTGTCACGCCCGCTTGAACATCTTCTCCACCTGGTATTTGCTGAGCTTCACCGCCACCGGACGGCCATGGGGGCAATACTGGATCTCCCCGGACTGGACCCGGTCCACCAGACGCCGCAGCTCGGCGGGGTCGGTGTGCATCCCGGCCTTGATGGCGGATTTGCAGGCCATGGTGGACAGCAGGCTGTCCCGGGCCGCGTCCGGGTCCGCCCGGTTCAGCCGCAGGTCCTCCGCCAGCTCCTCCAGGGCCCCGGCGGGGTCGTCGATATCGCCGGGTACCTCCCGCACCAGCACCGCGCCGCCGAAATCCTCGCACCGGAAGCCATACCGCTCCAGCAGCGGCAGCTGCTCCAGCACCGCCGCGCAGTCCTCCGGCGGCAGCTCCACCGCCAACGGCTCCAGCAGGGTCTGGGTCATCACCGGCTCTGCGGCGGCCTTCAGCGCGTTGAACCGCACCCGTTCATGGGCGGCGTGCTTGTCGATGAGCCACACATTCTCCCCCTCGTCCTCGCAGATGATATAGGTCCGCAGCACCTCCCCGGCGATGCGCCAGGGGGCCTCATGCGGCGGTTCCAGAGTCACCTGCTCCGGCAGGGATACCGTCTCCTGCACAGGCAGTTCTTCCCGCACAGGCGCCGGTTCCTGCGGCTCTGCCGCAGGGGCCGGGGACGGCGGGGTGATGTGATAGCTGACGCCGGGCCGGGCCGTGGGGGCCGTGAAGGCCTTCCCCGGCTCCGGGACCACGTCCCGCACCGCCAGGGCCGGCTGTTCCGCCGGGCGCACCGGCCGGGCCGGGGCGGCGGGCCGGGCAGTATAGCTGCCCAGCGGCGGCTTCTCCGGCTGGGGCTTCTGCTGCTGCCGGAACTCCTGAGCGGTCATGGTCCGGTAAAAGGGCTTTTCCTCCTGCCGGGCGGGCTGTTCCGCCCGGTTCAGGGCGTCCATGACGGTATAGTACACCGCGTCAAAGGCGGTTTTGTCGGATACGAATTTCACCACGGTCTTGGCCGGGTGCACGTTCACGTCCACCCGGTCCTCCGGCAGGGTCAGATGCAGCACGCAGCCGGGGAACTTCCCCTTCAGCAGGCGGTTGCGGTACGCCTCCTCCAGGGCGGCGGACAGCAGCTGGCTTTTCACGAACCGGCCGTTGACGAAGAACAGCTGGCGGCCCCGGGTGCCGTGGCCGTTCAGGGGCCGGGTCACATAGCCCGACACCTGCACGTCGCCGCCGCAGCCCCGGACCTCCTCCAGACCCAGAGCAAAATCCCGGCCCATGGCCGCATAAATGGCGGACAGCAGCTGCCCGTCGCCGGGGGTATGGAGCACCTCGGCCCCGTCCCGCAGCAGCTTGAAGGACACCTCCGGATGGCTCAGGGCCAGGTGCTGGACGATGCCCGCCACGGCGGCCCCCTCGGCGCTGTCCTTCTTCATGAATTTCATCCGGGCGGGGGTGTTGTAAAACAGGTCCCGGACGCAGATGGTGGTGCCCTCCGGGCACCCGGTCTCCTCCACCTGCCCGGGCACGCCGCCCTCCAGATGCAGGGAGGCCCCGGTCTGGGCCCCGGTCTGCCGGGTGAAGATATCCACCCGGGACACGGCGGAAATAGCGGCCAGCGCCTCGCCCCGGAAGCCCAGGGTGCCGATGGCGGCCAGGTCCGCCGCCGTGCGCAGCTTGCTGGTGGCGTGGCGCAGAAACGCCGTGGGCAGCTGCTGCGGCGCGATGCCGCAGCCGTTGTCCGTAATGCGCAGATAGGTCAGGCCCCCGCGCTGAACCTCCGCCACAATGGCAGTGGCCCCGGCGTCCAGGGCGTTTTCCAGCAGCTCCTTGGCCACGCTGGCGGGCCGCTCCACCACCTCGCCGGCGGCGATCAGGTCCGCCACATGCCGCGGCAGGCATTGAATATCAGGCATAGCGTTGTCCTTTCGTGTTACGTCAGCTTCTTTTTCAGTTCATACAGCAGCTGCAATGCCTCCAGAGGCGTCAGCGAGTCCACCTGGGTCCGGCGGAGCCGGTCGATGACCTCCCCCTCGGCTACGGCGGCGAAGGACACCTGGTCCTCCCGGGGGGCGGGAGCCGCCGCCGGACGGCCGGACTCCTCCTCCAGCTGCCGGAGGATCTTCCTGGCCCGGGACACCACCGCCTCCGGCAGACCCGCCAGCTTGGCCACCTCGATGCCGTAGCTGCGGTCCGCGCCGCCGGGGACGATCTTCCTCAGGAACACGATCTCCTCCCCCCGGGTGCGGACGGCGATGTTATAGTTCTTCACGCCGGGGAGGGTCCCCTCCATGGCGGTCAGCTCGTGATAGTGGGTGGCAAACAGGGTCTTGGCCCCCAGGCGCTTGGGGTCGGCGCAGTATTCCAGCACCGCCCGGGCGATGCTCATGCCGTCGAAGGTGGAGGTGCCCCGGCCGATCTCGTCCAGGATCAGCAGGCTGTTGGCGGTGGCAGTGCGCAGAATGTCGCTGACCTCCGTCATCTCCACCATAAAGGTGGACTGCCCCGCCGACAGGTCGTCGGAGGCCCCGATGCGGGTGAAGATCCGGTCCACGATGCCAAGCCTTGCCGCCTTAGCCGGGACAAAGGACCCGATCTGGGCCATGAGCACCATCAGCGCCACCTGGCGCATATAGGTGGACTTGCCCGCCATGTTGGGGCCGGTGATGATGGACACCCGGTCCTCGCTGCGGCCCATATAGGTGTCGTTGGGCACAAACAGGGCGTCCGGCCGCATGGCCTCCACCACCGGGTGGCGTCCCTGGTGGATTTCGATGACCCCGGACTCGTCCACCGCCGGGCAACAGTAGTTGTTCTTCACTGCCACCGCCGCCAGGGAGCACAGGCAGTCCGCCTCCGCCACGGCGGCGGCCGTGGCCTGGATCCGGGCCACATGGCCGCTCAGCTCCTGCCGCAGCCGGGTGAACAGCTCATATTCCAGGGCCGACACCCGGTCCGAGGCGGACAGGATGTCGTGCTCCAGATCCTTCAGCTCCTGGGTGATGTACCGCTCGCCGTTGACCAGGGTCTGCTTGCGGATATAGGTGTCCGGCACCTGGTCCTTGAAGGAGTTGGACACCTCGATGTAGTATCCGAATACCTTGTTGTATCCGATCTTCAGGGTGCGGATGCCGGTTTTCTCCTTTTCGGCGGCCTCCATGGAGGCGATGACGCCCTTGCCGCCGTGGAGGATGCTCCGCAGACGGTCCACCTCCGGATCGAAGCCGTCCCGGATGAACTCCCCCTCCCGGACGGAGAAGGGCGGATCGTCGCACAGGGTGCGGCCGATCAGGTCCGTCAGATCCTCCAGGGGGTCCAGCTGGGCCAGCTCCCCCAGGCGGCCCCGGTCAAAGGCCGACAGCAGCTCCTTCACATGGGGCAGCCGGGCCATGGCGTTTTTCAGGGATACCACGTCCCGGCCCCCGGCGGTGCCGTATACAATGCGGCCCACCAGGCGCTCCATGTCGCCGATGCCGGACAGGGCCAGGGCCAGCTCCTCCCGGGTCATGGTGTGGTCCACCAGCTGGCCCACGGCGCCGCTGCGGCGGGTGATGGCCGTAACGGACAGCAGGGGCCGCTCCAGCCAGCTGCGGAGCATCCGCCCGCCCATGGGGGTCTTGGTCTTGTCCAGCACCCAGAGGAGGCTCCCCTTCTTCTCCTTGCTGCGCAGGGTCTCCGTCAGCTCCAGGTTCCGCCGGGCCGTCAGGTCCAGCTCCATGAACTGCCCCTGCTGATAATAGTCCAGGTCGTCCACATGCCGCAGGTCGGTTTTCTGCGTCTCGTGGAGATAGCCCAGCAGGGCCCCCAGCGACAGCGCCGCGGCGGGGTTCCCCTTGGGAAGCCGTCCTGCGGCCTCATCGCCGAACTGCTGCCGGACGGCCTTTTCCGCCTCCTGCAATTGAAAGCGTCCGGCAGGCAGCCGCTCCACATGGCAGTGGAGCTTATCCTGCATCAGACTCAGCAGCGGCCCGCAGTCATAGGCCGCCTGGTTCACCACCGCCTCCGCCGGGGAAAACCGCCCCAACTCGTTGAGCAGGTGCTCCGCCCGGTCCGGACCCTGGAAGGCGGTGACGTGGGTCTTGCCGGTGGAGATGTCGCACACGCTGAAGCCCGCGCAGGTGTCGTCCAGATACAGCCCCGCGCAGAAGTTGGAGCGTCCCTCCTCCAGGCAGGCAGCGTCTATGACGGTGCCGGGGGTCACCACCCGGATAATGTCCCGGTCCACCAAGCCCTTGGCCGTGGCGGGGTCCTGGGTCTGCTCGCAGATGGCCACCTTGTAGCCCTTGGCAATAAGCCGGGCAATATAGGCGTCGGAGGCGTGATAGGGAATGCCGCACATGGGCACCTTTTCCTCAAAGGGCTTGTTCTTGTCCTTGTCCCTGGTGGTCAGGGTCAGGTCCAGCTCCTTGGACGCCTTCCGGGCGTCGTCGCCGAACATCTCGTAAAAATCTCCCAGCCGGAAAAACAGGATGGCGTCCTGATTCTGTTCCTTGATCTGCAGATACTGCTTCATCATGGGGGTCAGCTCTGCCATGGTTTCACCCGCGCTTTCTGCCGCATAGGCGGCTGATCTGTCGAATGGTGGTGGAAAACATTGTTGAAAAGTGCAAAACTTATTGTTCTATGGGGCATATGCCCGCTTCGCGGCGTTGGCCGTGATATCTTATGCATCAAAAAGCCTCGCAGAGTTTGCCGCCCGCAGGCGGCAAATGAAATGCAATCATTTTCGGTCGGGGCGTGTACCTGGCCGAAAATACTTCTCGGTCTGCAAGTGTGGAATTGGTTCGCCCATGGCGGACCAATTATGCGCGCAGCAGACCGCGGGCCTTTTGTCCAAAAAGGGCAAGGCCCTTTTTGGACAGTTTTATGCATCAAAAGAACAACGTTCTTTTGATGCAGGAAGCATCTCCCCGAACAGGGCCCAGGTGTTGCTGTCGGTGATCTTCACGTCCCGGTACTGGCCCAGGGCGGACTTGTCCCCCACCAGGTGCACCAGCCGTCCCCCCGCCGTCCGGGCGGACAGGGGCCACCGGGCGTCGTCGGTTTCGCCGTCCACCAGCACCCGCAGGGTCCGGCCCACATACCCGGCGTGGAGCCGGGCGGAAATCTCGTTCTGTGTATTGCACAGCATATCGAACCACTTCTGCTTCTCCGCCCGGGGCACCGGATCGTCCATTTTGGCCGCCGGGGTACCGGGCCGGGGGGAGAAGATGAAGGTGA
>ERZ857984.2044-NODE-2044-length-13614-cov-3.701674_pt1 | contig 13614 bp, 11 predicted proteins | sample MGYA00519914_ERZ857984 | MGnify/ENA primary metagenome ERZ857984 (study PRJEB31778, sample SAMEA3449417) | human gut metagenome | biome: human gut; feature: human-associated habitat; material: faeces | place: United Kingdom | collected 2010/2012 ... | reverse complement strand
AGGAGCGTTTGTGCTGCCGTCCCTCGTAAAGCATGGGCATAATGACGTTTACCCGTCTCGCCTTGCCGCTGACCGCCGCAATAACTCGCTTCAGGTCTTGATAATGATCGTCCGGGCTCATGGAATTCTTCCGGTCAAACAGGGTATACTGGCAACTATAATTGCCGATATCCACCACAAAATAGAGATCCTTGCCGCGCACAGTTTCCTTAATCATTCCCTTTCCGTCTCCGGAAGAGAACCTGGGGCACTCGCTTTCGATGATGAAGGTCTCCTTTTCCTCAGGCCCGTTTTTCGCCCAGGAAACAAGATGGTTGTTGATTTTTTCTCCCAGCTCCCTGGCTCCTTCAGGAACAATCAGCCCCAGGGGCGCTATATGGGAACCTGAGTGAAAGATCGTTTTTGCATCCATCCGTTAATTTTCCTCTCTTTCTTTTTCCCGCTGCAAGCCGGCCCCTTTTTGCCCATCTCCCTGCTGTATCCTGTGCCGGTTCCCGCAGCTGTTTCTCTGCTTCTCGTTTCCGATTTGTTGCATTTCGCATGTTTTCGTGGACGTTTACGCCTGCATCCAGCACAGACTCTTTGCCCATACGTCCGCAATTTAGTTAGCCTCATGTAACTTCACATTCGCCGCTCCCATTTTATTCGCAAAAACCATCGGAATCCAAATTGGGAGACAACTCTTCTGCTTTATATTTTACACCATCTTTACAGGCGGATACAACGTTTCCATACAAATTCTGCTTACTGCCGAAAAACAAACTGCTATTATGGCGAATACTGTCCATTTTTGCCTTTTCCAGACCGAATTTTTCCTGTGAAAGCAATGTATACAAGCAGGAAAAACCGCCCATTCCCGTCTGCAAAAGAGGGAAGGGGCGGTGGGGAGAAATAAAGCCAAGGTAAGCAGCGCAACCGCTGACGCTCTGAAAATTTTTCCATCTAGGCGGGGAAGAATATTATTCCCCGCAGAATTTTTCCACGGCCCCGGCAATGCCTTCAGCGTCCAGCCCATAATACCGGAGCAAATCCTCATAAGGTCCGGAGGTGGCATATTCCAAAGGCACGCCTATGCGCTTTACCCGCACAGGCAGCTTTTCGCTGAGAAGCTCTGCCACAAGGGAGCCCAAGCCCCCACGCACATAGTGCTCCTCCACGGTGACGATTCTTCCCGTCTCTGCGGCAGCCGTAAGGATTAGCTCTTCATCCAAGGGCCATACCGTCCCCAGGCCGATAACGCGGGCGAAAATACCCTTCTTCTCCAGAAGCTCCGCCGCCTTCAGAACCTCCGCCGTGACCGTTCCGGTGGAGACAATGGTCACGCTGTCCTTGCCGCCCTCCTGCCGGAGCAGCCGCCCCTTCCCAATGGCAAAGGGGCTTTCCTCCGGGAAAAGCACAGGGATCTTCGGGTTCCCGATGCGCATATACACGGGGCCTTCCAGCTCCAGCATAGCTTTGCACGCCTGCCGGATTTCCGTGGGATCCTGGGGGCAAAGAACCGTTACCCCGGGGATCATCCGGGTGATAGCGAAATCTTCCAGGGAATGGTGAGTGGCCCCCAGGTCGGAATAGGTAAAACCTCCGTTCCGTCCCACGATCTTTACATTCTGCCGCATATAACCCAGATCGTTCCGGAACATCTCAAAATTCCGGCAGGTGACAAAGGGCGCGATAGCGCAGAATACAGGAATCTTCCCCACGCAGGCGAGGCCTGCTGCAATGCCCGTGGCGCCCTGCTCCATAATGCCGCACTCCACATACCGTTCCGGGTGGCGGGCCGCAAAATCCTTAAAGCCAGAGGAAAAACCGCTGTCTGTGGAGATCACCACAATATCTCCGTTTTCTTCTGCGATTTCCGAAACGGCCTTTCCAAATTCCTTTCTGGGATCCTTCCATTCACCGATGGTTTTGGTTTTCGCCATATGCACACTCATTATACCCGCACCTCCCCGCAGACGGCTTCCAGCCGCCGGATCTCCGCCTCTGTCTCTCGGATGGCGGTTTCCAGTTCCTCTTCAGAAGGCGTCCAGTAATGATAGGAAGCCTTCCCCTCCGCAAAGGAAACACCCTTCCCCTTCACTGTATGGGCCAGAATCATGGAGGGTTTTCCTTCTTCAAAGGGAAGGGCATCCAAAGCTTTTACGATTTCACTCATGTCGTTGCCGTTGATCTCTCTAACGCTCCAGCCAAAAGAGCGGAACTTTTCTGTGACAGGCATGAAATTCATCACATCTTCTACAGGGCCGGAAATCTGCAGGCCGTTGTAATCCACAAAAAGGGCCAGGTTGGAAAGACCGAACTGAGCTGCTGCGGCCGCTGCCTCCCAGTTGGAACCCTCCGCCAGCTCGCCGTCACCCATCACCACATACACATTTGAAGGTTTCCCGTCCGCCTTAAGGCCCAGAGCCATACCCACCCCAATAGAAAGGCCGTGGCCCAAAGCCCCCGTGTTGGCCTCCACGCCGGGAAGTTTATGCATATCCGGGTGGCCGGGAAGTTTCGTCTTAAACCCGCCATATGTATCCAGAACAGCTTTGTCAAAAATTCCTCTCTCAGCCATAACTGCATACTGGGCCATGCATTTGTGGCCCGCCGAAAGGATAAACCTGTCCCTCTCGGGTTTTTGCATATCGTCTGGGTCTATATTCATTTTGTCAAAATACAAAGCTGTCACAATATCCAGGCAGGACATGGCCCCTCCCAGATGGCCGTGATGGCTGGCCTCCACCATGCGCACCACGTTCCGCCGGCACTGGGCCGCCTTAAGCTGCAGCCTTGCGATCCGATCTGCCATAGGTTGTTTCCTCTCTTTCATCTTCATATTCACAGGACTGGAACAACCGGGCCGGATAAGGAAGGGGTAAGGATTCTCTCCGAAGTCTGCCTTTCGGTCCGTTTTTATCCCATGCAATGAAGCTTATAAAATTTTATATACATATTTAGTATATATTCTGTCTTTTTTTAAGAATAGCACAGGGAAATTAAAAAGTAAATACAAGTATTTCATAAGAAAAGTATCAGAATCTTCCCGCCAAGTATACGAAAAACAAAGGAAATACTGCCGGCTTTTTTCCCGGTATCATGCCTGATTTTCCAGATATACAGCCACATATCCACACTTTCAAACATGTAGTTTCCTGCCGTCGCCCGTGCCCTTTCCCGGCAAAAGTTCCTTCTTTGTATACCGAATAAAAAGAATAGTAAATTTTATTATTTTGTTTACATTTTGCGCCGTTACGGAAATTTTCTCGGAAAGAAGAGGTAAAAAGAGAAAAGGAGAAAAGAGCAAAAGGGCGCGAAAAAGCGCCTCCGGAACTTTTTCGCCGGAAGGCGCTTTCATCTAAAATCTTCTTTATGCACGGCCCACTGCCACACTATACAGGTTTGAGCTTTGTATCTATGCAGGCGCTGTGCATCTGGCTTTAGCTTTGGATCTCTTTACGTCTCTTCGCCTTGCAGCCTCTTGCAGCCTATACATCTTCCTCCATAAGAGTGATGCTGCCTGTTTGGAGGGTGGGCTTCACAAGGATTAGCCTCTGGTTGGAGCTGCCCCGGAACAAAAGTGTCAAATCCCGTTTTTCCAAGATAAAAGGCCCGTCGATCAGCAGATCCACTTCCTCCAAAAGCTCCCGGATATGAGGATCCTCCATAGCAAGAAGGGTTTCCAATGTGTAGCCTGTGTAACAGACCACATCCCACCCGGCGGCATGTACCTGCCGGGCCAGATAGGCCAAAGCTTCCGCCTGGCAGAAAGGTTCCCCTCCGCTGAGGGTGATGCCCTTTAAAAGAGGATTCTTTTTCATGCGCTCCAGAATTTCCTCCGGCTCCATCATAACCCCGCCTTCAAAGGGATGGGTTTGGGGATTGTGACACCCGGGGCATCCATGGGGGCACCCCTGAACAAAAACCGAAAAACGGAAACCGGGGCCGTCTACAATGGAATCCTCCATGATGCCTGCGATATTGATCGTTTGCTGTATCAAAACAAAAGCGCTCCTTAATGCTGCATGCCGTGCTTCACACGGTCGTGCTCTTCGGCACGCTTGGCGTCGTTGAAGCGGTCCAGAGTGCCCACAAGGTAGCCGGTGATGCGGCGGATGCGCTCAAAGCCCACACCCTTGCCGTTTTTTGCCTCAATGTTGGTTTCGATCTGTGCCATAAGTCAAGTCCTCCTTCAAAAGACGAAAAGATGTTGAAAAATTGTGCTATTGCTTCGGCGCGGATGAGATCATTCGCAGCCGCAGTAGGTAAAGGTGCCGGGATACAGCTTGCGCAGCTCCTTGATGCGTTCGGGAGAAACGGCCTCGCCCTCGCGGCGGCCGCAGCGGGGACATACCTCCCCGATGACGCCCACATACCCGCAGATGGGGTCGCGGTCCACCGGGTGATTGATGCTGCCGTAGCCGATGCCGCAGTCGTGCATGCAGCGCACGATACTCTCGAACGCTTCCAGGTTGTTGGCGGTGTCGCCGTCCAGCTCCACATAGCTGATATGGCCCGCGTTGGTCAGTGCATGATAGGGCGCTTCCTTCCGGATCTTCTCATAGGCCGAGATATTGTAGTACACAGGGATATGGAAAGAATTGGTGTAATAATCCTTGTCCGTCACGCCGGGAATCAGCCCGTAGCGCTTTTTGTCCATGCGTACAAAACGGCCGGAAAGACCCTCCGCCGGGGTGGCCAGCAAGCTGTAGTTCATATGGGTGCGTTCGCTGCGCGCATCCAGATACTGGCGCATGTACTGGACGATGGCAAGGCCTTTTTCCTGCATTGCGTCGCTCTCGCCGTGGTGGTGTCCGTACAGAGAGATCAGCGTCTCGGCCAGGCCGATGAAGCCGATGCTCAATGTTCCGTGCTTGAGTACCTCGCCCACCTCGTCGCTGGGGCCCAGCTTTTCGCTGTCCAGCCAGACACCCTGACCCATCAGGAACGGGAAGTTGTATACGCGCTTTTTGCTCTGGATGGCGAAACGGTCGTCCAGCTGGCCGATGACAAGCTCCATCATATCCTTGAGCTTTTCATAGAACAGCGCTTCATCGCCGTGGCTCTCAATGGCCAGGCGCGGAAGGTTGATGGAGGTGAAGCTGAGATTGCCGCGGCCGTTGGCGATCTCCTGTGAGGGATCGTAGACGTTGCCCATCACACGGGTGCGGCAGCCCATGTACGAGACCTCGGTCTCAGGATGGCCGGGCTTGTAATACTGCAGGTTGAACGGGCTGTCGATAAAGCTGAAGTTGGGGAACAGCCGCTTGGCGCTCACCTTGCAGGAAAGCTGGAACAAATCATAGTTGGGGTCGCCGGGGTTGTAGTTGACGCCTTCCTTCACGCGGAAGATTTGAATGGGGAAGATAGGCGTTTCACCGTGGCCCAGGCCCGCGTCCGTGGCCAGCAGTACGTTGCGCATCACCATACGGCCCTCGGGGCTGATGTCTGTGCCGTAGTTGATGGACGAGAACGGCGTCTGCGCACCGGCGCGGGAATGCATGGTATTCAGGTTGTGAATGAGCGCCTCCATGGCCTGATAGGTAGCCTTTTCGGTCTCCTTTTCCGTCTCTTTCAGCGCGAATGCCTGGGCTTTTTTTGCAATGTCTCCGCTCACGAGCGGAGTGAGGGCTTCCGTCTCGGCGCGCAGGTAATCCATATCAGTGGCGAGCTGGGGCCGCAGGCCCTGTTCAGCCTCAATGGCGCGCAGTGTGTCCTTCACCTGCTGCAGCGTCACGCCCGCCTCGGGAGCCAGCAGCTCGAGACTCTTGAAAATATTGACGGCATACTGCTTTTTGTATGTTTTGGCAACGCCCGGCGCCAGGCCGTAGTCAAAGTTTACGATACTCTGGCCGCCGTGCTGGTCGTTCTGATTGGACTGGATGGCGATACATGCCAGGGCGGAATAACTCTGGATGTCGTTGGGCTCGCGCAGAAAACCGTGGCCCGTGGAGAAACCGCCTTTGAACAGCTTGAGCAGGTCGATTTGGCAGCAGGTGGTGGTGAGGGCGTAAAAATCAAAGTCATGGATATGGATCCAGCCCTCCCGGTGCGCCCGGCTCTGCTCGGGTGTCAGCAGATATTTGTCATAATAGTCCTTGGCTGCCTCGCTGCCGTACTGAAGCATGGTGCCCATGGGCGTGTCGCCGTCGATGTTGGCGTTGCTGCGCTTCATGTCGCTGGCCGTGGCGTCGGCATGGGTCAGCTCGTCGAACACTTTCATCAAACGGGTGTTCATCTCGCGCACGCGGGTGCGGGACGCGCGGTACAAAATATATTTTTTGGCGGCGTTGTCGAAGCCCATCTGCATCAGCTGGCTTTCCACTTCGTCCTGAATCTGCTCGATTTGGGGCGGCTGGGCGCCGCAACGCTCCTCCAGAGCCGCTTCCACTGCATTGGCGACAGCCGCAGCCTGTGAAGCGTCGCCCTCCTGGGCTGCCTCCATGGCCTTCAAAATGGCCGAAGCGATCTTTCCTTCGTCGTACAAAACGACGCGTCCATCGCGCTTGATGATGCTTTTGATCATGGTTTTCCTCCGATTCCGCGCACACTCACACTCTTTGGTATGCTCGCTAAATATTGATGCCGGGTATAATTATCGCACTAGATATAGTATCATGTCAAGCAGAATCCATGCTAAATTTCCGCGGCATTTTTGGCGGATTTGCCAATTGCATTTGTGTGGGGGTATAATGTTCCAGGGCTCTTGTGCGCAAAGGCCCTGGAACACGGAAGCATAAAAAGCCGCCGCCCCTGCGGGCGGCGGCGGGGAAACTGCAGGAGGAGCCGGTCGGATGAAAAACAAAGAACCCGCGCAGTATCGCGCCGCAGGCGGTGTGCGGTATGAGTTTAAGCGAAAACGGGTCAAAAATATCAACCTGCGCGTGCGGGCTGACGGAAGCGTTGCCGTGTCGGCGCCCCTGGGCGCGCCGCTGGCACAGGTGGATGCATTCGTGGCCGGACGGGCTCGATGGATCGAGGCGGCGCGCGTGCGCGCTCTTGCGCGCGGCGAGGAAGAGCAGCGCCCCTGTTCCGTGTCCAGGGAGGATGCGCTGGCTCTGTTCACACAGGTAAGCGATGCGGTATTTCCGTTGTTTGCACAGGTGCTGAACGGGCAGCGCCCCGTTCTGAAGGTACGGCAGATGAAAACGCGCTGGGGCGTGTGTGTGCCGGCAAAACGGCAGATCACGTTCAGTCTGCGCCTGGCGGAAAAGCCTCGCGCGGCTGTCGAATATGTGGTGCTGCACGAATATGCACATTTTGTCCGGGCAGACCACAGCCCCGCTTTTTGGGCTGTGGTAGCGCGGTACATGCCGGACTATAAGGCGCGCCGCAGGCTGCTGGCGCCGTCTGTGCAAGGCGGAATGGAAAGCCCGGAGGGACCGCCGCCTACATATTAAAAAGGAAAAACGGCGCTTTGTTCGCAGTTTTGGTTCTGCCGGCACAGGGCCGTGGTTTTAAAATGGCAGGATATATGATATACTATTATAGTTAGAGTAAAAATTTTCCGGAAGCCGGAGGTGCTGCATGGATAAATACAAGCGCCTTGTTTCAAACACGATGTTGTTTGCGATCAGTACGTTTTCGTCTAAGCTGCTGAGCTTTGTGATGGCTCCGCTGTTCAGCTACTGGTTTGAAACGCAGGAAATGAACGGCATCAAGGAGCTGCTGAACCAGTGCGCCAGCCTGCTGATCCCGCTGGTGAGCCTGGGTATCGCCAACGCCGTTATCCGTTTTGGGTTGGAAAAGGGCATCCGCAAGAGCGCCATTTATATGAACGGCCTTGTATCCATTGGTATGGGGTTCGTACTGCTGCTGCTGTTGTATCCGCTGCTGTCCCGTATTGCACTGTTCCGGGACTATATTGCTCTGTTGTATGTGTACCTGCTGGTGAGCTGCCTGCGCACGCTGAACTGCCAGTTCTGCCGTGCACGCCAGCTCAACCGCCTGTATGCCATTGACGGTATTCTGTGTACCATAACCACATGCGGGTTCTATGTGCTGTTTCTGCGGGTGCTGAATATGGGCCCCACAGGCTATTTGCTTGCGATCATCTGCGCCGATGGTCTCAGTGCGCTGTTCCTGTTTGCAGTGACAAAGACCTGGCGTTTTCTGGATTTCAAGCGCTTTGATACCAAGCTGCTGAAAAAAATGCTGCGCTATGCGCTGCCGTTGGTGCCTGCGTCCATCTTCTGGTGGATCACCAACGCCAGCGACCAGTTTTTCGTGGCCGCCATGCTGGAGGACGGCACTTCCTGGACGGCGGTGCTGGGGGCCAGTTATAAGCTGCCCACCATCCTGTCCATCGTTTCCACTATTTTTACCGAAGCGTGGCAGATCTCTGCGTTCACAGACGGAACGGATTCACAGCGCGAACAGTTTTTTTCCCGCGTGTTCAGCGCCTACCAGAGCCTGATTTTTCTGGCGGCGGCGGGCATCGTGCTGATGGCGCAGCCCTTTATGGCCATTTATCGCGACGACTATTTTATCGGCTGGAAATTCATCCCGCTTTTGACGATGGCAACGGCATTTGCCAGCTTCGACAATTTTTTAAACAGTATTTATATGGTTGAAAAGCGCTCGACGCTTTCGTTCACCACCATGGCTGTGGGCGCGGGCATCAACGTTGCGCTCAACTTCACACTCATCCCCGTCTGGGGCGTCAACGGCGCAGCGCTGGCCACGTTCGTCAGCTATTTTGTCGTGTTTTTGCTGCGGGCAGTGAACACGCGCGGGCTCATCCGCGTGGATTTCGCACCCGAAAAGCTGTGCTGCAACTTCGGCCTGCTGGTGCTGGAATCGGCGCTGATGATGTGGCAGGTAAAACTTTGGCCGGTGTGGTGTTCACTGGTTGTGGTGCTCATCGCAGCCATCAATTTCCGTGATTTGTGGAGCACGGTGCAGCAGCTGCTGGGCCGGGGCAAAAAGAAAAGGGCATAAATAAAACGGAAAAGGTGCGGCTCATTTTAAACCGCCCCAGATTGTGCGGACAGCACCAAAAGGCCTCTATGTAGGGAAATATGAAGTATTAAGCGGAGTGGTGCAGCGTGAGCGGCGCCACTCCAGTTTTTAACTGGATGCGCTCGTAGCTGTAAAAATTGATGTAGCGGTCAATCATCTCATTGGCCTCGCAGAATGAGGCCGGTTTATGGCGGTAGATACACTCTGTCTTGAGAATGGAAAAGAAATTTTCTGCCATAGCGTTATCATATGGGGGTGCTCGTCTTGACATGGAGGGCGTAATGCCATAAGATTTTGTCAGGTTGAAGTATGCTTGCGAGGTGTACTGGAACCCCTGGTCGCTGTGGAGCTGCAACTCCGCTTTTCCCGGACATAGTAAGACCCCCTAATGTAGCTTTATTTTCCTACATTAGGGGGCCTTTTGTCTATTGTACGGTTTTACTGGAGCGGTTCATTTTCAGAGCCGCGCCTTTTCTGAACGGAATAAAAACAGATGCGGTCGGTGGAAACAGCTGCTCAAAAAATTTCTGAAGCATCCGCGGGCAGCTCACGCACTCGGTACAGATAACGCAGGCTTCCTTCGGCCTCCGCTTCGTTGACCGGGAGAGCCAGCGCCTCGGCAGTCTGATGCGCCGCGTCCAAAAACAGGGTGGCCGCTGCAAATACCGCGGCCCACACATGGCCGGGTTCTGCGTCCGCATAGGTGGAAAGGTAACGCTCCCAACAGCCGGCGGGCAGGTAAGCGGGCAGGTCCGCACCGCTTTTGCCTGCGCTGACGGCAAAGCCCGTGCGCGTGCCGGCCAGCCAGGACAGCATGTGCAGAAGCTGGGGCCGGACGCAGGCATTCAGGGTGTCCAGCGCATAAGTGACGCGGCCGCGCCACAGGCCCTTGGCCACATAGGGAAGCGTCCACCAGAACTCGTTGCAGCAGCCCGCGAACGCAGTCTGGTCCGGCCTGCGGATGTGGTAGGCCGTGTCCGAGGGCAGCGGCAGGGGCGGCAGAATGCCGTCCTTGTCCAGCAGAACAATGGTCTGGGAATCGCTTTGGCATTCTTCCAGCGCACGGGGGAGCGTCATCAGCCGGAGGTCGATGCGGTTTCCGTCCGCGAACTGCATCAGATAACCATAACAGCGCGCAAGGTCTGTGGGCTGTCCCGCCGCATGGTCCATCTCGTCGGGCGTCTGCATGACGAGCCGCTCCCCAAACACGTCGACCCAGCCCGGCTGCGCCCGGAAGGATGCGGTTTCCTCCACTACATACACGATGTCGTAGTCCTGAAAAATATCCCGGGGCGCGTTGGGGTTGGCGCGCGAGCCGTTCATAAAAACAGCGCGTACGCGCGCATCCCGTTCGGCTACGCCCAAAATGAGCGCCGTCATTTCGCGCTCTGTACGCATATACATCCTCCTCTTTTCGCTGCGGCCTGTCAATAGGCCATTGCAAAGCCGGCAAAGCGCCAGCCGTTTTCGGTGTTTACCAGCTTAACCTCGCAGGTCTCGGTGTAGGGGCTGCTGCTGGCGGAGCCGCCCGGCCCCGCCTCGTCATAATGGCCGATGAGCTGGAAGCGGATTTCATCCGCCGTCTCGCTGATCTGTGAAAATTCGCTGCTTTTGTAGAAAATATTGCCGCCCCGGTCGCCAAAGCTGAAATAAAGCAGGCCGTCATCGCCCTTGATATAGTTTTGATATTTGTCAATAAGACTGTCGGCAAAGTTTGACGTAAACACGCAATCCAGTGCTGTGCGAAAGGCGGAATAATTGGCAAACCCGGTATCTTGATAGTAGCTCCGTCCGGTATCTCCGACAATAAAGGGAGAGTTTTCATCGATCGTATCAAAAGCAAATCCACTGGATACATCAAAATGATAATACAGATAATAGGCCGCGCGGTAAAGCTCCTGTTGGTCTGCGGTGAGAAATTCAGGCACAGCATCCGGCTGGATATTCGCCGCGTCCGCGGGCAGAAGCGAAAGCGCCTGTGCACCCTCACCCGATGCGCTTTCAGGGGCGGGAATACTTTGCGCCGCGCTTTCAGAGAAAACGCCTTCCGTCGCGGAGGAGGATACCGGGGAGGATGTACCGTCTGGCGCGCAGGCGCACAGCGCGAGGAGCAGCACCGTACAGGCGGCTGCTGCAAAAAAGCGGAAAAAATGCTTCATCCCTAAGCTCCCTTCCATAAAAAGGATATGCCTCCGGCTCATTGTATGTACAACGAGAGGAAAAATTGAAAAATTACGCCCGCGCGGAAATTTCCACGCGGGCGCAGGCGTTTGCTTAATACAATTTTTCGCGTGCTACATAGGAGGTGTGGAGGATATGATGCGCCTTGTGGCCGCCCGGCTCGCCCAGATACTCGGCGTACACTTTCTTGAGCAGCGGGTTCTCGTGGCTCTTGCGGATGGCCTTCGCGTCATCCTCGCCGTACAGGGCTGCGGCGCGCAGGGCCTTCAGGTCCGTAAAGTTGCGCACACTGGCCGGCTGCGTGGGCTGGCCGCCGCCGTTTACACAGCCGCCCGGGCATGCCATGAATTCGATGAAGTCGTAGTGCTTCTCGCCGCTCTGCACAGCCTTCAGCACTGCGTCGCAGTTGGTGAGGCCGCTGGCCACGCACACGTTCAGGTGCAGGCCGCCCACATCGTAGCTGGCCTCCTTGATGCCGTCGGTGCCGCGCACGTCGTGAAATTCCACTTTCTCCAGCGTCTCGCCCGTCACAAGCTCCACAGCCGTGCGCAGGGCCGCTTCCATCACGCCGCCGGTAGCGCCGAAGATGGTGGCCGCACCGGTGCTCTCGCCCAGCGCCGGGTCGAAATCCTCGTCGGGCAGCTCGGTAAACTTGATGCCCGCGCGCTCGATCATACGGCCCAGTTCACGGGTGGTGATGGAGATATCCACGTCGGGGATATTGTCGCCCGCTGCGCTCATGTCGTCGCGGTCAATCTCGAACTTCTTCGCGGTGCAGGGCATTACGGACACACACACGATGTCGTGGGGGTCCAGGCCCATCTTTTCGGCATAGTAGGTCTTGGTCAGCGCGCCGAACATCTGCTGCGGAGATTTGCAACTGGACAGGTTGGGAATCATGTCCGGATAATAGGTTTCGCAGAATTTTACCCAGCCCGGGCTGCAGCTTGTGATCAGAGGCAGTGTGCCGCCGTTTTTCACGCGCTGAACAAACTCGGTGGCCTCCTCCATGATGGTGAAGTCGGCCGCGGTGTCGGTGTCGAACACGCCGTCAAAGCCCAGGCGGCGCAGCGCGGCGACCATTTTGCCCTCCACGTTGGTGCCGATGGGCATGCCGAAGCATTCGCCCAAGGTGGCGCGCACGCTGGGCGCGGGCTGCACCACAACATGCTTGGACGGGTCGCGCAGCGCAGCCCACACCTTGGCGGTGTCGTCTTTTTCCGTCAGCGCGCCGGTGGGACACACGGTGATGCACTGGCCGCAGGAAACGCAGGGGGAATCGCCCAAAGGCGCTTCAAACGCGCAGCCGATGTGCGTGGAGAAGCCGCGCTCGTTGGCGCCGATCACACCCACGGCCTGGTTGGCCTTGCAGGCGGCCACACAGCGGCGGCACAGGATGCACTTGTTGTCGTCGCGCACCATATGCGGCGCGGAATCGTCGATGGCGTAGCGCTCGCGGCTGCCGATGAAGCGCATGCCGTTGACGCCGTAGTCGCGGCAGAGCTTCTGCAGCTCACAGTCGGTGCTGCGCACGCAGGACAGACAGTTCTGGTCGTGAGTGGAAAGCAGCAGCTCCAGGTTCGTCTTGCGGGACGCCTGCACTTTTTCGCTGTTTGTCACGATCTCCATGCCTTCATTGACGGGGTACACACACGCGGTGACCAGGCTGCGCGCGCCTTTGACCTCCACAACGCAGATACGGCACGCACCGATCTCGTTGATCTCTTTCAGATAGCACAGGGTCGGAATCTCAATGCCCACGCTGTGGGCCGCTTCCAGGATAGTAGAGCCGGCAGCGACTTCGTAGGGCACGTTATTGATCTTGATATGTACGGTTTCCATTCGTTGTCACTCCCTCTCTTAACCTTTGCTGATGGCGCCGAATTTGCACTTCTCGATGCAGGCGCCGCACTTAACACACTTGGCGGTATCGATGGTATGCGGCTGGCGCACGGTGCCGCTGATGGCGCCGGCCGGGCAGGTGCGCGCGCACAGCGTGCAGCCCTTGCACTTGACGGGGTCGATCTTGTAGTTCAGCAGCGCCTTGCACACGCCCGCCGGGCAGCGCTTGTTGACGATGTGCTCCACATATTCGTCGCGGAAGTAGCGCAGTGTGGAGAGGACGGGGTTCGGGGCTGTCTGGCCCAGGCCGCACAGGCTGTTGGATTTGATGAATTCGGCCAGCTCTGTGATTTTGTCCAGATCCTCCATGGTGCCCTTGCCGTCCGTGATCTTGTTCAGCAGCTCCAGCAGACGCTTGGTGCCCACGCGGCACGGCGTGCACTTGCCGCAGCTTTCGTCTACGGTGAATTCCAGGAAAAACTTGGCGATATCCACCATGCAGGTGTCCTCGTCCATAACGATCAGGCCGCCGGAGCCCATCATGCTGCCGATGCGCAGCAGGTTATCGTAGTCGATGGGGGTGTCGATGAGTTCGGCCGGGATGCAGCCGCCGGAGGGGCCGCCGGTCTGGGCGGCCTTGAACTTTTT
>ERZ857984.2029-NODE-2029-length-13715-cov-6.209444_pt1 | contig 13715 bp, 11 predicted proteins | sample MGYA00519914_ERZ857984 | MGnify/ENA primary metagenome ERZ857984 (study PRJEB31778, sample SAMEA3449417) | human gut metagenome | biome: human gut; feature: human-associated habitat; material: faeces | place: United Kingdom | collected 2010/2012 ... | reverse complement strand
CTGGACAACTTTCATGAACGCCCCGTCGTCAAGGACGCCTTTTACGGGCTGCGCCCCGCCTCGATCGCGCTGATCGCCGCCTCGGGAATGAATGTCGTCGCCGTGACCCTGCTCGACCTCGAAAAGTTTAAGGCGACCGGCGGTCCCGCGGATCTTTTCGCCTGGAAGGCGATCCTCTTAGGCCTCATTCTTTTCGCGGCGCAGAAGAGGCTGAAGTGGAGCCCGGTGGTATTTATCGCAATATCGGCGGCTGTCGGGGTCATCTTTAATTTCAGCGCATAGAAAAAGGCTATCTTTGGCAATACTGCTTTTTTGTAAGACGTTTTTCAAATAAAACGGCAATAATTCCAATAAAAAACAGAAAATCATCATAAAATCTCCATATTTAAGTTGTATATTAACTTCCAGAGACAATATAGTTCGTTGATCCGAGCAATCCGGGAGTGATTTAGAATGACAACAATGAATATGTGGAGAAGATCGGGAAAACTTATCACAACATCTGCCCTTATCTCGGTGATGGCTGCCGCGGCGGCCTTTGCCTCCCCCCTGCCGCCGCAGCAGCAACAGCCCAACGGCGGTCCGGGACAGCAGCAACAGCCCAACAAAGGTCAAGGGCAGCAGAAAAACCCGCCGGCGGTAAAACCGGCGCCGAACAATCAGCAGCCGGGGCAGTCTGCGCCGAAACCAAATCAGCCTAAGCAGAACCAGCCCGCGCCTAAGCCAAGTAATCCAGCGCCCAATAATCCGCCTGCGCCGAAACCGACGCCTGCGCCTAAGCCCGCGCCAAAACCAACGCCGGCTCCGCAGCCGCAGCAGCCCCCGGCACCGCCGAAGCAGCACCACAATGACGGCTCGAACAATACGGGAGCGTTGGTTACGGGAGCGATCCTCGGCGCGGTGCTGACGACCGTCATCAACAATTCGGCCTCAAACTAGGAGGCGGCGAAGATGAAGAAAATTCTTTTCGCGGCGCTTGCCCTTACGATGCTCGCGACGGTATGCCTCTCACAGGCCGCTTTCGCGGAGAACTTCGTCGAAGTCGACAGGACGGAGAGGAATATCGCCTACCTCGACACTGACTCGATCAAGGATAACGGCGGCTATCTGACGGCGGTCACAAAGATCATCCTCCGCACGCCGGAGGAGAGGGCTAAATTCAAGGAGCGCAGCGGCCTTGACGCGCACTACGTCCTGATGACGTTCGCATATAATAAGGCGGCGCGCGAAGACCAACTGCTCAAAGCCGAGGTAGTATACGGCTATGAAACGGCAGGAAATGAATCAAACGAGTTTTCCGCTCAGGGCTGGCGCGCCGTCCCGGAAAACACCATCGGCGCGGTCATCTACGACAAGATAATAGGGGCGGTTAAATAGCGGCTTTTCAAATTTACTCATTCAAATATACCCCTTCTTCAGAATGGACGGACGAGGCTTTGCCTCGCCGTCCATTACCTTTCTAATTTGTAATCATTCCAAAGGTTGACAAAATTATTAGCTTATGCTAACCTTAGCGCCGTAAATGAGTTAGTGGTATCTAACCACTTTTAAGAGACGGAGGTAATGTCCATGATGCCTTTAATGATGGCCGATACGAGGATGGCCTACGGGATCAAAAGGATAGGCGGAGAGGGCACTCAGAGACAGTTCATTGAGGGGCTCGGTTTTGTTCCCGGAGCCGAAGTCGTGATCATATCAAAAAATGCGGACAACCTTATTGTCAGCATAAAGGGCTCAAGAGTAGCGATAAACAGAGACGTGGCCCTTAAAATAATGGTTTGACAAGGAGAGGATCAGTCATGAAAACTCTGAAAGAGGCGAAGCCGGGCGAGTCCGTCAGCGTTGTGAAGGTACACGGAGCCGGCGCTTTGCGGCGCCGTCTGCTTGACATGGGCATTACGAAGGGAAGCCGCATCGACATATTGAAGGCGGCCCCGCTCGGAGACCCGATCGAGGTTACTATACGCGGATATGAACTTTCTCTGAGAAAGTCGGAGGGAGAGATGGTCGAGGTAGAACCTATCATTTAAAGAATCATGCGCGGGATGTGCGTCTTGCGCATTTTTAAATCTTATTTAGGTTAGGTTTTGCTAACCACAGGAGGAATTGGCATGATCAAAAAAATTGCTCTCGCTGGGAACCCCAACAGCGGCAAGACGACTTTATTCAACGCTCTCACCGGCGCCAACCAATCGGTCGGCAACTGGCCTGGCGTTACGGTTGAAAAAAAGGAGGGCGTCCTTCGCGGTAAGAAAGACGTGAGGATCATCGACCTTCCAGGCATATACTCCCTCTCTCCCTACAGCCCCGAGGAGCGCGTCGCCAGGAATTACCTGCGGGACGAGACGCCTGACGCGATAATCAACATCATCGACGGCAGTAATCTCGAACGTAATCTCTACCTGACGACGCAGCTCACGGAGCTATCGATCCCGGTCGTGGCGGCGGTCAATATGATCGACGTCGTAAAGAAGAGGGGCGAATCGATAGATTGCGCCAAGCTTTCAAAAAAGCTCGGCATTCCCGTAGTGGAGATCTCCGCGCTGAAGGGGACGGGGCTTGACGCGCTCGTCAAAGAGGCATACGTCGCCGCGGAGGAGAAGACGGTCCCGGTGGTAAAAAGGATATTCCAGGGCTCCGTCGAGAAGGCCCTCGCCGAGATAGAGCTGGCTTTCGCGGATACTCTGCCGGCAGACCGCATCCGCTGGTACTCCATCAAACTATTCGAGGGGGACCCCGACGTAATGGCGGAGCTGAAGGACAACGTCCGCGGCATCGAGACGGCAAACGCCGTCAGAGAGCGCTGCGAGACGGAATTTGACGACGACGCCGAGAGCATCATCACCAGTGAAAGATACGCCTATATCAGCGCGTTGATAAAGGAATCGCACAAGAGGCAGAACGAATCGCTCCTCACAATGACGGACAAGATAGACGCCGTCGTGACGAACCGCGTGATGGCGCTGCCGATATTCGCGGCGATCATCTTCGCCGTTTACTACATCTCGGTGACGACGGTGGGCGCTTTCGTGACAGACTGGACGAACGACGTCCTCTTCGGCGAGATCATCCCGCCGGCGGCTGAGGGAATCCTCGCGGCGCTGAATGTCGCGGATTGGCTCCAAAGCCTGGTCCTTGACGGGATCATCGCCGGCGTCGGCGCGGTCCTCGGCTTCGTGCCGCAGATGTTGGTCCTCTTCGCGCTGCTGGCGGTCCTTGAATATTCCGGGTATATGGCGCGCGTCGCCTTCATCCTCGACAGGATATTCCGCCGCTTCGGCCTCTCCGGGAAGTCGTTCATCCCGATGATCGTAGCCACCGGCTGCGGCGTCCCCGGCATCATGGCTTCGCGCACGATAGAAAACGAACACGACCGCCGGATGACGATAATGACGGCGACTTTCATGCCCTGCGGCGCAAAGCTGCCGATCATCGCCCTCATCGCGGGAGCGCTGTTCGACGGTACCTGGTGGGTCGCTCCGAGCGCCTATTTCGTCGGCATCGCCTCGATAATCATCTCAGGGCTGATCCTGAAAAAGACGGCCCTCTTCGCGGGAGAGAGCGCGCCTTTCGTCATGGAGCTGCCGGATTACCACATGCCCTCTCTCTTCAACGTTCTCAGCAGCATGTGGGAGCGCGGGTGGAGCTTCATTAAAAAGGCGGGAACGATAATCCTGCTCTCGACTATATTTGTCTGGTTCACTTCAAGTTTCGGCTACGCCGACGGCCGCGTCGTGATGGTAGAAGACCTCTCGGACGGCTTCCTCGCCGCTATCGGACGTTCGATAGCGTGGATATTCGCGCCGCTCGGCTGGGGCACCTGGCAGTCCGCCGTCGCCGCCTTTACTGGGCTTGTCGCTAAAGAAAACGTCGTCGGCACCTTCGGAATCCTCTTCGGCTTTGCCGAAGTATCGGAAGAAGGCGAAGAGATCTGGCAGCAGCTCGCGGCTCACTACACACCGCTTGCGGCTTACTCCTTCATGCTCTTCAACCTTCTCTGCGCCCCCTGCTTCGCGGCAATGGGAGCGATCAAGCGCGAGATGAACAGTACGAAGTGGACCTGCCTCGCGATAGGATACCAGACCGGTTATGCCTATGCGGTGGCCTTCGTCGCCTACCAGCTCGGCCTTGTCGCCCTGGAGGGCAAACCGTTTACGGCGTGGACGGCGATCGCCGCGGCGGTCCTGCTGGCAGCCATCTACCTGCTGGTGCGCCCGCAAAAAAAAGACTCGGCGGCAATTGACGGAAGAGTGCGCGCCGCCGATATAAGTTAGAAAGTCAGGAGCGTGAACATTAATGATTGCCACAATAGTGATAAGCATACTTCTTTTCGCGGCGGTGATCGCGATACTGATGAAAATCAACAAGGACCGGCGCGAGGGCAAAAGCTCCTGCGGCTGCGGCGGAAGCTGCGGCAGCTGCTCTGGATCGACCATCTGCCACCCGCCGAAGAAAGACAACAAATAAGATAGACACGGTTTCTCCCAAAACCCTTCTATAAAACCCACACCACACACAAAGCGACGCCACTGCCTTCGAATAGAGACTCGGAGGCAGTCGGCGCGCTCTCCCTGCCCAACAGGATTGTGTACGGACCGGAGCCGGCCTCGCGTTTACCCGCAGGCCGGCTCCAACCGTTCGGCAACAAAAAGAGGCCGCCCCGCCGTGCTGTATGACGGCGGGGCGGCCTTTTAATATCAACGGCCCGTGCGGAGAGGCTTAGAGGTCCGTGACCTTTGCCTTCGCGAACCAGTCTTTGCCCTCTACGAGGCGCGAAATGATCAGCGCGGAGCAGGTGTCGCCCGTCGCGTTGACCATCGTCGCCGCGGGGTCGACAAGGAAGCCGATCGTCGCGATGATCGGGAAAGCTTCGGGGGGGAAACCGTAGAGGCTCACGATCAGCATCTCGCCGACCAGTCCGCCGCCGGGAATGCCGGAGAGAACGACGCCGGAGAGCACCGCCACCGCGACGGCGGTCGCCATCGTGCCAAGGCCGGTAAACGGCAGGCCGAAGATGCCGAAGAGGAAGGATATTTTAAGGATGCCGGAGAGGCAGGAGCCCTCCATGTGGGCGGTCGCGCCGATCGGCAGGACGATCTCGCTGATGTCGCGCGGAATGCCCATATTCGTCGCCGCCTCAAGGTTGATCGGCAGCGTCGCCGTACTGCTGCCCGAGCCGAGCGCCATCAGAGCGGGGGCGATGATCTTGCTCCAGAAGACCCTGACGCCTCTGCCGTCCGTCGCCCACCATGAATAGATCGTGAAGGCGACGAAGAAATAGCCGAAGGTCGCCACGTGATAGACGACCATCGAGCGGAAATAGGCGCCGAGCAGCTGCGGCCCGTAGTCGCCGACGAGCGTCGCGAAGTAGGCGCCGAGTCCGATCGGAGCATAGTACATGAGGTACTTGACCATCTGCAGCATAGCGTCGGCAACGACGGAGATGCCGCGTCCGATCGCCCGTCCCCTCTCACCGAGGGACTGGAGGCAGAAGCCGAAGAAGATCGTAAAGAGGATCAGCGGCAGCATCGCGCGGCGCGAAAGCAGGTTCACGAAGTCGTCGGTCGTAAAGGCTTTGACGATCTGGTCCGGCGTGCTGAAAGCCTGGATCTCGCCGGCGGCCTGCATCTGGATATTCGCTCCCTGCGCCGGTGGGAAAATGGTGACGGTGACAAGCATGAGGATCGCCGCCAGCGCGCCCGTGATCAGGAAGACGACGACGAGCGAGCGCATGACCTTCCCGAGACGCTCCATCGAGGACATAGAGGCAACGGCGCTGCATATCGTCGTAAAGACGAGCGGCACGACCACCATGAACATCGCGTTGATGAAGAGATCCCCGAGCGGTTTGAGCACGAGGGCGTCCTTGCCCATCACGGCCCCGATGACGCAGCCGACGGCGATGGCACAGAGAAGGATTATCGGAAAGCGGTATGCCTTCCACACACTGTTTGATTCTGACATAAAAAAGCACTCCTTTCGATGTTATATCGATAAAGCTATCTATCTGCATAGCCATATATGCCTGACTTATATGGCTTTATACTCACAAAAAATCCGAATATCCTATTACAATTATACTATATATTGTATTAAAGTAGTGATGTATTAGCCCTTGCGCCGTTTATCATCACGTTTGCCAGATTATACGCCTTTTTTAAAGAAAAAATAGGCATATATGGCAGATTTTAATGTTCACACTGAAAATTTGCCGCAAAACGGCGCAGCATCGCGGCGGCGATGAAGAGAGTCAGCGCCTCCGCGGTCACAAAAGAGAACCAGAGGCCGCGCATTCCAAAAAATCGGGAAAAGAGGGCCGCCAGCGGCAGGGCCAGCAGAAAGGCGCGCAGCGAGGAGATCAAAAAACCGCGCTTCGGCATCTCCGCCGCGCTGAAGAAAGCGGCGGTCACCACATTAAGTCCGCCGAAGAAAAAGCCCGCGAAGTAGATGCGCAGCCCCTCCTCCGCGTAGGCGGCCAGCAGCCTGTCGCCGGCCTGGTTGAAAAGCGCGGCGATCTCCCGCGCCCACATGAAGACCGCGCCATAGGCCAGAGAGGCGGCCCCCAGCGAAAAGAGGGCTCCGTAGCACAGGAGCGCGCGGCAGCCCGCCAGGTCGCCCATGCCGCGGCGGCGGCTGACGAGCGGCTGCATCCCCTGCGCGATACCGACGAAGACCGCAAGCTCGACGAGCGCGAGATTCGCCACGACGCCGTAGGCGGCGACGCCGGTATTACCGGCCATCGCCAGGATAATAAGGTTGAAGGCGGCCAGCGCGGCGGCGGAAGACAACTCCGTCACCATTGAAGATAACCCCAGCGGGATCATCTTCAAGATATAGACTCCGCGCGGACGCGAGAATGAGAGAGAAAAAGAGCCGCGCCGCAGGATAAAATGCAGCGAAAGCAGCGCGATGCTTATCATCGGGGCGATCGCCGTGGCAAAAGCCGCGCCGAAGATGCCCCAGCCGAAGGGAAAGATGAAGATATAATCAAGCGCGATATTAGAAAGGCTGCCCGTCACCATCGCCGCCATCGCGAGCCGCGGGCCGCCGTCGTTGCGTACAAAGGCGAGCAGAATATTATTCATGATAAAAAATAATGAGAAGGAGAGGATCGTTCTCAAATAGGTCTCCGTCATCGCAAAAATAGCCTCGTCGGCGCCGAGCGTCCGCGCGATCCAGCCGCTGCAAAAAAGTCCGGCGACGGTAAAGACGGCCGCAAACACGGAACCGAGAATGACCGTCGCGGAAAAAATCTCCGAACGCCCTCTTCTGCCTGACGATAGCGAGAGGGAAAAAAGCGTCGCGCCGCCGATGCCCGCCATCAGCCCGGCGGCGTTCAGCAGGCTGTAAAATACGATCGCAAGATTCAGCGCGGCGAGCCCCTCCGCGCCTAAAGCGGCGGCGACAAACCAGGTGTCGGCAAGGATATAGCAGGAAATGCCGACCATCCCCATCACGCTCTGTGAAACATATTTGATAAAAGACATGAAAAGCTTTCCCCTCATAAACAAACACCCTCCGCAAAAATAAAAAACCGCGCCGAGACTCACCCCTTCTAAGGCCTGACGGCGTGAGTCCAGCGCGTTTAAAACCGCATTACCCGGCGGCAATGCGTTACGCATCATCTTATTACCGCGGATATTCTAACACAAAACATTCGCCAACAACAGAAATCTCCCGTTCCGGACATTCGCCGGTTTGCCAAAGAATAAAAATGCTGTAGACTGAAGAGAATAACTCTCGTTATGCGTAGGAGGGCCGCCGCGATGGAGAGGATTTTTTCAAGGCTGAAAAGGCGTCTTTTCATGAAACGCCCGGCGCGTTTCGCCGTTCTCGCCGCCTCGCTGATCGTCGGGGCAACGCTGATCGGGCTGCTCTTCCGCGCCCTCGGCTTTCCGGAAACGAACATCGTCATCATCTATCTCCTCGCCGTGCTGCTCACGGCGCGCTTTACCGCCGGCTATCGCTGGGGCATCGCCGTATCGTTCGTATCCACATTCACCTATAACTTTTTCTTCACCGTTCCGCTCTACTCATTCGCGGTAAACGACAGCTCCTACATCGTCACCTTCGCCATCATGACGATCACCGCCTCGATAACCAGCGCCGTGACCTCCAGGGCGAAAGCCTCCGAAGAGGAGTCTCTGCGCCGCGAGGCGGAGGTGCTGATGCTCTACAGCTTTACAAACAGGCTGAGCAACGCCTTCACGCCGCATGAGATAGCGGGCGTTGCCGTAAACACCATACACAGCTTTTGGGGCTGGCAGGCGGCCTGCCTCTGTTTCGACGGCGACGGGCGGCCTGAAAACTCCTATATCCAGCAGGTGGGCGAGGATACCCCCGCCTGGCGTATGACCGAGGACCCCGAGCGGATCGGCGGGGAGATGCTGCGGCTGCGCAGCGCCTGTCTGGCGGGAGCCGAATTCTTCGACTGGCCGGTCTACAGCACCGACAAACTGCTCGCCGTCATCCGGATACCGGCTCCCGACGCGATCGCGATGACCGGCGACCAACGGCAGGCGCTGCACTCCGTGATCAAGGGGGCCGCGCTTGCGATGGACAGGTACAGAAGCGCGCGGGCGCGGCTGAGATCGGAAGAAGAGGCGGCGCGGGAGCGCTACCGCGGCAACCTCCTGCGCGCCATCTCACACGACCTGCGAACTCCGCTCGCCGGGATCATGGGCACGGCGGAGATCCTTATCGGGCGGGACAGAGACGGCGGCGCGGAAAAATCACTTGCCCTGGCGATCTACAACGACGCGCAGTGGCTTCACGACATCGTGGAGAACGTTCTTAGCCTGACGAGGATACAGAGCGGAGCCTCCGTCATAAAATATGAGCCCTCCGCGCTGGAAGAGATCGTAGAAGTCGCGATAAACCACGTCAAACGCCGCATGGCCGGCCGCCGGCTGGAGGTGCGGCTGCCCGACGAACTGCTGATGGTGCGGGCTGACAGCCGCCTCATCCAGCAGGTGCTCGTCAACCTTCTCGACAACGCGGTCAAACATACGCCGCCGGGAAAGACGATCGAGATATCAGCCGCCCGCGAGAACGGCGGCTTCGCGCGTGTCGCGGTGGCGGACGAGGGAGAGGGCATCCCGCTGGAGGACTTACCGCACATATTTGAAATGTTCTATACTTCCCAAAAACGTTCCGCCGACGTGAAAAAAGGCATCGGTCTCGGACTTCCTATATGCGAAGCGATCATAAGGAGCCACGGCGGCACGGCCTCGGCGGAAAATATCACGGACGGCGGCGCGCGTTTTACCTTCACGCTGCCGCTCGCGAAGGACGGTCAAAATGAAGAGACGCATACTGATAGTTGAAGACGACAGCCAGATAAGGAATTTCAACTGCTTCGCCGTCGAAAACGCGGGACTTGAATACGCGGCCGCCGCCAACGGAGCCGAGGCGACGGGCAAGCTGCTCTCCGAGCGGATCGACCTCATCCTGCTCGACCTCGGGCTGCCGGACATAGACGGCATGGAGATCATAAAAAAAGTGCGCGAATGGTCGGAGATGCCGATCATCATCGTCTCCGCCCGCGACCAGGACAAAGAAAAAGCCGCGGCGTTGGACGCGGGGGCGGATGATTACCTGACCAAGCCCTTCTCCGCCACCGAACTCTCGGCGCGTATCCGCGTCGCGCTCCGCCACCTGGACCGCCTGGGGAAACCCCAGCAGGAGGCGGCCAAAAATGTCGGCGGCCTGCGGATCGAGCTTGACCGCCGCCTCGTATACCTTGACGGCGGGGAACTCCACCTGACCCCCATGGAATATAACCTGCTGGCCCTCTTTTTCAAAAACATCGGCAAAGTGCTGACCTCGGCCTACATCATCAGGCAAATATGGGGAGTCGGATACGGCAGCGACACACAATCGCTGCGCGCCCTGATGGCCAGCCTGCGCCGTAAAATAGAAAAAAGCCCCGCACAGCCGCGATACATCGTCACCGAAGTGGGAGTAGGTTATCGCCTAGTCGACGAATAGCAATCCATACCTTCACTACAAAATGACGATAACAGGCTTCCTGCTTTGAGAGGAGGTACTGGCTGTTTGACGCTTACGGTTAAACAGTTGCCAATCGGCTATAAAAAAACAGACCCAGGATGATCTCCTGAGTCTGTTTTCTCAATTAATTCCAGCAGCGATCTACTCTCCCACGGATACCCTCCGTAGTACCATCGACGATGGAGTGCTTAACTGCCGGGTTCGGCATGGGACCGGGTGGATCCACTCCTCTATTACCACTGGAAACTCTATGAATAAACGCTTGCGCGTCTATCTGCTTTGTCATCGTCCCCAGCTATGATACTAAGTTCGATCACGCAAATCAAAGATTTGCTATCTCACTTATCTATTACCACTGGAAACTCTATGAATAAACGCTTGCGCGTTCATCTGCTTTGTCATCGTCCCCAGCTATAATACTAAGTTCGATCACGCAAATCAAAGATTTCCTTTCTCACTTATCTATTATCACTGGAAACTTTATATAAACCTTCTATCAGGTCTATAAAGGATTTATGAGGTTAAGGCCTCGGTGTATTAGTATTGGTCAGCTCAAAGGGCGTTACCCTCTTACACTCCCAACCTATCTAACCGGTCGTCTGCCGGACACCTTACTTGCTTATGCAATGAGGTATCTCATCTTGAGGCCGGCTTCCCGCTTAGATGCCTTCAGCGGTTATCCGATCCGAACATGGCTACCCAGCTTTTACTCCTGGCGGAATAACTGGTTCACTAGCGGTTCGTCCATCCCGGTCCTCTCGTACTAGGGACAGTTCCTCTCAAATACCTTGCGCCCACAGTGGATAGGGACCGAACTGTCTCACGACGTTCTGAACCCAGCTCACGTACCGCTTTAATGGGCGAACAGACCAACCCTTGGGACCTGCTTCAGCCCCAGGATGCGATGAGCCGACATCGAGGTGCCAAACGCCGCCGTCGATAGGAACTCTCGGGCGGCATCAGCCTGTTATCCCCGGGGTAGCTTTTATCCGATGAGCGATGGCCTTTCCACTCAGGACCACCGGATCACTAGGACCAACTTTCGTTTCTGATCGACCTGTCAGTCTCACAGTTAAGCCACCTTATACCCTTACGCTCTTTGTGTGTTTTCCATTCACACTGAGGTGACCTTCGCGCGCCTCCGTTACTCTTTGGGAGGCGACCGCCCCAGTCAAACTGCCCGCCTGACAATGTCCCGCATCATGCTTCAATGCTTGCGGTTAGAATCCCAGCACAATAAGGGTGGTATTCCAACGGTGTCTCCATAAAGACTGACGTCCTTATTTCACTGACTCCCACCTATCCTATACATACTATACCGAAATTCAATATCAAGTTACAGTAAAGCTCCACGGGGTCTTTCCGTCCTACTGCGGGTAACTGGCGTCTTTACCAGTACCACAATTTCACCGGGTCCACTGTCGAGACAGCGCTCAGATCGTTACACCTTTCGTGCAGGTCGGAACTTACCCGACAAGGAATTTCGCTACCTTAGGACCGTTATAGTTACGGCCGCCGTTTACTGGGGCTTCAGTTCAAGGCTTCGACTTGCGTCTAACTTCTCCCTTTAACCTTCCAGCACCGGGCAGGTGTCAGACCCTATACTTCGGCTTGCGCCTTGAGCAGAGTCCTGTGTTTTAGTTAAACAGTCGCCTGAGCCTGGTTTCTGCGAACCAAAGATGCTTATTACGTATAGTTTTAACATCTCCAGCCACTCCTTCTCCCGAAGTTACGGAGTCAACTTGCAGAGTTCCTTAACAATGGTTATCCCGTTCACCTTAGCCTTCTAAGCCAACCCACCTGTGTCGGTTTTGAGTACGGGTTCGATAGTTCTCCATAGTGGCTTTTCTCGGCAGCCGAGCATTTGCACCTTCTCGAATCAGATTCTTCCACGTCAGTTCTCGGCCTTTAGAAAAAAGGGATTTGCCTCTTTTTTCAGCCTACGACTTTGTACCGGGATTTCCATCACCCGGCGTGCATAGCTTTCTGCGTCACCACTTCTGTCAAACGAGCTACCGAAGGGCGGGATTGTCTACCCGCTGTCCATCGACTACGCCTTTCGGCCTCGCCTTAGGTCCCGCCTAACCCTGGGTGGATGAACCTTCCCCAGGAATCCTTGGGTTTTCGGTGAGTGTGTTTTTCGCACACTTTTCGCTACTCATGCCGTCATTCTCACTTCTTTATTGTCCACAGTGCCTTACAGCACTGCTTCGTCCCATAAAGAACGCTCCCCTACCAGTCAATGGATAGCTCCATTGAATCCGAAGCTTCGGCGCCATGCTTAGCCCCCCACATTTTTGGCGCAGGGACGCTCGACCAGTGAGCTGTTACGCACTCTTTCAAGGGTGGCTGCTTCTGAGCCAACCTCCTGGCTGTCTGGGCATCCCCACATCCTTGTAACACTTAGCATGGGCTTTGGGACCTTAGCTGTCGGGCTGGGCTGTTTCCCTTTCGACTACGGATCTTCGCACTCGCAGTCTCACTCCCAATCTTGATCTGCAGGTATTCTGAGTTTGATTAAGCTCGGCAGGCAGTGCTGCCCCCTTACCTATTCAGTGCTTTACCCCCTGCAGTCTGTCGATTGAGGCTGCACCTCAATGCATTTCGGGGAGAACCAGCTATCACCATACTCGATTAGCTTTTCACTCCTATCCACACCTCATCCAGGCCTTTTTCAACAGGCTGTGGTTCGATCCTCCAACCGGTGTTACCCGGTCTTCAATCTGGACATGGATAGATCGTATGGCTTCGGGTCTATAGCACGCGACTTGCGCCCTGTTCAGACTCGCTTTCGCTGCAGCTGCAAACCTTGTAGTTTTTAACTTTGCCACGTACTATAACTCGACGGCTCATTTTCCAAGAGGCACGAGGTCACATCCGAAGATGCTCCCTCTGCTTGTTAGCACGAGGTTTCAGGTCTGTTTCACTCCCCGCCAGGGGTGCTTTTCACCTTTCCCTCTCGGTACTGTTTCTCTATCGGTCGCTGAATGTGTTTAGCCTTGGACCGTGGTCGGCCCGGATTCGTACGGAATTTCACGTGCTCCGTATTACTTGGGTGTCTGTCTAAGAGGCCTTTTTATTTCACTTACGAGGCTTTCACTCTCTGTGGCTCGATTTTCCAACTCGATTCGGTTATAAAACGGCTTTGTAACTCTTTCGGAGTTCTGCAGGACTCCGCGACAGGTCCCTCTACCCCATTTACACAACGCCTGCAGGCTTGGCATGTATATGGTTTGGGCTATGCCCCTTTCGCTCACCACTACTTGGGGTATCTCTTACGATTTCTTTTCCTCCGGGTACTGAGATGTTTCACTTCCCCGGGTTGCCGCCTATTGGATAGGCTCACAGGTTGCCCTGTGAAGGTTGCCCCATTCAGAGATCCGCGGATCACGGGATGCTTGCTCCTCCCCGCGGCTTTTCGCAGCTTGCTGCGTCTTTCTTCGGCATTCAGCGCCAAGGCATTCCCCTCGTGCTATGTTGTACCTTAACCTCATAAATCCTTTATTGACCTTGTATTGTCCTTGCGGTTTTGAAGGTTTTTTGTCATGGTTCTTTTTGAACAAAAAGAATGAGAAAGCAAAAGGTCCTGTCGGGTCGTCTCAAAAGGGCACTTTGTTGTTTTAGCTGTCGCTTTTAAGCGACTGCTCCTTAGAAAGGAGGTGATCCAGCCGCACCTTCCGGTACGGCTACCTTGTTACGACTTC
>ERZ857984.2025-NODE-2025-length-13737-cov-6.059421_pt1 | contig 13737 bp, 10 predicted proteins | sample MGYA00519914_ERZ857984 | MGnify/ENA primary metagenome ERZ857984 (study PRJEB31778, sample SAMEA3449417) | human gut metagenome | biome: human gut; feature: human-associated habitat; material: faeces | place: United Kingdom | collected 2010/2012 ... | reverse complement strand
CCGGCGCGGGGATTGTCAAGGCGGGGCGGGGCCCGCCGAGGGCAGTATGGCGCAAATTTTACACTTTTATCCCTTTGTGGTATGATAAGATAGTACAAATGCTTTTTCGGGCGGCGGGGCGTGCTTCGCCGCACCTTTCAGAAAGGGGGCAGCTTTATGCCCGCAGACCGCCGCTTCGCGGTTCTCATCGACGCGGACAACGTGTCGGACAAATACATCAAAATCATCCTGGATGAGGTGTCCACCCAGGGGGGGGCCAACTACAAGCGCATCTACGGCAACTGGACCAGCCCCACCATGGCCAGCTGGAAAAACGTACTGCTGGACTATTCCGTCACCCCCATCCAGCAATACAGCTACACCACCGGCAAAAACGCCACCGACTCGGCCATGATCATCGACGCCATGGACATCCTCTATTCCGGTAAGGTGGAGGGGTTCTGCCTCGTCTCGTCGGACAGCGACTTCACCCGTCTGGCCTCCCGCCTGCGGGAGGGCGGCATGACGGTCATCGGCATGGGGGAGAAAAAGACCCCCAAGCCCTTCATCGCCGCCTGCAACATGTTCCGCTATCTGGATGTGCTGGCCCCCGCCGACGCGGCCGCGCCTGCGGCGCGGCCCGCCCCCCCGCAGCCGGCACCCGCACCCGAATCCGCTGAACCCGCCGACGCGCCCGGGGCCGATGCCCCCGCCCGCGCGGCCAAAAAGAAGCCCGTCAAAAAGAAGCCCGCCGCACCCGTGCCCGCACCCCCTCCCCCGCCGCAGGAAGACCCGGACCTCACCGCCATGCGGGCGGCCATCCGGGCCATTGTGGCCGAGCAGTCGGACGAGGACGACTGGATGGGCGTGAGCATGATCGGCAACATCCTGGTAAAGCGCTACCCGGATTTCGACGTGCGCAACTTCGGCTTTTCCAAGCTGACCCCGTTCGTCAAATCTCTGGGCATCTTCGAGGTCAAGACCGAACAGAACAAGGACCACACCCACCAGGCCTACGTGCGCATCAAATAAGCGCCGCCGCAAGAAAGGAGCCAGCTCCATGAACAACGTGCGTATCACCGTGCTGAAAGTCGCCTTCGACGAGGCCCTGGCAGAGCGCTATCTCACCGACGGTGCGGCCGCCGGCCCCTGCCCTTATTTCAAGGTGGGCGATACCTTTTTATACGAGGGCGGCGCCCAAATGCCCCAGGGCTTTTGCCCCTGGGCCTGGGTAGACATTTACACCAACCTGAGCGCGCTGGCTGCAGGCGGCACCTACACCCCCTGGAACAACGCCGGGGGCGAAACCATCGCCTGCTGCACCGACGGCATCCGCCCGGTTTCCTTTGAGCTGAAAGCCCTTTGAGCCTGTTCTGAAAACCTCCCGGCGCGCCGCCGCACACCTTTCTGCCGCTTTGGGCCGCCGTGCTTCTCCAAAAATTTTATGGTTCCCCCCAGGGAAACGCCGCCACAGCGTTTTCCTGGGGGGAATTTGTTTTGCCGCCGCGGCTTCCATTCCCTTTTTCGCAGTCGTCGGGCAAAGGAATACATGGACAAAATTACGGCAGTTCACAAGAATCGTTGATAATTAAATCCATGACATTTATAATAATCACACAGTCTTTTTCAAGAATTCGGTGATAAAATGTCAACAAATGTCAGAATCAGCGTGGACAATGAAATTTGGCACTTTGATCAGGATGTCGTATTCCGGCTGGTCAAATGCGGCAGAGAGCGGTGCCTGGCCGACAAAAAAGAGGAGAGCGGCCAGCGGATCTATTTCAGCCTGCATTATGTGCTGCGCGGCGAGGGGTATCTGTCGGTGGGCGGCGAAACGATCCGCATTGGCAAGGGCAGTATTTTTTTGATCCGCCCCAGCGAGGACATCACGTATTATCCCGATAAAAACGACCCCTGGGAATTCCTTTGGGCCGACTTTATCGGCGAGAACCTGGGCGCAGTTTTTGCCAGCTGCGGGCTGGGGGAAAATCAGCACTATGTCCGGTCCAAAGCCGCCACGGTCAGCGACTATTTCAAAAAGATGGTAGACGCCCATTTTGAGCGGGGCGAACTGTTTGAAAGCACTCTGTTCCTTGTTCAAATCCTGTTTTTGCTGGCAAAGGAAAACGCGTCGCGCCCGCAAAAAAGCATCAACAAAATCGTTCGGGAAGCCATTATCTTCATCAACGACAATTATTCCATCGGGATCTCCCTCGATATCGTGGCCAAAAGCGTGGGCACCAGCCCCAACCATCTTGTGAATGCGTTCACCGCCGAGGTGGGGCTTTCGCCCATGAAGTATCTCACAATGTTCCGCATTGCCAACGCCTGCGACCTGCTCCGAAAAAACAAACACAGCGTAAAAGAGGTCAGCAGCCTTGTGGGTTACAGGGACCCGCTCTATTTTTCCCGGTGCTTTTCCGAGCTCAAGGGCGTCCCCCCGCGGGACTATTCAAAGCGCTGCCCGCAGGATGACCCGTGGGAGTTTATCAAAAAGTCCAACATTGATTTGGACGACAGAAAGGGGAACTATTTATCAAAATAGAGGTTGATGGAAACGGGATCAATATAAACGGCAAACCGGAAATTCTGTTGTGCGCTTCCTTCTTTTACTTCCGCATCAAAAAGAAGGAATGGAGGGCCCGGGCAAAACTGATCGCCGGGCTGGGCTATAACTGTGTGGACGTGTATTTCCCCTGGAACTACCACGAAACGGCCCCCGGGGAATTCGATTTTTCCGGCGAACGGGACCTGGATTGCTTCCTCAGCATCTGCGAGGAAAACAATTTGTATGTTATGGCAAGGCCCGGCCCCTACATCTGTTCCGAATGGGACGGCGGCGGCCTGCCCGCCTGGGTCCTCTGCGACCCGGGCGTCCGCCAGAATGAACCCGCATACTTACGGCAGGTCGAGCGCTGGTACAGCCGGATCCTGCCCCTCCTGGCCCACCACCAGCGCAGCGGGCGGGGCGGCGGTTGTATCATCCTGCTGCAGCTGGAAAACGAACTGGATTTTTTCGACTGTAAGGATGTGGGCGGCTATGTGGAGCGCCTGCGGGATATGGCGCTTTCCCACCGGATCACCGTTCCCCTGTTCACCTGTGCCGGGCAGGGCGATATTAAACGCAGCGGCGGGCTGACCGGGGGCGTGCTTCCCGCCTATAATTTCTATCCCTCCTTTACCGATCCGGCCTTCGACCCCGCCCTCGCCCGGTACGCCGAATATCTGCAAAAAAAGGGCGCGGCTTTTTTGGTCAGCGAAACCTCCAAAAGCCATCACATCCTCAAGCGGGAACTGCTGGCGGGGGCCAAGCTGCTGGGCGCCTACAACCAGGTCGGCGGAACAAATTTCGGGTATTCCCAGTCCGTCAACAACTGGGGCGATCCGCTTTCCCTCATCAGCACCCTGTACGAACTGGACGGCATGATCGACAACCTGGGCCGCTGCACCCCCGAGGCGGATGAAGCGCTGCTGTTCTCGGAAATGCTCCGCATTTATGGAACTGCCCTTGCAAAAGCGGCGTTCTGCAAAATGGAGCCGCCCTTCCCCTCGGCGGACGAAACGCTGTGCGCCACAAATGCGCTGGCCCTGGCAGACGGCAATGGTTTTTTGCTCTGTGCCCGCAGCGTGCGGGAAACGCCCGCCGTTCTTCACAGCCGTTTGAGCCGGCAGGAATTCGAGCTTTCCCTTGCAGCCGGCGAAGCGGTCGCGCTTCCCTATCAGCTCAAAACGGGCGGCTGCACCATCGTGTTTTCCAACAACGAAATTTTCTCCCTCAAGCCGCTTGTGTTTATAGAGCGCAGCAAACCGTTTCTGCTGCTTGAAAAGGGCGGAAAACAGATCCTTGTTACCCAAAGCGGCTGCTATGAGGGGATCGAGGTTTCGTTTATTCCTAAGGAAGAAGCGATCACCCGCATTAAGGCCGGCCGCGGGCTTGCGCTCACCTATGCCAAAGCTCTTGCGCCCCGCCCTGTAACAAAATGTCTGGCCGGCCGCTTTGTGAACCGCGGCGAGTTTGCAAAAGCCGAAAGTTCCCTGTTTTCCGCCAACCAAATTTGGTATGGGCAGGTGGAATACCGCATTCTGAACCCGCAGGGTGAAACGGGCGACCTGTTTTTCCAGGGCGTGGCAGATTTTTTAACGGTGCACTGCGGCGGCGAGACCGTTTTTTCCGGGCTGTGCGCAGGCGGGGATGTGCTCCTGCCGGGCAGCGGCCAGGTGAGAGCCCTGGTGGAGCAATGGGGCCACAGCAATTTCGACGATGCCCGAAGGCGTTCCCTGCGTATCGCTTCCCCCCGCGGGGTCGAGAAGATTTTTCGCATCCGCTCCCGGCAGGAGCTGAACCGGTGGAGCTTCACCGAAGTGGACAGCTTTTCCCCCACGGTAAAGATCGAGCCCTGCGAAACGGATCCCCATATCTCCATCAATCACTGGAATTCCACCCACGAACCGCTGTTTGCCGCCTATTACACCGAGATCGTGCCGCAGGCGCAGCCGGGCGAGGAGCTTGTGCTGGTGCTGGAGGGCATGGAGGCGGAGTGCAATCTGTTCATCAACGGCAGCTTTGTGGCCCGTTTTTCCGAGAGCCGGTCCAGCATCAATGTGACCGGGTTCCTTGGCCCGGGCAGAAAAAACCTGATCGCCCTTTGCGTCCGAAAAAGAAATTGGGCGGTCCAAACCGGCCGCCTGTGGCTGCTGCGGGTGATCCCCTGCGAGTTTGAGCTGCGGCGGGTCGATCACCGCCAGGTTTACAGCACCCCTCTCGAGCCGGCACGGCTGCCGCTGCGCCTGGAGCAGGGCAAACAATACGCCCTGTGCCTGGAAACGCCCCTGGAGCGGGACGCCTACGGCCTTGCCGGCGGAAGCGGCTACCGCGCAACCGTCCTGCAAGCCGGTGAGGTGATCGCCCGGATCGTGGCAAAAAGCGAAAAGATCGCGCAGGCAGGCTCGCACAACAGCTCCCAGTTTTTGATCCCGGGCGTCTTGGGTCCGGACCGTAAACTTTATTTTTTCCTGGAAGCCATGGAAGACGGCTGCTTTGAATTTGCAATAGACGAGGGTGTTTATGAAAACGATTAACATACGAACCGGCTGCCCGCAGCAGACCATCGAGGGCTGGGGCACCTCACTGTGCTGGTGGGCCAACGCGGCGGGCGGCTGGACCATGCGCGGCCCATCGGGCCGCACCAGGCGGGAAGAGCTGATGCAGGCGATTTTTTCGGCGCAGGGGCTGAACTTCAACATCGTCCGCTACAACATCGGCGCAGGCGATAACCCAGCGGAAGAGCGGCACATGTTCCACTTCCGGGGGATGCCCTGCTTCCAGCCGCAGGAGGGCGGCGCATTCGACAAAACCGCCGACCAGCGGCAGGTTTGGGTCCTGCGGCGGGCAGCCCAGCTTCGCAGGGGCGATCTGATCACCGAGGTATTCGTCAACTCACCCCCCTGGTGGATGACCAGTTCGCAGTGCAGCGCCGGTAACCTGCAGGCCTGCAGCGAGAACCTGTCCCCGCTTCGCTACGGCGAGTTTATCGACTATTGCGTGCGCGTGCTGGATTACCTCACCGGCGAATGCAAGCTCCGGGTGGACTATTTCTCCCCCATGAACGAGCCGGCGTCGGATTATTGGGCAAAAGGGCAGCGGCAGGAGGGCAATAAGGTGCTGCCCGGGGCGCACCAGAGCCTGCTGCTGGAAACCGCGCACCGCAAGCTGCAGCAGCGCCACCCGGAAATCAAGATCGCCGGCACCGACGAAACCAACCCCACAGTGGCGCTGGAAAGCTATCAAAGCCTGAGCGAACCGGTCAGGCAGGGCGTTCTCCGCAAGATCAATTATCACCACTACCTCGAAGACGACAGCGCGCTGGGCGCGCTTTGCCGCATCGCCTATCCAAACGGCTTTTCCAACCCCCGCTGCCGGCTTTGGATGGACGAGGTATGTTACGGCGAGGGAGAGGATGACTTCGGGCTTGCCCAACGGCTCAGCCGGGCGATCCACAAGGACCTCAACCTGGCGCACGCCAGCGCATGGGTGATCTGGCAGGCCATGGATACCCTGTCCGACAACATTGCCCGGCACAGCCATTGGGGCCTGATCGAAGGGATGTATCAGGATCCCCTTAATAACGAACTGGCAGGCACGCTGGACGTCAGCCAAATGGGGTACGATCTCGGTGACACCATCTTCACGATGCAGTATTACGTGATGGGCCATTACTCAAAGTATATTCTTCCGGGATATTCTATTTTGGAAAACGATGGTGATGCGTTTTACTGTGTGGCCGCCGTGAGCCCGGGTGGGAACACGCTGGTGGTCATTCTCTGCAACCTGCAAAACGCGCCCCAAACACTCGAGCTCGCCTTGGGCGGCTTTGTCCCCCAAACGGCAGAAATGATCGTTTCCACCAACACCGCGCAGTGGCAAAGGGCCGAGCTGCCGCCGGGGCGGTTCACACAGGCCGAATTGCAGCCAAGCTCCATCACAACGCTGCGGTTTACACGCTAAGGGCAGATAAAATCTTGACCCCCAAGATTTTAGCAGAACATATTTAAAGGAGGAATTCGAATGACAAAACAAGCAAAAAAAGCAAGACGGCCTCTGGCAGGTCTGGCATTGCTGCTGGCGGCAAGCCTCGGCTTTGCCGGGTGCGGCCAGCCCCGGTCCGGCAGCGCCGCGCCGGGTTCACAGGGGGCTGCCTCCCAGGGGCAGGCCGCCGGCGCCGCCACCATCAAAATTGTAATGGACAACACCTCCACCGACCAGTACACCCAGCTCTTCCAAACCATCGCCGATGAACTGGGCATCACCATCGACCTTGTGGTAGCGCCCGGCAACTACGAGCAGTTCCTTCAAACACAGCTGCAATCCAGCGAAAAGCCGGATCTGTTTAAACTCAACGGCCAGTACTTAACAAGCTTTGTTAAGGACGGCCTGGCCACCGATCTGAACGCCTATTTTACCGGCGCGTGGAAAACACAGCTGGAAGATTGGGATCTGCTCACAAAGGGCACCTTCGACCAATGCCGCCGGGCAAAAGACAACCCCGTGCAAAGGTCTTCCGATTCCACCGATCCCCTCTGGGCCATCCCCTTTGACTCCGGCTGCCAGAGCTTCGGCATCAACCGGGGCGCGATCCAAAACACCCCGGCCCTCAGCGCAAAGGTTGAGGCCCTGGTGAGCAGCGGCGCGATCCCCTGCAAGCCCTGGGAGGTGGGCATGGACGGCCAGGTCGAATCCTACACCTATTCCGAGTTCGCGGCGCTGCTTGAGGGGCTGCAGGAAGTCATCGACGCTGGCGGGCTGGCCGGCCCCGCCGAAAATCTCAAATACGCCCTCCAGGGCGGCGACGCGCTCAAGCTGCTCACCTATTCCGCGGGGGGTTCGTTCCTGAACAGCAGCTTCGACACGGTCACCCTCGCCAACGACGGTGTGGTACAGGCGGCATTTTTCCTCAAGGACGGCATGAACAAAGGCTATATCGACACCATGTCGGACGGCGGCGAGGGCTGGAACAACTGGGTGTCCGGCATGTACCTGTTCGACGCGAACACCGGTACCTGGGAAAACGGAACGTATCTTGAAAACGGCATGGATGTTCCCATGATGCCGATCCCTGTTCCCGACGGCGCGGACCGCAGCAAGTGGGTCAGTGGGCAGACGGGCTCCTGCATGGTCCTGCGCAGCGGCTCGCCCAACGAGGAAACAGCCGCCAGGGTCATGGGCGCTTTCCTCTCCCGCAGCTCCGAGGCGTTCCAGCTGGAAAACGCAATGAACGTGCCCATGTACGATGACTCCTGGGATGCGTATATCAACGAAAACGATGCTGGCAGCGGCGTGTACCCCTACGACGCCAACTGTAAAAATGTTTACAACCGGATCATCAGCGGGAAAAACGGCCAGGTCCAGGAAACCTATTATACGGTCGGCCGCACCTGGTGGAACACCTTTATGACCAATTATACCAACAGCTTCTGCCTGGACGGGAGCATCGTCACACAGGAGGACGTTTTCAATTGGATGCTGGTCCAGCAGCCCCAGATCCAGGCGCTTTTGGAAGCGGGCACCTGACCGGACATCCTATTGTCTGACCCTTTTCTCCATGCCTGAAACAGGGTCGCCGTTTGGGAAGCGGTAAATATTGCGACCTTGCGCTCTGCGATATTTACCGCTTCCCCCTTTGATGAAAACGCAGTGTAAGATGGACCCGCGGCGCAACATTAGGAGGCCAAGTATGAAATTGAAACCCACAAAACTAAATCAAAAGGATGCTGTGTGGGGGTTGCTTTTTGTGTCGGTTCCCGTGCTGTCTGTGATTCTTTTTGTATTTTTGCCCGCCCTGTTTTCCATCTATATCTCTCTGGTGGAATGGAACGGCTTTATCCCCATTGAACAGGCGCAGTTTGTCGGCTTCAAAAACTTTGCCGCCTTTCTCCCGAACGGGATCTATTCCGGCGAATTCCGCAACGCGGTTTTTGTAACGGTCGTTTTAATGCTGTCTGTCCCGCTTCATATCATCATCGCGTTTCTTTTGGCTTACGCGCTGAACCGAAAAGAAACCCGCCTGAAAAGCCCCCTGCGGCTGAGTTATTTTATGCCTTTCATCTCCAGTGCGGTGGCCATCACGCTGGTGTTCAAAAATTTGTTCGATCAAAACGGGGTCGTCAATGCCTGCCTCGGCCTGTTCGGGGCCGAAGCCCTGCACTGGCTGCAATCTCCGGGGCTCTCCCGGGTGGTCATTCTGGTAATGCTGGTCTGGCGCAGCATCGGCTACACCATGCTTTTGTATCTGGGCGGGCTGCAGGGGATCTCGGCCGAAATCTACGAAGCTGCAAAAATCGATGGCGCGGGCTTTTTTCAAACGATCAAAAACATCACGCTGCCCGCGCTGAAAAACATCTCTTTTTTCCTGGTGGTCACCAACGTGATCAGCGGGCTGCAAATCTATACGGAACCGGCGATCCTTTTCCAGAACAGCCTGGGGAAAGGCCCAATGAACGGCACCGAAACCATGATGGTGTTTCTGATGCAGATTTATTCCGGCAACAACCTGGGGCTGGCCAGCGCCATCTCCTGGGCGATCACCCTGCTGATCCTTCTGGCAACCTTCGTCCAGTTTTTATATCGAAAAAGGGGGGAACGCCATGCATAAGCCGAAAATGCGGCCCGCCGCCAGAAAAAAAGGCGGTGAGCTGGTTCTTTTCCTGTTCCTTGCCGCCTTCGGGTTTTGCATGCTCTACCCGTTTCTCTGGATGTTTTTCACCTCCTTCAAACCGCTGAACCAAGTCTATACCTCGGGCCTGCTGCGGCACGACTGGGTGTTTCAAAACTACGCCGAGGTGTGGGGCAAAGTGAATATTCTGAGCGGGCTCAAGGCCAGCGCCGTTTTTTCCGTGGGGCTGACCGTATCGCAGATGCTCACCTCCGCCATGGCCGGATACGCCTTTTCCAAAATCAGGTTTCCGCTGCGCAGCGCCTGCTTTTCTATCCTGCTCGCTTCCATGGCGATTCCCTATGTCACGATCATGCTGCCCCAGTTCATGATGCTGGAGCGGTTCGGTTTGGTAACAAGCGGCCCCTGGGGCTATATCATTCCCCGGCTTGCCGGCGGGGCGGCCACCATCTTTTTTGTGCGCCAATACTGCTATGGTATCCCGGACTCTCTGATCGAAAGTGCAAAGATCGACGGCGCCGGGCAGGGCAGGATCTTTTTCCGTATCATCCTTCCGCTGCTGGTGCCCGTCGTCACCATTCAGGGGTTGTTCCAATTCATTTATATCTGGAACGATTACCTGGGGCCCTCGATCTTTTTGATCGACCAGGATTGGTGGACCATCCAGCTTTTCGTTGCCCGGTTCAGCTCGGGGCAGATCGGTTCGGCGGGTGCGGCCAACATCCCCATGCAGATGACGGTTGCCGTAATCGTGACCCTTCCGCTGCTGGCGCTGTTTTTCTACGCGCAGAAATACATCGTGAATTCCGTCATCGCTTCCGGGGTCAAGGAATAAGAAAGGCCCCTGCGAACAAGGAGCTCACTATAAAAAGCGCGCCCGCAGCGGGCGCGCTTTCTTTTGTGGTGCATCAGCATTCCAACGGCTCTGTTTCGGGCATGCGGTCCAGCTGGCGCGGGGCGCTCTCTTCGTCCGGAATGCCGGAAAGGTAGCTGGCGCTGCCCAAAAGGCCCATCACCTTGGCAAGGCTCAGCTTGCCCGCCCAGTACCCCTGGGCGGCCATCATGTAGGCGGCCGAGCGGCGGGTCGCCTTTTCCAGCAGCTCGTCAATGCCGTCCTCCATCCATTCACCCGTAAAGGGGTGCTGCCAGCGGTCGGGCAGCTCGCCGTCCGGCCGCACCTCGGTGCCGTAAAGCCGCGCGGGGGTCATGTGGGCGGTAATAGAGCCCCGCCCGCCGAACAGCGGCTCCACCAGCCAAAAAAAGGCGTATTTGATCTTCATCCGGCTCACGAACATCCGCCGCATGCGCCGGGTGTGCCAAAAGGCGTCGGCCAGCGCCTCGCGGCTCACCTCCACGCCCAGCGCTTCCCGGATGCCCTGCTGCAAAAGCGCCCCCGCCCCTGCCAAGGCAGCGCCCGCCAGCTTGGGGGTGTTGGCCTTCACGGGCACCGCGCGGTTGCCGGTGTCCTGCTCGTGCAGAAAGCTGTCCAGCGCGATCTCAAAATAGCCGTGCCCGCCCAGCCGGGCGTAGGGCTGGCCCTCACCGCACAGGTACACCACATAGGGGTGCACGGTGCAGTCGGTGGCATAGTGGGCCAAAAAGCCCAGCACATAGCTGCGCTGGCTGGGGGTCTGCGCGTTCTCGATCAGGCTCTGCAAAAATGCGCCCGTGTTCTCGTTGTGCAGCCGCTCGCCGATCAGGGGCAGGTTTTCGCCCCGGTTTTCGGCCCTGCGCCACACCCGGTAGCAAAACAGCATGTCCGGCCCGTTGGCGCCGCAGCCAAAGGCCGCCTCGTCGCTCACAATGGAAAGCCCCGCCAGCCTGGCCGCCGCCCGGGCGGTCCGGATATGGGTATAGCCCTCGGGCATAAAGGTCACCTGCCTCACCCCGGCAGCACCGGGCAAAATCGTAAAGGGCGGGGCGCCGGCCCCGCCCTTTTATTGTACACTGGTTTTAAAAAATTCTCAATTGGTTTCTTCGCCCTTTTTCTTCATATACCGGGGCAGCACAAAAAAGTACAGCCCGCCGCCGATAAAGAAGATCAGCAGCACGCTCAGAATGCCCCAGGGGGCCGATTGGGCGTTGATCTGGGCCAGCAGCGCCTCGCCGGCGGTGGCGCGGGTGGCGCCCGCGTTTTTCAGCAGCACATCCGCCGCAAGGGCGCTGGTCCACCCCACCAGGGCCGGCCCCATAATGGCCGAGAACTTGCCGAAGATATCGTAAAAGCCAAAAAATTCGCCCGTGCGCTTTTTGTCCGGGATCATTTTGCCGAACATGCTGCGCGAAAGCGCCTGGATACCGCCCTGGCTGGTGGCCACCACAATCGCCATCACCCAGAACTGCCACACGTCCCGCAAAAAGAAGCCGAACACGGTCACGCCCATGTAAATGCAGATGCCCACCCCCACCATGGTGCGCGCGCCGTATTTTTCGCTGAGCTTGATGTACAAAAGGCAGAAGGGCAGCCCCAGCACCTGCACCAGCAGCAGCGCCAGCAGCATGCTGGTGGAGTCCAGCCCCAGGGTGTCGCCGTAACTGGTGGACATGTGGATGATGGTGTTCACGCCGTCAATGTAGAAAAAGTACGCGATCAGGAACACGAACATGGCCTTATAGTTCACGATCTCCTTCACCGTGCCCCACAGGCCCCGCAGCGCCTTGCCCACCGCGCCCTTTTCCCGCTCCTCGTAGCTCAGCTGCTCCACGTTTTTCAGCAGCGGATAGCTGAACACCAGCCACCACACGGCGGTCAGGCCAAAAGCGAACGACAGGCAGAACAGCATTTTTTCGCTGCCCAGCACCAGGTTCATGATCAAAAAGGTCAGCAGGGGGATGGTGGAGCCGCCGATGTATCCCAGGCCGTAGCCCATGGTGGACACCTTGTCCATGCGCTCCTCGCTGGTCACGTCGTTCAAAAAGCTGTCGTAATAAAGGTTTGCGCCCGCAAAGCCGATGGTGGAAAGGATGTACAGCGCCAGCACCGCCAGCCCCACCTTTTCGGCCACGCCGGGGGTCATAAAATCCAGCTGCGGGGTCACTGCAAGGCCCACGCAGCTCACCACGCCCACCAGCATAAAAGCGGTGAAAAGCTTTTTGCGCATGCCCTTAAAATCCCCGAACACGCCCAGCACCGGCGCCAGCAGCGCCACAATGGCCATGGCCGCGCTGGTGGCATAGCCCCAGGTGGTCATGCCGGACGCCGCGTCCGCCATATAGCCCACCACCGTGTTGTAAAAGATCGGCAGGATGGTGACCACAATCACCGAATGGGCGCTGTTGGCCCAATCGTACATCATCCAGCTTTTTTCCTGTTTGGTATAACCGCTCAACAACTTCATGTTCCACCTCGGCACGCGCGTTTTGGGGGCGGCAGGGCCGCCCCGGTTGCGTCCATCGTATAAAGTGTAACACTTTGAAGTTCAAAACACAATAAAACCCCCTGTAAAATCTACAGGGGGTTTGTTGTCTATTTTGTTACAGGCATTTTACAGATCGCGCTTCAGGCGGCCTGATCCCGGCGCTCCATGCCCTCTGTGGGCCCCATGCCATCCACAGGGCCCTCGCCGGTAACCTGCGCCTGGGGTTCTGCCGTGGGCTCGCCCTCCTCCCCCAGGCCGTAGTCGGCAAGGGCTGCCTGGTAGCCGTTCTGATAGGCCTCGTCCTGCGCTTGCTCTTTGGCCCTCTGCTGGCGCATTTCTTCCTCGTAAGCCGCCCTGTTGGCCCAGGCCTCGGCGTCGTACCAGTAGCTGTCGCCGTCCGCGTCGGTCACAAAGACCTCATGGCTCACACGGCGCGCAAAATCGTCGCCCGCGGCGTTCAGTGAAAAAATGCCGTACAGGTTTGCTTCCCAGCGGTCGGTCGCGCTGCTGGCATACAGGTCCACGTCGTTCACGCCGTTCTGGCGCAGCACCGGCAGCACCTTTTCCCCGGCGGCCACAAACTCCGCCTGTTCCTTGAAATCGCCGCTCAGGGTCAGGTTTGCATGCACCTGGTCCTGAAGGGTCAGGTCGGAAAGGGTCATATCCTTATCAAATTCCATGCCGCTCAGGTTGATATACACGCCGCAGTCTGTCACGCCAAGGCCGCTGAGCCCATCATACAGCTTTTGTTCCAGCTCGTGGGCAAGGCGGTATTCCGTCAGGTCCCGCTCGGGCCCATAGTACTTCCAGAACACCGGCACGCAGGCGGCGGCCAGGCTGGCGCAGATCAGGATAAAGCACACAAACATGCTCAAAAAATCGTATTTCAGGCGGCTGCTTCCATGGCGGGCCGTGACCCACAGGATCTCCAGCCCCAGGGCCACCAGCACCAGCGGGGCCATTTTCGCCACCGTCACAATGTCAAAGCCCGGCATTATAAAGCTGGCGGTGATGCAAAGACCGGTTAAAATCAGCGCCACGCCCAGTGTAAAGGTACCCACCCGGCGCACGGGGGGCTTGTCGGGCTTCGGCGGCTTTTCGCCCCGGCCCTTTTTGCCGGCCGGGGCCGGCTGCGCAAACGCGGGGTCGGGCACGGCGTCTTCCGGCACCGGCGGCTGGGGCACGGCGTCTTCCGGCACCGGCGGCTGGGGCGCGGCGGGCGCGGGGCC
>ERZ857984.2022-NODE-2022-length-13768-cov-2.661489_pt1 | contig 13768 bp, 9 predicted proteins | sample MGYA00519914_ERZ857984 | MGnify/ENA primary metagenome ERZ857984 (study PRJEB31778, sample SAMEA3449417) | human gut metagenome | biome: human gut; feature: human-associated habitat; material: faeces | place: United Kingdom | collected 2010/2012 ... | reverse complement strand
TGCAACCCGTACTTTGCCTACGCTGCCATTCTGATGGCAGGCCTCGACGGTATTGAGCGCGAGATCGATCCGGCAGGACGTGGCTGGGGGCCGTTTGACTTCAATCTCTTCGACCTCCCGGCAGACGAGCGCAAGCGCCTCGGCCACCTGCCCGCCAGCCTCGACGAAGCACTTGATGCGCTGGAAGCGGATCACGACTATCTCACGCGCGACGGCGTGTTCCCGATGCCGCTGCTCGAGACGCTCGTCAAAACGCTCCGCGCCGACGCGCAGGAGATCAGCCGCATCCCGCACCCAGCGGAGTTCGACCGCTATTTCGATCTCTGAACGGACCGTATAAGCCCCGTATTCCTTCCGGAGTACGGGGCTCCGCGTGCAGAAGCCCAGAAGTATGACGTGGGAGGGGCTAAGCGGTGTTCCGGTCGAGACGATCCGCAATTTGATTTTCTGGAGGAAGCAAAAAATGAAAAAAGGAACAATCGGACAGACTGGTCCTGCTGCCAACATCGGGCGCAGACTCTTTGCCCTCCATTCGGCTGCATGCATTCTGCGGGGTCTCATCAGATGAGGGGCGCAAGGATCGCCGGGCTGCTGATTCGCCAGGCCCGTCTCCGGCGGGACTGGAGTCAGGACGGCCTGTGCCTGGGCATCTGTACTCCCTCCTACCTGTCCAAGATCGAGCAGGGCAAGGCAGAGCCCTCTCCGGAGGTGACGGAGCTTCTGCTTCGTCGTCTGGGCCTTGTCTGGATACCGGAGCCGGAGGATCTGAAGCCCTGCTGGAACGCCCTGCTTTCCGGCAGTCCCGGCTTTTTCCTTTGCTATGAGCAGCTGGTACTGCCCCAGCAGGAGAGACTTGCCTGCAGTCCGCTGGCGGCGGACATCCTGTTGCTGGCTGCCTTTTACACAGATACCATGCAGCCCCTGTCGGAGGAATGGGAGCCGTTTCTCTCCACCCGGCAGTTGGCTCTGCAGCGTGCTCTGCAGGGGCGGTGGGACGAGGCCGCGCGGCTGGAACCACTGCCGCTGCTGTCCTCGCTCCACGGGAAAGCCCTCTACACAAAGGGGGCGTATACAACCGCCATTGAGGTGCTGCGAGACGCCTACCGCTCGGCGGCAGACGCAGGTTATCCCCATATGATGCTTTCCTGCCGTATTCTTATAGGAAACTGCTACTCGGATCTGGGCCGCATGGAGGAGATGCTGACCCACTACTCTGTAGCGGAGCGTCTGGCAGAAGCCTTGAGGGATACCGGCAGCTTGTCTGCCCTCCGCTACAATGTTGCCTCCACTCAACTGGAGCTGGGTCAACCGGAAAAGGCCCTGTCCTACTTTGCCTCCCTCCCCCGCCCCGGCTTTCTGGACCTGCACAAGCTGGCCATCTGCCACGAGCAGTTGGGCCATCGAGAGCAGGCGCTGGCCGCCGTCCAGCAGGCGGAGCCTATGGCCTCCAGCGAAATGGAGCAGCGGATGCTGGCGCTGGTGCGCTATCGGCTGGAGCACCCGGACTACCTCCACGACGATACCTACGGTGCCCAACTTCTGGACTGCTTCCAGCGTCTGCGAGACACATATCCTATGGGCTTCACCCGCTTCCACCTGCCGTGGGTGCTGGCGTGGTACAAGGCCAACCGTCAGTACCGTCAAGCCTGCCGCCTGTTGGAGGAGTTTCCTGTAAAATAGCATTTTCGCCCCATTAAGAGGGTCATCACGGGAATAACTTTCCCATGATGACCCTCTTTTCTTTTGTAAGCAGCTGTGGGATAATCATAGCAGTGAGGTGAACGCCATGAAACAAACTCTCTGGACACGGAATTTTACCCGCATCACCGCCGCCACGACGCTGGGCGCTGCCGGCGGCATCATCAGTCAATTCGCCCTGTCCTTTCTGGTCTTTGACGAGACAGGCAGCACTCTGGCCTCGGCGCTGGTGGTGGCCATTCAGCTGATCCCCATGGTGCTGCTGCCGCTGGTCGTCGCCCCCATGATGGACCGCCTGCCCCGCAAGCCCTTTCTGGTGTGGGGCGACCTGCTCAACGGCTTATGCTACGCCGGGGCGGGACTGTTCCTGCTGCACAGTGCCTTCTCCTACACCGCCTATCTGGCCTTTTCCCTGCTGGTATCGTGCCTTGCAGCCTTCGATGAGCTGGCCTACAACAGCTTCTACCCCCTGCTGCTGCCGGAGGGACAGGAGGAGCGGGCCTACACCGTCTCCGCCATGCTCTATCCCATTCTGAAGGTCCTCATGATGCCGCTGGCGGCGCTGCTGTACGACACCTTAGGCGTGGGACGGCTGCTGCTGATCCAAGGCGCACTGTCGGTGCTGGCCGCCCTCATCGAAAACCGCATCCATGTGCAGGAGAGCCGCCGGGATCAAGAGCCGCTGCTGTCCCTGAAAACCTGGTGGCGGGACGTCCGGGAGGCCGCCGCCTATCTTCGGCAGGAGCACGGCCTCCACGGTCTCTATGAGTACATGGCCGTCACCAACGGCATGGCCATGGGCTATTCTCCCCTGCTCATCGCCTTCTTTCGCACAGCGCCGGGCTTCACCACCGCCATGTACTCCTTCTTCTCCGTGGCGGAGTTCGCCGGGCGCACCATCGGCGGCGCCGTCCGCTACCGCTACTCCCTGCCGGAGCGAAAGCGATTCGGCTTCCTGTTCGGGGTGTATCAGACCTACGAACTGATGGACGCCTGCCTTCTGTGGCTGCCGTATCCCCTGATGCTGGTGAACCGAGCCGTCTGCGGCTTTCTGGGCATCCAGAGTGCCACCATCCGGCAGGCGGCGGTGCAGCGCTACATCCCCGACCGGCTGCGGGCTCGGCTCAATGCCTATGAGTCCATGCTCTGCACGGCGGCGGGAGCGGTGCTGTCGCTGGCCATCGGTGCCTTGGGCGAGGTGCTGGACTATCGGCTCTGCATGACCATCTGCGGCTTGATCGCCATGGCGGTTTGCTGGCTGACGGTATTCCTGCGGCGGCGTCAGGTGCAGCTGGTGCTGACTGACCGCCCCGGCGAGACCCAGCCCGATACACTTTCATAACGCTCCATTCTAAAAAGAAGGCCCCAAAGGCTCTGCCTTTGGGGCACCCTCCGTAAGGAAGGGACTCCAATGATTTGTATTTAGCTTTTTTCGCGGATCGTGGTGTCATGATCCGATGCTTGCTATCCCTGTGGACACGACGGCAAATGCTTCGTATTATTTATTTATAATAACTCCTTTGTACCAAGTCGGAATGGATTTCGTCATATTCTCATACCAGCTTAGTACATCTTTTGCTTGATTTATCATTACTTGAATTTGGCTCTGCCCAAAAGGAATTGCCCAAGGCACAGAAGATAAAGTATTACTGCTAATATAAAGTGCGAGCAACTCCCAAAACGGAATTGGTACGTCATTGCTGAAGTATCCGTTTACCATTCCGGTTGCAAACAAAGGGGTAGCTTGAGCGCACCACACAATGCGGTTAAATTCTTCCCACGGATCTCCGAAGTCATTTCTATTAAAATCAATGATGTAGAGTCGCTTATCATTCCCTATCATCATATTGCCGATATGGTAATCTCCGTGCTGATAGGTTCGAGGGCGACCGCTGAGCAAATATCTGTGAGCGTTAATGTAATCAATGAAGGCTTGCCCATTTTCGTACTTGACAGGACATTCTTCATACATCTTGATTTTGTGGTCTACTTTACGATTAAAATAGATTTCCCAATCTTCTATTTCTTTCGGAGCGGGGATTTTATGAATTTCTTTTAGTATTTTTCCCGCTTCAAAACCATAAGAATACTGTTCTTGGTTTGTTAAATTATGTATATTTTCTTCTGCATCAATGCCATCTATCCAAGTTTGAATAGAATAAACTCCTTCATCAAATGTGCCGAACTCTAAGGGGCGGCACATTGGTACACCGAGAGCTGCTACCTGACCCATAAGTTCATATTCACTTTTCTTCCTGTCATACTGTTCAATCGGAGAAACACGAAGCAAAAATTTATTTCCTTGCTCGTCGGTAACACAGTATTTTCTATCTTCTGACCAACCTTTATCTATTAGTTGCTTTGTAATAAATTCATGTTGTGGCATAGCCTTTCATCCTTTCAAAGAATTATTTGCCTTACAAAAATTATTCTTGGTAAAATTATATTTCTTATTATACAGAAAATAAAATCATTATTTACTATTTTTTGCTCCTACCGTAATCCTTCCATATGATTGTTTTTCCTATAAATCCAAATTCCGGCTGACGACAAAACCAAAGGGAGACAACTTCCTTACGGAGCGTCTCCCTTCGGTCCTTCTTTTTGATCGATTCCATCAGCGCTGAAGGCGCTTGCCGCCGTGACGGGCCACCGCCTCGTCCCGCTTGCCAGAGATCTGCCGCCGCCCGGTCTCTGCAGGCCGCTGTACCTCCGCCACAGGCTCAAGCGCTTCCGGCACAGGCTCAGATACCTCCGCAGACGCAGGCTTTTCCGTCAAGGTGGGGACTTTCTCCTCCATGGCCGCAGCCTGCACCGATTCGGTGGGAGCTTTCTCTCCCGCATTCGTTGCCATGCATCTCCCGGTGGGGGATTCTTCCGTTTTCTCTCCCTTTCGGCGTCGCAGGGGGAAGATGCACAACAACGCCAGCACCACAGCAGCCCCCAGCACCAGATACAGTCCCGGCGGCCGGCTGATATAGCCGGACACATAGCCCAGCCCATCGATGCCCCACAGGGGCTGCCCCAGTACATTGTCCCAGTAGACCGGGGCTCCCTCCACATAGAAGAAGCGCCGCTCTGTGTCCACGGAACCGATGACGCCCCCCTCCAGCGATAGGTCACTGTCCGTGACGTAGGCGATGGTGTCCCCCGGCTGCAGCGTCTCCGGCTGCTCCTGCCGCACGTACAGCAGCGCCCCGGCGGACCACGGAAGCCCCTCCATGTCCGCCGGTACCACATAAGGCGTGATGCCGAAGGCCCGCACCCCCATGAGCCCCGCCGCCATCAATAGGATGCACAGGGTCAAAAGCGTCGCCAGTACGCCGCATATTCCTCTGAAAAACTTTCTCATGTTGTCTCCGCTCATTTCCACAGGCTGCCGCATAGGTGTTTTTTATCATCTTACCATGTTCCCGCCCCAAAGACAAGCCCTTTCGCTATCCTCCTACCCCTTTCGCAGCTCCTTTTCCAGCTTCTCCAGCGCCCGCTTCTCGATGCGCGATACATAGCTGCGGCTGATGCCGTATACCGCCGCCACCTGCCGCTGGGTTTGGGGCGGATGCCCCTCCAGCCCGTACCGCCTCCGGATGATGTCCGCCTCCCGCTCCGTCAGGCAGTCCCGCACCAGACGCCGCAGCAGCAGCTGCTCCTCCCGATCCTGCAGATCCGACAGCATGGTGTCGTCGGTCCCCACCACGTCCAGCAGATACAGCGAGCCCCCCTCCTTATCCGTGTCGATGGCGTCGGACAGGGACACCTCCCCCTGCAGCTTCCGCTGGGAGCGGAAGTACATGAGGATCTCATTCTCAATGCACCTCGACGCATAAGTAGCCAGCTTGATGCCCCGGTCTGCCCGGAAGGTGTTGACGGCCTTGATGAGTCCAATGGTGCCGATGGAGATCAGATCCTCCTGATTGTCCGCCTGTGTATAGTATTTCTTGATGATGTGGGCCACCAGCCGGAGATTGTGCTCCACCAGCCGGTTCCGAGCCTCCAGATCCCCCTGCGCCCACCGCTCCAGACACGCCCGCTCCTCCTCCGGCGGCAGCGGCCGGGGGAACGAACCGGGATTCCCCGTCAGACGCAGGGACAAAAACAGGCTGTTGGACAGCAGCAGCAACGCCGCAGACAGCATACAGATCCCTCCTCTTCTGCCAGCCTATGCCCTCAGAGGAAGTCCCTATGCTTGACGCAGCGCCAGAAGTGGGGTACAATACATTGCGGAATAATTAAAACGTTTCTATCTCCATCAAATTTTCCGGAGGATTTTATGGGTTTCATCTATCAGGAGGCCAATGCATACGGCGTAGAGGCCTTGGTGGCCTTGGAGCGCCACTACACCCCCACGGAGGAAAAATACTGCACCGCCGTCACAGAGGCCGTCCGCATCTGCGACACCTACGGCATCCCGGAACGGGAGCTGGTGCCGCAGGTGCGCCATATCGCCGCCGCAGAGGAGTACCTGCTGGAGCACCTGTCAGAGGACGAGGAGACGCTGCAATTCCTGTTCACTCCCCTCTCCGGCAGCAACACCTGTCTGGCATGGTTTCTGGTCTGGGATTATGTTCGCCCCGGCGGCGAAAAAGCTTATAAATATACAGGCCACACACCCCAGCAGCGGCTGCGGGACATCATCCCCGCCGTGGGCCAGTATCAGGAGGCCCCCCCCCCCCCGCCGCAGCAGCTGGACACCATCTGCGACCTCATCGACTACATGGACCTCACCCGCCTGCCCCCTGCTGACCGGTGGCGGCTGCTGACGCTGTACGCCCATCTGGAGGAGTACGAGCGCACCGCCTGCCGCATCGTGGAGCAGTCCGCCGCCCTGCTGGCACAAGTGATGCAGACACCGGAGACGGACCGTCTGCTGCGCCAGTGTCTGGAACAGACACGGGAGAACACCCCCCGTCTTATGAGCGCCTTTGCCCAGTCCCAGACGCTGTCCGACCAGAGCATCACCTTTCTGCCCTGCGTCATGTCCTTCCACTCCATGCGCTTCCTCACCGGCGACGACCACATCACCGTCATCGCCGGGGTGCTGTACTGGCTCATTCTGCGCCTGACGGAGAAATACGCCGCCAACGACGAGCATCTGCTGGCCTGCCTGAAAACGCTGGGTGACAAGAGCCGTCTGGATATCCTGAAGCTGCTGAAGGAGCAGGACCGCAGCGGGCAGGAGCTGGCCAAGGAGCTGGGCATCTCCCAAGGCACCGTTTCCCACCACCTGAACGTGCTGGTGCGGGACGAATTCATCCGTATCGCCAAGGACGGCAGCCGCCTGCGGTGCAGTCTGGCCCCGGAGGCCATCGAGTCCATGGTGGACGATATCCGCCGCCTTCTTTTGTAGCCAAAGGACGCACAATTCCATCCGAAAAGACCGCCGCCAAGGTCCAGCAGACCCTGCTGCGCCGTCAGGCCACGGTGCAGTCCCGCCTGGGCCGCTCTCTGCGGCAGGAGCAGGTGGATCATACCTATTCCTATACCATGCTCTTCAACGGCTTCGCCCTGCGGACCGCCCGGAAGAATCTGGAGCGTCAGCCGTGCCTTCGTGGCAGGCTCCTACACCCTGCCCACCGTGGAGAAGGCCGATACGCAGGCCCTGCAGGTGGCGCTGGCCACCAATCAGTTCACCGGTAAGGGCATGACCATCGCCGTGCTGGATACCGGGCTGGATACCGCCCATCCCGCCTTTGCCAACGCCCCGGCAGACGCCAAATTCACCAAGGACTACGTCAGCGGCGTCCTGCAGGCGGCTGACCTCAACGCCGAGGCCCTGATGCCCGGTGTCACCGCCGACGATGTGTATCTCAGCGCCAAGATCCCCTTCGCCTTTGACTACGCCGGTAAGGACGCTCAGGTGGCCCCCGGCAGCAAGTGGGATGCAGCAGATCTGGAGCACGGCACCCATGTGGCCGGCATCTCCGCCGGTTACGCCGTGGACAGCGAGGGCGCCGTCTCCTTCTCCGGCGTGGCTCCCGACGCTCAGGTCATCCCCATGAAGGTCTTTGACGACAGCGGCACGGGCGCCGCCACGACCACCATTCTGGCAGCTCTGGAGGATGCCTGCCGTCTGGGCGTGGACGCCGTGAACCTGAGCCTGGGCTCCTATTGCGGCTTCACCGTGGACGAGGACGCCCTCATCAACGACGTGTACAACAAGCTGGATGCCGCCGGTATTATGGTCATCACTGCCGCCGGCAACGAGACCTCCTCCAGCTATATGAACAGCTACGGTACCGACGCACCCCTCACCGGGGACCCCGACAACAGCGTGGTGGCCGCCCCCTCCGTGTACCCCGCCAACCTGTCCATCGCCAGCGTGGAGGGTCAGGAGATCTACGCCAACTATGTGCTGCTGGGCGACGAGAAGATCACCTATACCGACAGCCAGACCTCCTTTCTGGGGCTGGACTCCTACGTTTCTCTCCTGAAGGTATACGGTGACGTATCTGGCGATCTGGCCGCCCCCTATGATTATGTCATGGTTCCCGGTTACGGCGCCGACTCCGACTACGAGGGCATCGACGTCACCGGCAAGATCGCTGTGGTGCAGCGCGGCGGTACCGACAAAAACGGCGAGCCCATCACCTTCGTCACCAAGATCCAGAACGCCCTGTGGAAGAACGCCATCGGTATTCTGGTGTACAACAATGACACCGAACATCCCGATGACTGCTCCATCCGCATGGCCACCAACTACTACCAGCTGCCCGCCGCCTTCATCAGCTATAACGCCGCTCAGAGGCTGGAGGCACAGCCCCTTGGCGGCGCAGCCCCTTGGCGGCACAGCCCCTTGGTAGCAAAGCCCTTCGGCGGCAAGGCCCCTTGAAATAGCGCATCTCTCTTTCTGTAAAGGCGGAGGGGGGACCCTACCGGGTCCCCCCTCCGCCTTTTGCTGTTCCGAAACCGCCCGGCTTCTCCGCCGTCGCCTGATTTCCCGCTGCTTCCTGATTTTCTCGATACCATTTCATCTTCTGATACGATTCGATTTTTGATGCCGCTTTTCCCTGATGCCGCCACGCTGCCAGAATCGAAAAATCCGGAGCGGCTCTGTGGCCCTTCTGCGCCTCAGTATTTTCTCCATGCGAAATATTCAAAAAATTCATGCTCTCATCGGGAAAATTTTTCTGGAAAAACATTGCCATTTCTCCGGATTTCGTATATACTGGAAGGTATATAGATCATTCCTCCCTGCGCCGCAAGCAGGTGAGCTCTCCTCCTGTACAGCCGCATCCGGCGGCAAGCAGGCGGGGAAGGCAAAATTGCCTTCCCCGCCTTTTTTTGCTGTTTTTCTATTCTGCCGGTATTCGTATTTTCAGCGTTGTCATTGCTCCGTATTTTCGCTCTCCCGGCGCTGCTATCGTTCCGGTACCTGCGCGTTCGGCACTGCTGCCGAACCGGCTTTTGCACTTCTCCGGCTTCTTTGATCGGCCCGATATTCCCCCGTTTCCGACTCTGTCATCGGCATGGATCCCGCCTTTTCCCGGCGCTGCTATCATCTCGGCTCCTGCTTCTTTTCGGTGCCGATCATATGCCGGTATTCTCTCTTTTCCGGAATCGATAGCAGTCTGGTGCCTGGAAGTTTTTTCTCTGCCGGTGTTCCGTTTTTGGATTTCAGAGAGGGCTGCTTTTATCCCTTTGGATTTTTGCGCTGTCGTTTTTTCGGTCTGCATCCGCCGGTTTTGTCCAGTTACTGCCCCATTTTCTGACCTTGGAGCGTCCCGGTTTTTGTCCAGCTTTTGTCCAGCATTGGACGCCTTTTTGTCCAGCCGCCGGTGGTGCCTCCCTTATTGAACCTCTTTGGGAAGCTTCTTATCCTCCGGTTTCGATCCGCAGGGGGCCTTCGGTTTTTTATCCTTCACCAAAATGAACGAGGTGATGAGCGCCGTCAGGGGGACCGCCAGAATGACGCCGATGCTGCTGGCGATGCCACTGATGACCTCCGTGGCCATATAGGGGGAGCTGATGAGCTGCCGGGGATCCAGCCCCAGCGAATACAGATAGATGATGAAGGACAGGCCGCTGCCCAAAAATGCCAGGATCAGGGTGTTGGTCATGGTACCCACCATATCCCGGCCGATATTCATACCGGAGCGGAACAGCGCCCGGCCGTCCCGGTCCGGGGCCACGGTATGTACCTCCGTCAGCGCAGAGGAGATGCTCATGGCCACGTCCATCACGGCGCCCAGCGCACTGATGACTACCCCCGCCACCAGCAGGCCCCGCAGGCCCAAGGGCGTACCCGTCTGCCGCAGCTGCAGCAGCGGTTCCACATCCGTCAGCCGCAGACCGTCGATTCGCAGAAGGCTCTGAGACAGCAGGCCGAACAGCAGCGCCAGCGCCGTACCGGCCACCGTACCCAGCGCAGCACACACCGTCTTGCGGCACACGCCGCCCAAGATCACCATCGTCACCACGGTGATGTAGGCGCACACCAGAAACACCGTCAGCAGAGTGGACGCTCCCTTCATCAGCAGGGGGATCAGGATCCAGAACAGGCACACCAGCGTCACCGCCAGCGCCACCAGAGACTTGGCTCCCACCTTGCCGCCCACCAGCACCGTTGCCAGCAGGAACAGGCCCACGATCACCGCCAGACCCACCGCCCGGTCATACTCGTACACCGTGGCGGTGTGGCTGCCGTCGCTGTAAGTGGAGATCAGCAGCACCGCCCGCTGCCCCACCTTCAGGGGCTGGCCGTACAACGGGCCCACATAGTTATACACCTGCATGGTCTCGCCCTTGTACTGACCGGAGCGCACCTGTGCCAGCAGCAGCTGCTCCCCACGATAGCCGCCGTCGGCCACGGTATCCGCCTCGGTGCTGTCCGACAGGATATCCGTAACGACGCCGGTCTCGTACTCGGCATATTCATCCCCTCGGGGCTGGGGCTGCTCAAAGGTCACAGCCGCCATCCGCACGATGACGAACAGCACCAGCGCCGCCGCCAGAATGACGCAGCTCCACCGGTTCCTGCTCCACCAGGCCCCGGCTGTCAGCCGGTCCGCATTCCCCTTCTTCCGCTTCATGGGCGTTTCCTCCGTCAATGATATTTGGTTACAGCATAGCAACTTCCGCCCCTGATGTCAATAGTGTTCACTAGTCAGCTACATCTGTCAATAGACTTTGCAAATATTATACAAACTTATTGCACGTTTCTGACAAAATCATTGAAAAAGGGGTAGCCATTTGGGTAGCTTTATGATAGACTCTTACCATCGGTCAGAGGCGGTATGTACGGCCAAAAGCGGCGTACACGGTTTTGACCGGCGGCACTATACACGAAAGGTTTGTCTTTGCTCAACGGTATCCCCCACAGTCTGCCTGTTTCAGCTGATCGGAGCTCTTGACGCTGCCTCCGTGCCAAAAACAGGATAGCTTGTGGAAGGTCGTCTGCCCGCCGGATGCGGGTCAGGCGGCTTTGTACTATCTCCGGGGGGACGGAAGGACAGAAGCAGGCCGCCGTGTAAACGTGTAATATTGAACAGGAGGGATCTCATTGAAGAAGCGAGGACTCAGCAGTCGGATCATGTCCGTGCTGCTGTCGCTGATGATGCTGCTCTCACTGCTGCCCACAGCAGTTCTGGCAGACGAATCAGCGACAAAGACCTACACCAAGGTCACGTCCGCCGATGAACTGGTCAGCGGCGAGTATGTGATGGTAGCCAACAACGGTTACGCCCCCGGTGTGCTTGACGGCACATGGGTCACGGCAGTGGCCGTGACAGCTGCCAACGATCAGGTCATTGATCCCACGGGCGGCGTCTGGACGCTGACCGTGGACAAGAATGGTACCATTCTCAGCGACGCCAACGGCAAGGCCATTGCTCCCAAAGGCGGCAACAACAATGGCATTAAAAGCGGCAGCTACCGGTGGGCCGTGGATTTCGATGCCACCGACGGAACCTTTACCTTCGCCGGGCAGGGCGATGACACGGTCAAGCTGGCCAGCAACGCCAGCTCCCAGAACAAGTTCCGTGCTTACAAAAATGAAACCATTACCAAGTCTCCCGGCGGCTCCCCCTGCCACTTCACCCTCTATAAGCTGGGCGGCGGGCTGGAGCAGGTAGCTGCCCCCACCGGCACCGCCTCCGGCGATGTGAAGGTGGGCGACACCGTGGCCTTTGCCTGCAAGACGGCGGATGCCACCCTGCGGTACAAGGTGGATGACGGCGCCTATCAGGACTACACCGGCCCTGTGACCATCACCGCCTCCTGCACCATCACCGTCAAGGCTGTGAAGGACGGCATGACCGACAGTCAGGAGGTCGTGTTCACCTACAAAGCCTATCATCTGGTGGACAAGTATGTTAAGACCGCTGCCCTCACCGGCGGTGACAAGGTGGTCATTTTCAACGCCGGCAACGGCTTTGCCGTCAGCTCCACCGTGATGGGCAATTACTACCTGACCCCCGTGGCCGCCACGGTGGAAAATGATGTGCTCACCGCCAACGCCATGGATGCGCTGGTCTGGGATGTCACCGCCAACGACGACGGCACCTACACCTTTACGCAGGGCGGCAAGACCCTGACGCTGGGTGAAAACAGCGGCAAGTTCCATCTCAACGTGGCCGCCAACGGCACCACCCGCTGGGATGTGGAGACCTGCAATGCCGAGAACGCCTCCTACTACCTCTCCGGCAGCGGCGTCACCGGCCAGTACGGCAAGGTCTACCTGGAATACTTCGCCAAGTTCACCGAGTTCTCTGCCTACTGCACCAGCACTGACCGGCTGAAGGAAGCGGACTTCGGCATGACCTTCTATAAGCTGGCGCAGGAGAAGCAGTACGTGGACGCCACCCCGGAGCCTGATCCGGAGGAGCCCGCCACCGTACCCATCCGCACGGCGCTGGAGGGCGCCACCGACACCGAGTTCACCGTCAAGGGCGTCGTGACGCTGGTGGACGGCCAGAACTACTATCTGCAGGACGCTACCGGCGCTATCTGCCTGCGTCTGGCTGCCAAGACCGACGAGATCGCCTTGGGCGACACCATCATCGGTACCGGCAAGCGGGCCGAGTTCAGGGGCATGGCGCAGCTGGGCAGCGGCACCTTCGTCAAGTCCAGCGGCCTGACCCTGGACGCCAAGCCCACCACCATCGCCGCCCTGACCGCCGACGATGTGTGTACCTATGTGCAGCTGAAGGGGCTGGAGATCACCGAGATCTATGACAACAACGGTCAGTACGCCAACCCCAATGTCACCTTCAAGGATGCCGACGGTAAGACCATCCAGCTCTATAAGGCAGTTCTGGCCAAGAACGGCGACAGCTGGGCCTTTGCCGTGGGCGACATGGTAGATGTTACCGCCGCCGTAGGCACCAACAACGGCACCCTGCAGCTGCGGAATACCGTTGCCGACGAGATCCGGGCCGCCGGTTCCGTCAATGACCCCATCACGGACGGCATGATCCCCGACGGGACGCTCACCGTCAAGGAGGCCGGGGCCATCACCACCAAGACCGAAAATGTCTCCGTGGTAGGTCAGGTGGTGTATCACTACGGCAACGCCTATAATGGCGCTGCCAGCATCAGTTCCATCATTCTGGAGGACGTCATCGGCGGTGAGATCTACGGCTTCCAGATCTATGATTACGCCAACCACGCCAACTATAAGGTAGGCGACGTGGTGAAGGTCACCGGCACCGTCAGCCCCTACGGCGGCGTGCCTCAGATGCAGTCCCCTGCCATGGAGGTGGTAAAGGCCGGTGTGGAGGCCATCCCCGCACAGGAAATCACCGTCTCCCAGATGGGCGCCGACTATCTCAGTGAGTACGTCTACATCAAGGACGTGACACTGGGTACCTACAACGCTTCCGGCAGCACCCCCGTCACCGACGCCACCGGCAGCACCAAGCTCTTCAAGGGTGTGCCGCTGCCTGCCAACGTCACCGAGGCCGACGTCACGGCCCTGTATGCCTGCTGCTCTGCCTACAACGGCACCTATCAGCTCCGCAACGGCGCCAGCAGCGACTACGTCACCAACGTGACGCCTCCCACCCCCGGTCAGCTGCCTCAGGCCGGCGATGAGGTGGTCATCTACAACCAGAACGCTGAGGCGGTTCTGGCG
>ERZ857984.2021-NODE-2021-length-13771-cov-9.714348_pt1 | contig 13771 bp, 8 predicted proteins | sample MGYA00519914_ERZ857984 | MGnify/ENA primary metagenome ERZ857984 (study PRJEB31778, sample SAMEA3449417) | human gut metagenome | biome: human gut; feature: human-associated habitat; material: faeces | place: United Kingdom | collected 2010/2012 ... | reverse complement strand
GGATGTTGTCCATCACGGTGCCGGTGAACAGGTTCACGTCCTGCAGCACGATGCCGAGCGACTTGCGCAGGTCGGGCTTGCGGATGCCCTTGACGGAGATGCCGTCATACAGGATCATGCCTTCCTGGATGTCGTAGAAACGGTTGATCAGGTTGGTCACCGTGGTCTTGCCGGCACCGGTGGCGCCGACGAGCGCGACCTTCTGGCCGGGCTTGGCGAACCAGGTGATGTCGTGCAGCACGGGCTTGTCCGGGTTGTAGCCGAAGGTCACGTCGGTGAAACGCACGTCGCCCTGCAGCAGGGTCAGGCGCCCGTCCGGCGAGGTGATCGCGTTCTCGCGCGCCTTCCTCGCCACTTCCGCGGCCTTTGGGCTCAGCGACTGCGCGGCCTTCAGGGAACGGGTGCCGTCGTCGCCTTCCTCACGCTTCCAGGCCCAATGGCCGGTTTCGTGGTCCACTTCGGTCATGGTGCGGCCGTCTTCGCCGAGCTCGACGTTGACGAGTGTGACGGAGCCGCCGTCGTCCTCGGGCTTCTCATCCATCAGCTGGAAGATGCGGGACGCGCCGGCGAGCGCCATCATCACCATGTTGAACTGCATGGAGACCTGGCCGAGCGGGTTGACGAAGGAGCGCGACAGGGTGAGCAGGGAGATGAGGGCGCCGAGGGTAAGCTTGCCTGCGCCGGCGAGACCGAAGTTGCCCATGCCGGAGAGCGCCATGAATCCACCGACGATGGCAAGCAGAATGTAGAGGATGTAGCCCATGTTGCCCACGACTGGCATGGTCACGTTGCCCCAGGTGTTCGCTTCGGCGGAAGCGTGGAACAGTTCCTCGTTCTTCTCGTCGAAGGTCTTCTGGGTGGCGTCCTCATGGTTGAAGACCTTGATGACCTTCTGACCGTTGACGGATTCCTCGACGAAGGCGTTCACATCGCCGATCCACATCTGCTGCTTGACGAAGTAGCGGCCGGAGCGGGAGACGATGGCGCGTACGACCACGAACAGGATCGCGGCGAACACGAGCACGAAGATCGTGACCGGCACCGACAGCCACAGCATGGAGACCAGTGCGGCCAGTGCGGAAATCGCGGACGAGAACATCTGCGGGAAGGACTGGCTGATGGCCTGGCGCAGGGTGTCGGTGTCGTTGGTGTAGCGGCTCATGATGTCGCCGTGCTCGTTGGTGTCGAAGTAGCGGATCGGCAGCGTCTGCTGGTGTGCGAACATGTCGTCGCGGATCTTCTTCAGGGTGCCTTGCTCGACGGTGACGATGAGCCACTGCCATAGCCAGCTGCAGAAGGTGCCGGCGGCGTAGAGGCAGCCCATCAGCGTCAGCGCACGCAGCAGCGGGCTCCAGTCGGGGTTCTTCACGCCGACCAACGGCAGAATGTAGCTGTCGATCAGCGACTGTAGGAACAGCGCGGAACCGGCTTGTGCGGCCGCACCGATCAGGATGCACAGTACGATTGCCACGACATGCCATTTGTATTGGAAAATGTAGCCGAAGATGCGCTTAGTGGTTCCCGGCGCGGCTTTCTGCGGTACCTTCGGTCCACCGTGCGGCACGGCATCGGGGCGCTTGGCTTTGTTTCCCTCCTGCGGGTGCATGCCCTGCGCGGTTTTCTTATTGGTTGTTGCACTCATGTCTGTTCCTCCTTTCACTTCAGTTCCTCAGGCTGGGCCTGGTTCTTGGTCTGCGATTCGTAGATGGAACGGTATTCGTCGCAGGTCCGCAGCAGTTCCTCATGGGTGCCGGATGCGGTGATGCGGCCTTCCTCCATGACGAGGATCATGTCGGATTCCTGCACGGACGCGATGCGCTGGGCGATGATGATCTTCGTGGTGTCGGGGATCTCGTCATGGAATGCGGTGCGGATCAGCTTGTCGGTCTTGGTGTCAACGGCCGAGGTGGAGTCGTCGAGAATCAGGATCTTCGGCTTCTTCAGGAGCGCGCGAGCGATGCACAGGCGCTGGCGCTGGCCGCCGGAGACGTTGGTGCCGCCCTGTTCGATGTACGTGTCGTACTTGTCCGGGAACTCCTGGATGAAGCCGTCGGCCTGCGCGAGCTGGCAGGCGTGGCGGATCTCCTCGTCGGTGGCGTTCGGGTTGCCCCAGCGCAGGTTCTCGGCGATGGTTCCGGAGAACAGCACGTTCTTCTGCAGCACCATGGCGACTTGGTCGCGCAGGACCTCCATGTCGTAGTCGCGCACGTCGACGCCGCCGACCTTGAGCGAACCGTCGGTCACATCGTACAGTCGCGGCACGAGCTGCACCAGGCTGGACTTCGCCGAACCGGTGCCGCCGACGATGCCGACGGTCATGCCGGAACGGATCTTCAGGTTGATATTGTCGAGCACCGGCTTTTCGGAGTTATCAGAGTAGCGGAAGTCGACGTTGTCGAATTCGATGGACCCGTCGGCCACTTCCTTGATGGGGTTGGCCGGGTTGGTCACCGTGCTTTCCTCGTTGAGCACCTGGCAGATACGTTCCGCGGACGCCTGGGAAATGATGCACATGACGAAGACCATGGACAGCATCATCATGGCCATGAGGATCTGCATGGCGTAGGTGACCAGTGCGGTCAGGTCGCCGGTGGTGAGCCCCAGCGCGGCATTATTGCCCGAGGCCACGATCTGCTTGGAGCCCATCCATGCAATGAGGATCATCGAGACGTATACGCAGACCATCATGAGCGGGTTGTTGAAGCTCATCACACGGTCGGCCTTGCTGAAGTCCTTGTAGATGCGCTGGGAGATGCGGCCGAATTTGGCGATTTCATGCGATTCGCGGGTGTAGGACTTGACCACGCGGATGCCTTGAAGGTTCTCGTCGACCACGTTGTTGAGCTTGTCGTAGGTGTGGAACACGCGCTCGAACACCGGGTGCACGTACACCGCCAGACCGCACAGACCGAAGGCGAGAACAGGGATGCACGCCAGGAACACCAAGGAAATGGACGGGCTGATGCGGAACGAGAAGATCCACGCCACGATCATCATGATCGGGGCTCGCACACCCAGACGAATGATCATGGAATAGGCGTTCTGCAGGTTGGTCACATCGGTGGTGAGCCTGGTGATGATCGAGCCGGTGGAGAACTTGTCAATATTGGTGAAGCTGAAGCCCTGCACCTTCTCGAATTCGTCATGACGCAGGTTCTTGGCGAATCCAGCGCCGGCGATCGCGGCGAACTTACCGGCAAGGAAGCCAGCCGCGAGCGAACATAGCGAGCACGCCAGAAGAATCAGACCGAATTTGACGATGGCGGGCATGCTTTTGCCGGTGATGCCTTCATCAATCAACGACGCCATCACCGTGGGGATGAGGATTTCCAGAACACCTTCGACCACCACAAATATCGGGGTGAGAATGCTGGGCTTCCTATATTCACGCAGCGATTTGCCAAGCGTGCGTACGAGATGCCGCTTTTGTTTTGGCTGCGATTGCACCGCAGCCGTTGTCACGTTTGTTCCGCTCACTTACTCTTCCTTTCCTGTTTCGTCTTCCTGTGATGTTTTCCGTACAGTTGGTTGCGATTCGCATTCCCGCGATTGCCGTTCCCGCGATTCCGCCTCGCACAATGCCAGGCTGGAGTAGCGACTTTCGTCGCCGATCAGCCCGGTGGAGACCAGATTGGTTTGCATCACGTCGAGCACGTGCATGAATTCGCGGATCTCGTCGTCGCTCAGGCCCTGCAGCAGGATGCCTTCCATGGCGATTGCGCTGGTGCGCAGCGCTTCGGCGATGTCGCGCGATTTGTCGGTGAGCACGATTTTCTTCAACCGCGCGTCCCTCGGCACGGATTCTCGGGCGACGAGCCCTTTGCGTTCCATCAATGCGAGCACTCTGCTCGACGTCGACCGGGTGATGCCGAAGCGGCGTTCCACATCCTGCGGGAAGATCTCCCGTTCCGAATGGCGCGCGAGGAAGGTGATGATGTCGATGTTGCCACCGCTCAGACTCTCCACTTCCATGGGGCGCGTCACCGTAAGATACCGGTTGATGACGTTGTGCAGCGATCGGATGGCGACGCTCGGCGGCTTGCATGCGCCCCGCTCCCATGCTTCGGCGAACGCGGGGTTCACCGAAGCCGTTCCATCGTTCTGTATATCGTTCACGGAACATAAGATAACACGTTGTACATACAACAGTTGCATATGCAACATTCAGTGTGTCGTGTGTGACGGAACCGGATCGCAGCGCACCGAGCGCAATATTGTAATCGCAAAATCACTTAAAAATAGCCAAAAATAAGCTCGGAACAAGCCGAAACCAAGTATGAAAAAGCCGAGGATGTGGTCCGCACCGGTTCATTCGCGGGCCACATCCTCGGCCTAAATCCTTGAAACTCCTTTTGCTTACGTCTTGTTTACGTCAATCCGTCTTATTCGGCGGTTTCGGCGATTTTGGCGTATTCGTCGAGCATGAAGGCGGTGATGGCCTTGCCGCCGTCGCTCATCAGCATCGGCATGGAGTTGATCGGCATGGACTTGAGGAACATACGCATCATGTCGTTGTCGGGCAGCTGCGGCAGATTGCCGGCCTCGCCTTCCGCATACACGGATGCGACGATTTTGGAGCCGACCGGATCGTCGGCCCATTCGCCGAACGTGGACCATTCGTCGAGCGGCAGGGCCTTGCCGTCGCCGTCGAGCGTGACGACGGCCACGGCGGCGATGTCGCGGCTGGACGTGCCGACTTCGACGGTGTATTCGCCGGCTTCGACATGCCAGTCGTTGAACTTCTCGGACCAGTAGGCGAAGGCGCGCTCGTCCAGATCGAAGGAGATCTCAGCCGATTCGCCGGCTTTGAGGAACACCTTTCGGAAGCCCTTGAGCTCATGCTTCGGGCGGGCCACGGAGGCCTTGCCTGGAGCCACGTAGACCTGCACGGTTTCGGCGGCGTCCACGTCGGACGTGTTGGTGACGGTCGCGGTGACGTGTGCGGTGTTGGCGCCGGTCTTGGCGACGTTCACGCCGTCGATCGCAAAGGTCGCGTAGCTCAGGCCGAAGCCGAACGGGTAGTCGACGGCCTTGTCGTACGTGTCGTAGTAGCGGTAGCCGACGAACACGCCCTCACCATAGTCGACGTGCCCCTCCTCACCCGGCCAGTTGATCATGCTCGGATCGTCGTTGATATCCATCGGAATGGTCTGTGCCAGCTTGCCGGATGGGCTGACCTTGCCGAAGATCACGTCGGCAAGCGCCGGACCGCCGGACTGGCCGAGCAGCCAGGATTCGAGGATGCCCTTGGCGTTGCCCGCCCACGGCGCCACGGAGACGACGGAGCCGTTGGACAGCACCACGACGACGTTCTTGTTTTCGGCGGCGACGGCGTTGAGCAGTTCGACCTGCTTGGCTGGAATGTCGAGGGTTTCGCGGTCGAAGCCTTCGGATTCGGCGGCTTCCGGAAGGCCGAGGAACATGAGGACGACGTCGGCGTTTTTGGCGGTTTCGACGGCTTCGGTTTCGAGCTTGGCGTCGGCCGGTTCGAGGTCGAGGGTGAAGCCCGGTGCGAAGGTGACGTCCGCTCCGCGTTCGGCGAGGGTGTCGAGGAAGCTGGTCATCTTGGTTGGGGTGATGTGGGACGATCCGCCGCCTTGGTAGCGCGGGGTGCGCGCGAATTCGCCGATGACGGCGATTTTCGCGTTTGCAGCGACCGGCAGGATGTTGCCGTCGTTTTTGAGCAGCACCATGGATTCGATGGCGGCCTGATGGGCCACCTCGTCGTGGGCGTCCACGTCGAAATGGTAATCGTCGATGCTCATGGCGGCGCGCGTCTTGTTGACGAGGTCGATCATGCCTTGGGCCATGCGGTCGAGTTGTTCGGGCTGGATGCGGCCGTCGCGGGCCGCATAGACGATTTGGTCATCGGTGTAGCTCGGCGGCATTTCGAGGTTGAGGCCGGCGTTGAGGGAGGCGACGCGGTCATGGTCGGCGCCCCAATCGCTCATGACGATGCCTTCATACCCCCATTCGTCGCGGAGCACGTCGGTGAGCAGCCAGCGGTTTTGTGCGGAATGCACGCCGTTGATGCGGTTGTAGGAGCACATGATGGTCCATGGCTGGGCGGTTTTGACGATGTGTTCGAAGGCCGGGAAGTAGATTTCACGCAGCGCGCGCTGGGAGATGTTGGCGGATACGCGCAGACGGTCGGTTTCCTGGTTGTTGGCCGCGAAGTGCTTGAGCGAGGTGCCCACGCCCTTGGACTGCACGCCGGCGACGATGCCGACTGCCTCATGGCCGGCCAGATACGGGTCTTCGGACCAATATTCGAAGCAGCGGCCGCCGAGCGGGTTGCGCTTGATGTTGACGCCGGGACCGAGGATGACGGCGACCTTCTCCTGGATGCATTCCTCCGCCATGGCCTCGCCGACCTTGTGGATGAGTTCCGGGTTCCAGGAGCTGGACAGGCCGGCTGCCGGCGGGAAGCAGGTGGCGGGCACGGAGTCGTTCAGGTCGGTTTCGCCGGTGCTGGATGCCAGGGATTTGCGCAGTCCGTGGGGGCCGTCGGTGATCATGTAGCCGGGAATGCCTTTGGTTTCCACACCCTGCAGGTGCCAGGCGTCGCCGCCGGAGGTGAGGGACGCCTTCTCTTCGAGGGTCAGGTCGTTGACGAAAGGATAAGCGGTGTCGCTCATGAGCTGCCTCTTTCGTATGTCTTCTGTGTTTCTGGTGCCTTTCGGCTATTTTCTCGGCCGTCTCGCGATTGTTTCGCGGTGGGACTTCAACCCCGAATTCCCTACCTACCGATTGGTAGGTACTTTATCAAAAAACAATACGCAACACGCCAATCATCTTTGAAAAAGAAACCGACCGACCGTAATGTGAATTACATATTCCAATAACCTCCAGCAACGACGGGAGCACATTATGGCCAACGACGAAGTCGACCGCAGAAGCGCGATTCTCAACGCGGCGGTCGAATGTTTCGGCACGCTCGGCTACTACGGCACGTCGCTGCAGCGCATCGCCACTATGGTGAACCTCACCAAACCGGGCGTGCTGCATTACGTCGGCAGCAAGGAAGGGCTGCTGCATGCGGTGCTCGACGAAATGTACGACCGTGAGACCGAGGACGTCACCGCCGGCATGGTGCGCGACGAACGTCCGCTTATCGCCGAAATGTGGCGCAGGACGGTGGCGGTCAACGCCAAACGTCCCGAATTGGTGCACATGTTCTCCACGCTGAGCGCCGAGGCGCTCAATCCCGACCATCCGGCGCATGATTATTTCGCCGAACGCGAGGAACACATCGTGGAAGTGGCCGCGAACATCCGCTGGCATGTGCCGGAAGGCGTTGACGCCGAGCAGGTGCTGCGTTCCGGATTCGCGATGATGGACGGCGTGCAGCTGCGTTGGCTGCGGGTTCCGGGGCGCGATTTGAACGAAATGTGGGCGAGTTGCGAGGACGTGCTCTTCCCCCTGCCACAGTGGGAGGGCTACCGCTGACCATGAAATATCTGTTGGCACCGGATTCGTTCAAGGAAGCCGCTTCCGCGCAGGCCGTGGCTGAGTCGATGCGCCGGGGCGTGGCGGCCGGCGATCCCGGCGCCGAATGCCGCATGATGCCGTTGTCCGATGGCGGCGAGGGATTGACCGACGCGCTGGTCCAGGCAACCGGCGGCGAATTGCGATCGGAGCACGCGCATGACGCGCTGGGCCGGCCGATCATCACACGATATGGATTCCTTGGCGAGGGCGGTTTCGGAACATCTCACGATGGAGAGAATCCTCGCACCGCGGTGGTCGAGTTGGCTGCGGCGAGCGGCATCGAGCGCATCTCCCCCGCCGACCGCGATCCGTTGGCGGCGTCCACTTTCGGCACCGGCGAGCTGATTCGCGCCGCGATCGACGCCGGAGCGGAACGCATCGTACTTGGATTGGGCGGCAGCGCCACCACCGACGGCGGCACTGGCCTGGCCCGAGCGCTCGGCCATCGTTTCCTCGATGCGGACGATTGCGAGTTGCCGCTTGGCGGCGGCGCACTCCCCCGGCTTGCCCGCATCGACGACACCGAGGTTCCCGACGACGTGCGAAACATCCCGATCGTATTGGCATGCGACGTCACCAATCCTCTGACCGGGACGGACGGCGCCGCCGCCGTGTTCGCGCCGCAGAAAGGCGCGAATCCGGAACAAGCCGCATTGCTCGACTGCGGTTTGGGCAGGCTCGCCGACGCCATCACGGCACTGAACGGTCGCAAAATAACAGATAAGCCGGGCGCGGGCGCGGCGGGCGGCACCGGCGGCGGCATGCTGGGCCTGTTCAACGCGACCATGCGCCCCGGCATCGAGTTGGTGCTCGATTTGCTGCATGCACGCGAGGCGTGCGCGTGGGCCGATGTCGTCATCACCGGCGAAGGGTCGATCGACGGGCAGACGCCGTACGGCAAGGTACCGAGCGGCATCGCGCGACTGGCGAAATCGCAAGGAAAACCGGTTATCGCCATCGGAGGAAAAGTGACGCGCGATCCGAACGTCACCGCCGCGCTCAACGAAGCCGGCATCGTCGCGACGTTCGGCATCGCACCCGGCCCAGCCGCTCTGCCGGAACTGCTCACCGGAACAAAACGCAACGTGGAGGCCACCTGTGCCGCCATCGCCAGTCTGCTGAGCGTCGCGCGCGAATGCTCATCGAGACCTCATCAATGAGGAACAGGAACCCCGCCTGTTGCACCGGTATTGAGGACTACTTTGGGGTCATCATCAACAGGCCACTCGCCTGAACTAGATTTTCACATCTGCTTACGGTAAGTATTCACGCAAGAGCGGAACCGCGAAATCAACTTCGCCGCAACCGGTCTGACGAATGACACATGCATCCAGCAACCGCTTGCGAATATGTTTGGCATTGTCGATATCAAAATTATCAAAGCTATCGAAAAACGACAGAAGTGAAGCCTTCCACCGCGCATGACCAGCTATGCGGCGCGCTTCGAGAAGCGGAACATGAGCAGGGCCAGGATCTCACCCGTCACGGCCATGCCGAAGAACACCCACATGCTGGTGGAAAACCCGGCGACGTAGGCGGCCGCGGACTTCATGCCCGCGACACGGTTCACTGCGGAGAATTCGGCGATCAGCGTGGATGCGACCGCGGTGCCGATGGCGCCGGCGAGCTGCTGCACGGTGTTCATCACCGCGGAGCCGTCGGCGTTCATCGCGGCCGGCAGCTGGTTCAGCGCATGCGTCTGGTCAGGCACGAGCACGAATCCGGATGCGGCCATGAACAGCGCGTAGGCGATCGCGACGGCCCATTCATGCGCGCCGCCGAGCATCATCACAATATCCATGATGGCCACGCCGACAAAACCACAGGCGATGAATTTCGGCGGAAAATGCGCTTTCAGCGCACCTCCGATCAACGGCGCGGAAATCGCGCCGACCACGGCTCCCGGCAGCAGAATCAGGGCGGCGATCATGCTGGTGTGGCCGAGTCCGCGCTGCAATAGAATCGGCAGCAGGAAGTTCACACCGAGCACGCCACCGGACGACATCAGCAGAATCAGCATGCCCAATGTGAATCCGGGGAATGCGAACGTGCGCACCTCGACCAGCGGATGCTCCATCTTCAGCTGCACGGCGGCGAACACACCCAGCACCACGATCGCGCCGACAAGCACCGTCCAGAAGCGCCAGTCGCCGTTCCACTGCGCGAAGAAGCTCGCCGCCACGATGATGCCGGCCAGACCGGCCGCCACCAATACCAGCGACGGCACCGACAGATGCCCCTTCCCGCCGTGGCGGATGTCGGGGACGGTAGCGCATCCCAGCACGAGCGAGATGAGCAGGAACGGGATCATCGTGTAGAAGATCCAATGCCAGTTGAGGAATTCCATGACGAGCCCGCCGAACACCGGGCCGATGGCCGGGGCCGCGCAGGTCACCAGACTGACCAGGCCAAGCATCATGCCGCGTCGGTTGAACGGCGCTTTCTCGAGGATGATGTTGGTCAGCAATGGCAGCGAGACGCCGGTGCCCAACGCCATGACGAGCCGCGCCGCGAGCAACATCGGAAAGTTCACGGCGAGCGCGCCGACCACCGTGCCGGCTGAGAACAACGCCACCGCGGTGACGAACAGACCTTTGGTGGGGAATGTGCGCACCATGAACGGCGAGGTCGGAATGGCGATGGACAGCAGTAGCAGATAGCCGGTGGTGAGCCATTGCACCACGTCGGCGGAGATGGCGAACTCCCCCATCAGCGTGGAGTACGCGATGTTGAGCGACGTTTCGGACAGGATGCCGAGGAAGGTGAGGATGGCAAGCGCCACCACCACGATGGTGAGTCTGCCCTCGCTCATATATCTGCTTGGCTGTGGCCCCTCCCGCATCGCCTTTGCCGGCTGTTCCCGCCGCTGTTCGCGTTCCGTCATGATCTGCGACTCCTTCCTTTTCGTCATGGGTGACCGCATCGTTTGTCGCATGGCTCGATGGCCCTCCGGCCTACCGTTTCTCCGCCGTATGAGATCGAGGATCGCCGCCCGCCATCAACGTTTCGACACGTGCCGGCCAGGCGTCGGCCACCTTCGTGGTCCATTCCCCTCCCCGGTCCGTGTCCATCAGCCGATGCATAGCCTGCAGCGTGGCGACCGTGGTGGCGACGTCCTGCGGGCTGATGCCGGACAGCACGCCACGCAGATGCTCATGGAACTGGTGCACGTACAGTTCGCGGATTTCCTCGGCGGCTTCGGTCAGGCTCAACGTCACCGCACGGCCGTCGGCTTCGGATGCGTGCTTGACCACAAGGCCTTTGACCACCAGTTCGTTGACAAGCTTCGTGATGCTTGGTGCGGTTACTCCCAGAAAGGCGCTGATGCCGCTGACCCGTGCGGCGGGAGCCGGGGATCCGGCACGATGATTGAGATTCCAGATGGCGTCGATGACATGCACGTGACGAGGCTTCATGTTTTTCGGCAGTTCCGGCAACGCTTCGGTGATGCGTTTCGCCATCCAGCACACGTCGATCAGATCACGCACGTCGTCCAGGGACAGTTGTCGTTGCCCGCTTCGCGATTCCACCATGGCACCCTATTCGTTACTAATAGTCATTACTAAAGGTAAGTATATGGGTGCTCCGGACAACGGGATCGCAGCCTTGGCCCATCAGTCTTCAAGGCATGTTTTCACAACCCGACGCCAACAAGTCCGGGCGCGCACCCACTGGATGCATGCCCGGACTCCACGGAAATCCCAATGGCCTTTGCGCTACACGCGACGGGCGGCGAGCTCCCCGCCCACCCGGTCGACGCGCTTGTCGAGGTCGTAGAAGAAGAGCAGCGCGGCCATAACCACGACCATGGCGACCGGCACCCACACGAAGGTGTTGACCATGGCGGAGACGGTGGCATCGGACCGCACGGCGAGCGAGCCGTCATATCCGCTGGCACCGAGTATCCACGCGATGGCGGCCGAGGAAACGCCCATGGCCACCTTCATGGAGAAGCTGGACGAGCTGAACACGATGCCATCGGACCGCACGCCGCTGCGCCATTCGCCATATTCCACCACGTCGCCGCTCATGGCGTTGAGCGCGGCGTTCATCGGGATGATGCCGACCATGCGCACGATGATGGAGACGAAGAACACCCACAGGTTGCTCGGATCGACGAACACCAGCAGACTGCCGACGGCGACGAGCACCAGGCCGGCCATCGAGGCGTTGCGTTTGCCGAACCGGGCCACGAGCGGTCCGGCGAACGGCAGGCCGATGACCATGGGGATCACTGTCGCCAGACCGATCACGGCGATCAGATTGGAGTTGCCGAGCACGTACTTGGCGATGTAGGCGGCCATGCCGTTGTAGGTCCACAGCGCGAAGTTGAGCCCCAGCGTGAGCCACCAGTACTTGTTGCGCGCAAGCGCCTTGAAATGGTCGCCGACGGGAATTCTGCCGGCGCGCCCATCCACGCCATCGCCCGGTTTCATGGACGCGATCTCATGCGTATTCGCGAAGGTGAACCAGTAGCCGAACGGGATCATCACGGCGATCGCCCCGAAGAAGACGCTCCAGCCGAGGGACGAACCGCCGAGGAACTCACTCCCGACACCGGTAAACCGGTAAGCAAACTGAATCTTGGACGCTTCGGCGCGGGCTTCATCTTCTTCTGCATCGTCTTCATGATGTCCGGCACCATCGGATCCACCGTGCTGCTCCCAGCCCGCTTCAACACGCTCGGCATCGGTCAGGGCGAAACGATCCTCGGCACGATGAACTCCATCGGCATCATCTTCGCCCTGATCTCCAACGTCATCTTCGGCTCGCTGTCCGACGCCTCCCACAGCCGTTTCGGCAAGCGCACGCCATGGATCATCATCGGCGGACCGATCGCCGGCATCGGATTCTACCTGACCTCCATCTCCCCGACGCTGCCGACCATCGTCGCCTCCTGGTCACTGCTGCAGATCAGCCTGAACTGCATGATCGCGCCATGCGTGGCGATCCTGTCCGACCGCGTTCCGCAGAAATACCGCGGCTCCATGTCCGCATTCTACGGCGCGGGCCAGATCGTCGGCCAGTCCATGGGCACCATCATCGGCTCCGCCTTCATCGATGCTCCGAAGACCGGCTTCATGATCGACACCATCTGCTGGTGCCTGTGCGGCATCGGCACCGTGCTCCTGCTCCCGCGCGAACTGTCCGCGGCCACGGCCGATGCCGAGAGATTCGACATCAGGCAGATCGCCATGCAGTTTCGCCCGCCGACCAAGGGCGCGCGCGATTTCTATCTGGCGCTCGTCGGACGTCTGATGCTCATCTTCGGTTACAACATGATCGTCGGCTACCAGCTGTATGTGTGCATGAAGTACATCGGACAGGACGACAAGGCCGCGGCCTCCACCGTGTCCACCATGGCCGTGATCACCATGGTCGTCCCCTCGTCGTACCCCTGGTCTCCGGCCCGATCTCCGACAGGATCGGCAAGCGCAAGCTACCGGTGTTCGTCTCCTCCACCATCATCGCCATCGGCATCGCCGTGCCGTGGGTGCTCAAGTCCCAGTTCTCCATGTTCGTCTACGCGGCGCTCATGGGCCTCGGATACGGCATCTACATGGTGGTCGATCAGGCGCTGAACGTCGACGTGCTACCGAACCCGAACGAGGCCGGCAAGGCTCTCGGCATCCTGAACCTCGCCAACACACTCGGACAGGTTATCGCGCCGATTGTCGTCTCCTCCATCGTGGTGGCCACCGGCGGCTACTTCTTAGTATTCCCGATCGCCATCGCGGCCGTAACGATCGGTGCCGTGGTGATTCTGTTCATCAAGAAGGTGAAGTAGCCGCCGGCGGATCGTAGGACCACGCATTCACAGGCGCGCAAGGGCCGTTCCTTTCCGAGGGTTTCAATCTCTCCACCGGTTTTTCGAAAAGGAACGGCCCTTCGCCATGGCAAACCCCGTAGCTGGCATCGTTCCGTAGGTGGCTCTGCCGTTCCGTAGGCGGTCACCTGCGGCATCGGCGATGAGAAACGGCCGTATTTGAGCCGTTCCTTCAGTGACCATCCGACCCCAATCACCTACGGAGTCTGAAAACCACCTACGGAAAAACCGGACCTTGTCGGCAGTCGCCAGGTCCTAGGCACCACCCGACCGCATATACGCGCGGAACCGATGCGGCACCCCGACGAATCATTGCAAAACCGGCCATACAAGCGATGCCCGCAATATGCGCGACATGCGCTGCGTCGATTTGTGAAATCACCTAAATCATAGTAAACTACCAAGTGGTAATTAAAGGACACCGCTTCAACGAGGAAAGTGAGCAATCCATGA
>ERZ857984.2020-NODE-2020-length-13793-cov-3.495851_pt1 | contig 13793 bp, 9 predicted proteins | sample MGYA00519914_ERZ857984 | MGnify/ENA primary metagenome ERZ857984 (study PRJEB31778, sample SAMEA3449417) | human gut metagenome | biome: human gut; feature: human-associated habitat; material: faeces | place: United Kingdom | collected 2010/2012 ... | reverse complement strand
CGTCGTCGGTGCCGGCATCGTCATCGAAAAGGCCTTCCAGGATGGCGGCGACCGCATTCGACGGCAGGGCATCCGGGTGGAAAGCCTGGCCCGTATCGCTGCGATGAGCGTGGAAGAGGGCGTCACCTTTACCGATTAAGTTTTGTGTTCGACCGCCTATGGGCGGAACAAATAAAAGAAGTCATGAATGACAAAGGAGATCACACATGAAAAAGATTCTGGCATTTCTTCTTGCTGCAATGATGGTTCTGGCCTTCGCCGCCTGCGGCGAGGATAACGGCGGCACCCCCACCCCTACCCCCGATGTAAAGGGTATGTCTGCCGATGTCCTGCCCCGCAACGCTATGACCCCCTCCGTCGAGATCCCCGCTGATTTCAAGATCGGCATGATCTGCCTGCACGATGAGAACTCCACCTACGATAATAACTTCATCCAGGCCCTGCGCCAGGTGCAGAAGGACCTCGGCCTCTCCGATGATCAGGTCGTCATCGTCACCAATATCGGCGAGGACAGCTCCTGCTACGATGCCGCCGTTGACCTGGCCAAGAACAAGGGCTGCAAGGTCATCTTCGCCGATTCCTTCGGCCACGAGTCCTTTATGAAGCAGGCCGCCCAGGAATATCCCGAGGTCCAGTTCTGCCACGCCACCGGCACCTCCGGCAAGATCGCCAACATCGAAAACTTCCACAATGCCTTCGCTTCCATCTATGAGGGCCGCTACCTGGCCGGCATCGCTGCGGGCCTCAAGCTCAATGAGATGATCGCCGCCGGCAAGATCACCGCCGAGCAGGCTGTCATCGGCTATGTCGGCGCCTTCACCTATGCCGAGGTTATCTCCGGCATGACCTCCTTCTACCTGGGCGCCCGCTCTGTCTGCCCCTCCGCCACCATGAAGGTCCGCTACACCGGCTCCTGGTACGATCAGGCCAAGGAGCAGGAGGCCGCCACCGCCCTCATCGAGAAGGATAAGTGCGTCCTCATCAGCCAGCACGCCGATTCCCTCGGCGCTCCCACTGCCTGCGAGTTGGCCGGCGTTCCCAATGTTTCCTACAACGGCAGCACCTATTCCGCCGGCGAGACCACCTTCATCATTTCTTCTGCCATCAACTGGGCTCCTTACTTCCAGTATATCATCGAAACCGTTGTGAAGGGCGAGGCCATTGCCCCCGATTGGTGCGGCACCATCGCCACCAATTCCGTCGTTCTCTCCGGTGTCAATCAGGATGTTGCCGCCGAGGGCACCATCGAAAAGATCAATGAGGCCATCAAGGCGCTGGAAGCCGGCACCCTGCATGTCTTCGATACCGCCAACTTCACCGTCGATGGCAAGACCCTCACCGAGTACCTGGCCGATGTCGATGGTGACTACACCGGCGAGACCAATGTCATCCACGATGGCTACTTCGATGAGTCCAACGCGGTCGATTTCCGCTCCGCGCCCTACTTCGATATCATCATCGACGGCGTGACCAATCTGAACACCAATTTCGGCGGCTAAGACCGGCTCTGCAGAGCCGCTTGACGGCTGAAACCTGCCATCAAAAAACACAAGCGGGGGCCTTGGCCCCCCTTGTGCTTTGATTTTTCTCCCTGCCCTTTTCCTGGCAAGGGCAGACCTCCCCGGTTTGCCCTTGCCAGAAGAAGGGAACACACCACACCGATGAGGAGGCTTTTTGTGAACGCACTGGAACTGCACAATGTCACCAAGCGCTTTGGTGAAAAGGTCATTGCCAATGATCATGTCAGCCTTACCGTCCGCCGGGGCGAGATTTTGGCCGTGCTGGGCGAAAACGGCAGCGGCAAAACCACCCTGATGAACATGATCGCCGGCATCTACCACCCCGATGAGGGCGAAATTTATGTCAACGGCCAGCCGGTCACCATCTCCTCCCCGCGGGATGCCTTCCGCTGCGGCATCGGTATGGTGCACCAGCACTTCAAGCTGGTCGATGTCTTTACCGCCACCGAAAATATTGTCCTGGGTGTGGAGGATGGCAAGCCCTACCGCCTCAAGGAAGCCACCCGCCGCGTTGAGGAGATCTCCGCCCGCTATGGCTTCGAGATCGACGCCAAAAAGAAGATCTACGCCATGTCTGTTTCCGAAAAGCAGACCGTCGAGATCGTCAAGGTGCTGTATCGCGGTGCGGAGATCCTCATTCTCGATGAGCCCACCGCCGTGCTCACCCCGCAGGAAACCGAAAAGCTCTTCGCCGTGCTGCGCCGCATGCGGGAGGATGGCAAATCCATCGTCATCATCACCCACAAGCTCAATGAGGTGCTCAGCCTTTCGGATCGTGTCACCGTACTGCACAAGGGCAAAAACGCCGGCACCGTCAATACCGCCGAAACCAACGAGGCCCAGCTCACCGAGATGATGGTCGGCCAAAAGGTCGTTCTCAATATCGAACGCAAAATGCCCGAAAATCCGGAGGATCGTCTGGTGGTCAAGGATGTCAGCTGCCTCAGCCGGGATGGCGTTCAGCTGCTCGACCGGGTCACCTTTACCGCCCGCGCAGGCGAGATCTTGGGTATCGCGGGCATTGCCGGCTCCGGCCAGCGGGAGCTGCTGGAAGCCATTGCGGGCCTGCAGCCCGTCACCGGCGGCGAAATTCTCTACGAAGACCCCAAGAGCGGCGAGACCGAAAACCTGCGGGATAAGACTCCCCTGCAAATTCGCGAGCTGGGCGTCCGCCTTTCCTTCGTGCCGGAGGATCGCCTGGGCATGGGCCTTGTCAGCAATATGGATATCATCGATAACATGATGCTGCGCAGCTACCGCCGCGGCCGCTCCGCCTTCCTCGATCGTCAGCCCCCGCGGGAGCTGGCCGAACGCATCATCGAAGACCTCGGTGTCGTTACCCCCAATGCCACCACCCCTGTCCGCCGTCTTTCCGGCGGTAATGTGCAAAAGGTGCTGGTCGGCCGCGAGATCGCCTCGGCGCCTACCGTGCTTATGGCCGCATACCCCGTCCGCGGCCTGGATATCAATTCTTCCTATCTTATCTATCATCTGCTCAATCAGCAAAAGGAAAAGGGCGTTGCTGTCATCTATGTCGGCGAAGACCTCGATGTGCTGCTGGCCTTGTGCGATCGTGTCATCGTCCTCAGCGGCGGCCGCGTCACCGGCACCGTGGATGGCCGCACCGCCACCAAAGAGGAGATCGGCCTCCTGATGACCAAAGCCGAAAGGGAGGGTGAAAGCCATGTCAAAGCTGAATAAACCGCAGGCCACTGCCCGTCCCGCCCGGGAACCCTTCCTCTATGTCACCCGTCGGGATCAGATCCCGCTGGGCCGGGCCATCCTCATTCGGGTCATTGCCATCCTGCTGGCGCTCATTGTTTGCAGTGTGGTCACCCGTGTCCTCACCGGGGATGACCCCCTCTCCATCTACGCCACCATCCTCCACGGCGCGTTCGGCACCGGCCGTATGCTGGTCACCCTGCATGATATCGCCATTCTGCTGTGCATCTCGCTGGCGGTCACCCCGGCCTTCCGCATGCGCTTCTGGAATACCGGCGCCGAAGGCCAGGTGCTCATCGGCTGCCTTTCCACCGCGGTATGCATGCTGGTGCTGGGCGGCAAGGTGCCCGATGGTCTGCTCATCCTCATCATGGCAGTTTCCGCCATCCTCTCCGGCGTTATCTGGGGCATTATCCCCGCCTTCTTTAAGGCCCACTGGAACACCAATGAGACCCTCTTCACCCTTATGATGAACTATGTCGCCATCCAGCTGGTGGAATACTTCCTCAAGGTGGCGGATAAGACCGGCTCCAATGTTGTCGGCCCCGATCTGCTCACCCACGGCTGGTTCCCGGAAATTTTCGGCGTCAAGTATCTGCTCAATATCCTTATCGTCGCCATCGTCTGCATCGCCATGCACATCTATCTGCGGTACAGCAAGCACGGCTATGAGATCGCCGTTGTGGGCGAAAGCGAAAATACCGCCCATTACATCGGCATCGATGTCAAAAAGGTCATCATCCGCACCATGGCTCTTTCCGGCGCCATCTGCGGCCTGGCCGGCCTGCTGCTGGTCGGCGGTTCCTCCCACTCCATCGATTCCAACCTCGTGGATGGCCGCGGCTTCACCGCCATCATGGTTTCCTGGCTCGCCAAGTTCGATCCCTTCACCATGATCCTTACCACGCTGCTGCTGGTGTTCCTGGCCCGCGGCGCCGATGAAGTCACCTCCAAGTTTGGCCTCAACAGCGATTTTTCCGAGATCCTTACCGGCATCATCTTGTTCTTCATCATCGGCTGTGAGTTCTTCATCAATTACCAGGTCCATTTCAATTATCACAAAAAAGAAAAAACGGCGTCGGCCGCCGTCAGCGGGGAGGGGAACTGATCCATGGAAATCATCATCAGCTTTATCCAGCGCGCCATTCTGCAGGGCACCCCGTTGCTGTTCGGCGCCACCGGCGAGATCCTCACCGAAAAATCCGGCAACCTGAACCTCGGCATCCCCGGCATCATGTATATCGGCGCCATCTCCGGCGTGGTCGGCGGCTTCTTCTATCAGAATAGTGCCGCCCGGGTGCAGCCGGTCCCGGCTATCCTCATTCCGCTGCTGTGCTGCCTGGCTGGCTCACTGCTCACCTCGCTGCTCTATTGCTTCCTCACCGTCACCCTCAAGGCCAATCAGAATGTCACCGGTCTGGCCATTACCACCTTCGGCGTCGGCGTCGGCAATTTCTTCGGCGGCTCCCTCATCAAGATCGTCAAAAGCGATGTGCCTTACCTCGCCCTCGTCAAGATCGCCAAGGCCTATAAAACTACCCTGCCCTTTGCCTCCGGCATGGGCCCCATCGGCCAGCTGTTCTTTTCCTATGGCTTTTTGGTCTATCTCGCCGTCATTTTGGCGGTAGCGGTCAGCCTGTTCCTTAGCCGCAGCCGCGCCGGCTTGTACCTGCGCGCCGTGGGCGAAAACCCCGCCACTGCCGATGCCGCGGGTATCAATGTTACCCGTTATAAATACCTTGCCACCTGCATCGGCGGCATGATCGCCGGACTTGGCGGCCTCTTCTACATCATGGATTACAGCAATGGTATCTGGTCCAATAACGGCTTCGGCGACCGCGGTTGGCTCGCCATCGCCATCGTCATCTTTGCCACCTGGAAGCCCACCATGGCCATCCTCGGCAGCTATCTGTTTGGCGCGCTGTATATCCTGTTCAATTATCTCAATGTTCCCATGCGCCTGCTGCCCCTCATTCAGATGCTCCCTTACCTCGTCACTATCATTGTGCTGGTGGCGGTCAGTATCCGCAAAAAGCGGGAAAACCAGCCCCCCGCCAGCCTCGGCCTTTCCTACTTCCGCGAAGAGCGCTGAACCAACCCGAAAAAAACTCCCCCGACCAACATCCGGGGGAGTTTCCTATATAAGCTATAAGCTTTTCAAGGGGGGGGGGAGAACCGGAGCGGATTCACCCTTCGCGTTTCATCAGAACACAGGCTATCCCTTAGCGCAGGCTTTCGTTCCCCCTGGCACCAAATAAAAAAGACGCCCCAGTGTATTTCTTCACAAACTACCCCCATCGGAGGGAAAGATAGTGTGAAAGAAAACCGTCAGGGTTGTCTTTCGCGTTTCATTAGGGCACAGACTAACCCTTTGCACAGGCTTTCTGCTCCCCTTGGCACCAAATAAAAAAGACGCCACATGGCGTCTTTTTTATTTGGTGCGGGAGATGGGACTTGAACCCACACACCGTCGGTACTGGCTCCTAAGACCAGCGCGTCTGCCATTCCGCCACTCCCGCAGGGAACAACCCCTATCTTACCACGAAAAGGGCCCCGATGTCAAATCCCCGGCGACGAAGGAGGTTTGGCGCTGGCTTTGCGGCGGTTCGACAGGCATCAGCCCGCCTGCGCTTCGCTCCAACGGGCATCAGCCTGCCTTCACCTGCCGCTTTGCCATCCTCCCAACCTCCCCCGCCGCCTCGGGGGATCACCCGGTAAAAACCGTCACTTCACTTATTTTCCGGAACCCCAGCCCGGCGTAGAAGCTCTCCCGGTGGGTCTCACAGGCCACCAACGGGATGAGATTCTTTTCCCGCAGCCACCCGGCGCAGTGGTACACCACCGCCCGGCCATAGCCCTGTCCCTCGTATTCGGGCAGCGTCGCCACATAGCTGATCTGCCCGTACCGGGTGCCGCAGTCGGTCACCGCCGCCGCGGAAACGGCCTTTCCGTCCCGCTCCAGCGTTACGGTGTGGCCCACCCGGCGGCGCTCCGCCAGATGCAGGTTCACCACCGCCGCTTCATATTGGACAGGGGAAACCTCCCCCACCGCCCGGTTGCAGCCGGCCGCCGCGGTCGCAGTATGGGTGCGGTACTCCGCCTCCGGCAGAGAAAACCCCACCCCCTCCGGCAGCTCCATCACCGCCAGGGGAAGCCCCGCTTCCCCGGTCTTTTCCCGCCACAGGGCGGCCAGGGTCGGGCACAGCATCATCCAGCCCTCCTGCCGCCATTGCAGAAAATCCACGATCTCCGCCGCCGCTTCGGGGCAAAAGGCGCTGGCCCACAGGGCGTGCCCCTTTTGCAGAATGACCCCCTGCGGGGTCCGGTCGCGCAGTCCCTCGTAAACGCCCCAGAACTCATAAATGAGTCCCATGCCGCAGCACCGCGCCGCCGATTCCACCATCGTGGCCAGCAGCGGCTCGCCAGGCAGGTCCCGCAGCCGGCGGTCATCGTAGCTCAGACCCCTTATCATCACAGCGCCAGCGCCTCCGGCAGCAGCCGCAGCAGCTCCAGCGTGTTTTCAATGTCCTTTTCATCGGCCACGCAGGCGGGGGAATGCAGGTACCGGCTGGGAATGGAGATCGCCAGTACCTCGCTGCCGCCCGCGGCGGTCATCAAGCTGCGGCTCTCATTGCCGCCGCACACCGCTTCCTTGGTCTGGTTGGGGATGTTATGCGCATCCGCCAGCGCCCGCACCTTTTTGTACAGGTCGTAGGTGTATATGGTGCCCCGGTCCATAAAGGATACCACCGGCCCATTGCCCAGACGGCACACCTTTTTCTCCTCCGGCACCCCGGCCAGGTCGCCCGCCGTGGTGGTCTCCACCGCTATCGCGATGTCGGGCCGCAGGGTGTAGGCAGCGGTCTTGCCGCCAAAGCAGCCCACCTCCTCCTGCACCGTAAAGGAGAAGCAGCAGTCGCAGGGCAGCTCCTCCCGGATCATCGCCAGCAGCATAGCGCAGCCGGCCCGGTCGTCCAGCGCGCGGCCGGCCACACGGCCCTCACCGTAGTGCACCACTGGCCCGGTAAAGGTCACCATATCCCCCAGGGAAACCAGCTTTTCGGCCTCGGCCTTGTCCTTGGCGCCGATGTCAATCTTCATATTGCTGATCTTGCCGGGGTCACTGCGCTCTTTATCATCGCACAGGTGCACCGGCTTGCAGCCCACCATCCCGGGGATGGCGTCATCACCCACCAGCACCATGCGGCCGCCGGTCACCTCCGGCTGTATGCCGCCCACCGGCGCAAAGGAAAGGAAGCCCTTTTCATCAATGTTGGTGATAATAAAGCCCACTTCGTCCATATGGGCGGAAAGCTGCAGCACCTTTTTGGCAGGCTTTTTCCCCTTTTTGCGCACCAGCAGGTTACCCAGCGGGTCCACCTCATACTCTGCGTGGCCTTTTATTTGCTCGATGAGATACTCCCGGACGGCAGCTTCCCGGCCGCTGGGGCCGCGCAGGGCGCACAGGGTCTCTATATCTTTCCACAGCTGTTCGTATTTCATGTTAAAAGCCCTCCTTTGCCGCCAGCGCCATCAGCCGGGCGGTATTCGCCGCGTCCTCAGGGTCAATGGTCTCGGCCACGGTATGCATGCTCCGCAGCGGGATGGAAAGCAGCGCCATTTTAATGCCCCGTCCGGCGGTAGCCAGCTCATCGGCGTCGGTGCCGGTGCGGCCGCCCATCGGCTCGTGCTGCAGCGGGATGTTATTTTCCTCGGCCAGCTTTTTCAGCTTCAGGGTAAAGTCCCGGTTTAGGGTGGGGGCGTAGCCCAGCATGGTGCCGCCGCCCAGGGGGCTGGTCTTTTCCGGCGCGCAGCCAAAGCCATCCCCAAAGCTCACATCCACCGCAATAGCGTAGTCCGGCTGGGTGGTAAAGCCGCCGGTCTCGGCGCCCTGGCCGCCTACCTCCTCCATACTGGAGAGCAGCACCGTCACCTTGCAGTCCGGCTTTTCGGCCGCTATTTCCTCGGCCGCCGCTATCACCGCCGCGCAGCCAATGCGGTCATCCAAGGCGGGCCCCGCCAGCCGCTTGTTTTGCAGCTCCACGGGCTTCGCCGCAAAGGTCACAATATCGCCGGGCGCAAAAAGCTTCGCCGCCGTTTCGGCGGTAAACCCGGTATCGATCAGCAGATTCTCGATCTTGATGGAATGGTCGCTGCCATCCCCCGCCAGGTGGGGCGGCACCGAGGTGATAATGCCGGGGTAATCGCCCGCCGCCGCGTGGATGACCACAGGGGTGGCAGGCAGCCAGCGGGCGTCTATCCCGCCAATTTTGCTAAAGCGCAAAAAGCCTTCCTCCACCCGCGTCACAATAAACCCGATCTGGTCAAGATGGGCCTCCAGCAGCAGGTGGGGCGCGCCCTCCTTGCCCTCATTGACGCAGCACAGCAGGCTGCCCAGCGGGGTACGCTTTACCTCTCCCATCGGGGAGAGCAGCTCCTTGGCGGCGGCATAGGCGGCGCATTCCCGGCCGCTGGGGCCGGGGGCTTCGCACAGCTTTTTCGCAGCTGCCGCTATTCTTTCGGTCGTGATACTCATGGTGTTCCTCCTTTTTTACGCCCCACTCATACCCTGTACGGGGCATGAGCAAAGCTCCTGCTTATTCATCTGTTAAAAATCAGAGTCCCCTCCTGGGGCAGTTACAGCAAACCGCAAACAGCAAACCGCAAAAGGGATAAACGAAATTTCTGCTTACCCATGCGTTAAAAATCCGGGCCTCTCTGGAACAGTCCCAGCGAGCCGCAAAAACGGCAAACCGAGTTTCTGCCCGCGTAAGCGCCTAAAATCTGTGCCCCGCCCTGGGATAACCCCGGCAGGCCCCGGGAAGCGCTTTTTCGGGTCCCCGCAAAATCCGGGCACCGGCCCGCCGGGCGCTCCGGCTGCACCGGAGCCGACAGCGGCACAGCCGCCGTCGAAACCGTCCTGCGGACGGTTTGCCCTGCGGGCCTCTCGGGCGCTCTTTGCAAAATTTCTTTCCGCCTTTTGGCCTCACTTCAGCCCATTCACCAGCGCCTTGTAGCACTGCCCCCGCACCTCAAAGTTCGGGTAGCAGTCAAAGCTGGCGGAAGCCGGCGAAAGCGAAACGATATCCCCCGCCTTGGCAAGCTCATGGGCCATTGTCACGGCTTCCTCCAGCGTGGCCGCCCGCCGCAGCACCAGGCCGCTTTCGGCATAGCCGGGATGAGAGGTCACAGCCTTTTCTATCTTATCCGCCGTCGCCCCGGTCAGAATCAGCGCCTTGACATGCTCCAGCACCGGCCCGGCCAGCGGGGTGTAGTCCAGGTGCTTATCGTATCCCCCAGCGATAATGATGAGCTTTTGGTCAAAGCTCTCCAGTCCGGCTATGGTGCGGGTGGGGCTGGTGGCGATGGAATCATTGTACCAGCGCACCCCGTCCAGCTCCCGCACAAATTCAATGCGGTGCTCCACCCCGGGGAAGGTGTTCGCCACATGGCGGATCACCTCCGGGGGAACCAGTCCCCACACCGCCGCGATGGCCGTCAGCATATTTTCCACATTGTGCAGCCCCGGTATCTTTATCTCGCTCATCGCGAAGAGGGGGGTATCCCCCTTGCCGTCAGTGTAGTGCAGGGTGCCCGCTTCATCCAGCCAGGCGCCGCGCTCCACCGGGTGCCGCCGGCTGAACCACCGGCAGTCGCCCCGTACCTCCGCCGCAAAGCCGGCAGTCGTGGGGCAGTCCGCGTTCAGCACCGTAGCGGTAAAGGCCCCCTGGTGCAGGAAAATGTTTTTCTTGGCGGCGATGTACTCCTCCATCGTCCCGTGCACATCCAGATGGTTCGGGGTCACATTGGTCACCACCGCTATTTCCGGGCTCTGCCGCATCGAAAGCAGCTGGAACGAGGAAAGCTCTACCACCGCCATGTCGTCCGGCTTTACCGTTTCCAGCTCCGGGAACAGCGCCCGCCCGATGTTGCCGCCTAAATGCACCGTTTTGCCGCTCTGCCGCAGCATCTCAGCGATCAGACTGGTGGTTGTCGTTTTACCGTCGCTGCCCGTCACCCCTATGATGGGGCAGGGGCAGCACTGCATAAAGAGCTCCAGCTCGCTGGTGACGGCAGCGCCCGCTTTCATCAGCTCGCGCAGCCGCGGGTGATTAAAATACATTCCCGGCGTGCGGAAGATCACATCTCCCCGCAGCTTTTGCAGGTAGTCCGCCCCGGTGACAAATGCTACCCCCATGGCGGTCAGCTCTTTTGCTGCTTCGCCCAGCTCCTCCGGGCTCTTCTTATCGTAGATGGTCACTTTCATGCCCTTTTGGGCCAGCAGCTTTGCCACCGGCCGGTGGCTTACCCCCAGCCCTATCAGCGCGATCTCTTTTCCCTGCAGCTCCGCAAATACGGTCGCCGCCGTCAGTTTCTGCATGGTCTCCCTCCTCGGCAGGTTTTCCCGGGGCGCGGGCCTTCCGGCCGCCCGGCAAAGGCTCCGCCTTTTGCCGCCCCCTGCGGGGGCCGGTTCGGCGGGCCTGCGGCCCGCCGGCCGGGCGTCCGGCACTCCCTGCACCCTTCACAAATTTCTGCCCCTATTATATCCCACATTTTCGGGTTCTGCAATCGGTTTTGGGCGGCAGCACCGCCCCGGTTGGCCCCATTTCCCCCGGCAGGTCCTCCGGGGCCCCGGGCCGTACGGCCGGCCGCCCCTTGGCTCCCCTCGGGCCGACCCTCCGTTTTACTGCGGGCAGCCCTCGGCCGCCGCGGGGCGGCCGGCCTCCAGCACCGTCAGCACCTCCCGGATGCCCGCCATCGGCTCCTGCCCCTTTTGCAGCTTCACCGTCAGGTAGGGCTTGGCGCCGGCATTCATCAGCACCCGGCCCGGCAGGGCCTTTGTCAGCGCCAGCAGGTCGCCGCGGTCTATCCAGTCACTGTAGAACAGCAGGCTGCCCACCCGCTGGTCGATCTCCCGAACCCCCAGCGCCGCCGCCCGGCTGCGGATCAGCGCCACATCCAGCAGCCCCGCCACCGAGCGCGGCGGCTCGCCAAAGCGGTCGCACAGCTCGTCCATGGTGTCGCTCCAGTCCTCCTCGGTGCGGATGGCCGCGATCTTCTTGTAAATATCAATGCGCTGCGCCAGCGACGGGATATATTTTTCCGGAATGTGCGCCTCGATTTGGATATCCACCAGACATTCGAGGTTTTCCACCGGCTTTTCACCCTTTTGCTCCCTTATGGCGTCCCCTAAAAGCCGCAGGTAGAGGTCGTAGCCCACCGCCTCCATCTGCCCATGCTGGGCGCTGCCCAGAATGTTGCCGGCGCCGCGAATTTCCAAGTCCCGCATGGCGATTCGGAAGCCGCTGCCGAAGCTGGTAAATTCCCGTATTGCCTCCAGCCGCTTCTCGCTGATCTCGGAAAGCGCCTTGCCCCGGCGGAAGGTGAAGTAGGCATAGGCACGGCGTCCGCTGCGCCCCACCCGGCCCCGCAGCTGGTACAGCTGCGAAAGCCCCATCCGGTCGGCGTCCTCGATGATGAGGGTATTGCAGTTGGGGACATCGACCCCCGCCTCGATGATGGTGGTACAGACGAGAATATCGATCTCCCGCTCCAGCAGCCGCTGCCAGATATCGGAAAGCTCATCCTCGCTCATCTGGCCGTGGGCGGTCACAATGCGCGCCTCCGGCAGCTCCTCCCGCAGGTGGGCGGCGGTCAGCTCTATGTTATCAATGCGGTTGTGCAGGTAAAATACCTGCCCGCCCCGCCGCAGCTCCTTTCGTATCGCCTCGGTGATGATATGGTCGTCATATTCCAGCACATAGGTCTGCACCGGGTGGCGGTCCTGCGGCGCCTCGTTGATGACCGACATATCCCGGATACCGCTCATCGCCATGTTCAGCGTCCGGGGGATGGGCGTGGCGGAAAGGGTCAGGATATCCACGCTGCCCTTCAGCTGCTTGAATTTCTCCTTCTGCTTCACGCCAAAGCGCTGCTCCTCATCGATGACGCAGAGGCCGAGATCCCTAAAGCGCACATCCTCCTGTACCAGGCGGTGGGTGCCCACCACCACATCGATCTTGCCGTCCGCCAGCTTTTGCAGGATGATCTGCTCGGCGGTGCTGCCGGGCACCTCTTCGCGACAGGTGTCCATGATGGTCAGAGTATAGCCCTTTTCGCTTAGGGCGCTCTGCACCCCGCAGAGAATGTCGAACATGTGGGGGTTTGTATAGGCGATGTCGGCGGGCAGGCTGGTCAGGGAGATGATGTTCCGGGTGGCCCGCCGTGCCAGGCTGGCCGCCCGGCTGTTGGGGGCATACTCCAGCTCCCGCATCACCTGCTCTACCCGGCGGGTGGTCTCCTCCGAGATGCCGGGGTGATGGTTGAGGATTTTGGAGACGGTGGCCACCGAAACGCCTGCCCGGGCGGCCACGTCCTTGATGGTGATGGGCATGGGGCGCTCCCCTTTCCTGTGTTTGGTAAATCCATAGTATAACGGTTACCTAAAAAATGCAAGAGAATTACCTATTAAAATTTGAAATTTCTGGACAATACTGCTAAGATTTAAGAAGAAATCAGGGCATAAATCCGGAATTTATCCCGAACAGGAGAAAAAATCAGGTAAGCGTTTTCACATTGAAAAAGGAGGAGACACCATGAAAAAGGCAATTTCCCTTTTGTTGAGCGCGGCTCTGGCGCTGGGGATGCTGGCCGGTTGTGGCCAGACGCCCTCCAGCGCGCCCCAAAGCGGCAGCGCGGCGGCGCCCGGCAGTGAGACGGCCACGGAGCCGGTCACCATCAAGATCTGGCACGATGGCGACGAGGCCATCATGCAGACCATTGCCGACACTGTGAACTCGCAGCTTTCCGGCGACAACATCACGGTGACGTTTGAGAAAAAGACCGGCCTTTCCGACCAGCTGAAGCTGTACGGAAGCGACGCAGCGAACGGCCCGGACATGTATTTCTACGCCCATGACTCCCTGGGCACCTTCGTGGCCATGGACATTCTGGCTCCCCTGTCGGAGGTAGCGGGCGCGGATGTGCTGTCAGACGCCCTGCCGATGACGGTGGAAGCCGGCCAGATCGGCGGCGAGCAATACTTCCTGCCCGTGTATTTTGAGACGCTGGTCTTTTTGTACAACAAGGCATTGTGGCAGGGGAATATCCCCACCACCACCGAAGATCTGTATGCTTATATGCAGGCCAACACCGACACGGCGGCAGGCACCTATGCTGTGGTCAACCAGCACTCCACCGCCTACAACGTATCCCCCTTCATCAACGGGTTTGGCGGCTACATCCTGAACGAGGAAGGCCAGCCGGGGCTCAACGATCCCAAGACCATCGAAGGGGTGGAATACAACAAAAAGTTCGCAGCGCTGCAGGCGGACGGCGACTATAACACCGTGACCACCCTGTTCAATGAAGGCAAAGCAGCCGCAATCATCGGCGGGCCGTGGCTGGTCTCCGGCATCCGGGACGCGGGCATCGATTTTGGCGTGGCCTCCCTGTCCGACATGACGCTGCCCAACGGCAACCCGCTGGCGCCCTACGCCGGTGTACAGGGAGTCGGTGTGCTGAAGACCGGCGCCGAGGCGCACCCCGAGG
>ERZ857984.2011-NODE-2011-length-13846-cov-3.646944_pt1 | contig 13846 bp, 15 predicted proteins | sample MGYA00519914_ERZ857984 | MGnify/ENA primary metagenome ERZ857984 (study PRJEB31778, sample SAMEA3449417) | human gut metagenome | biome: human gut; feature: human-associated habitat; material: faeces | place: United Kingdom | collected 2010/2012 ... | reverse complement strand
AAATTAGTGGTTCATCTGCGGGGCTGTGCCCCTCCCACAGGCCGCACTTGCAGCGGCCCATCCGCATCCGCAAAAGCGGTGCGCTTTCTTTACACAAACGCGACGACCTGATCGAGCGAAAGCTCAACCGGTACGTCCTTGCCCATCATCGAAACGGTCAGGCGGACAATCCCCTTTTCCTTCTCGATGCTGGTGACCTTTCCGATAAAGCCGTCAAAATACCCGTCGATGATCGAAACGTTATCGCCAACCTCAAAGTTGATCTCGATCTCGTTCTTTTCGACGCCGAGACGTGCGACCTCCTCGTCGGTCAGCGGCACCGGCTTGGAACCGGGGCCGACAAAGCCGGTAACGCCGCGAATGTTGCGGACGACATACCAGGTTTCGTCATTCATGACCATTTTAATCAGGACATAGCTCGGGAAGATTTTGCGCTCAACCTCTCGCTTTTTGTTGTCCTTGATCTCGGTGACCGTCTCGCTGGGGACCCGGACCTCGCAGATCAGGTCGTGCAGCTTGCGGTTTTCCACAGCATTTTCGATGCTGCTCGCCACCTTGTTCTCATAGCCTGAATAGGTGTGTACGACGTACCATCTGGCCTGATCAGACATCTTGTCCCTCCATTACGCGCCGATGAGCAGCCTGACGATGAGTCCAACGACCCAGTCAAAGACGCCGACGGCCACCGCAAAGATCACAACAGCGGCCAGAACAATCGCCGTGTTGTTCAGGACCTGCTTTTTCGACGGCCAGACGATCTTCTTGACCTCGCTCTTCTGGTCGCGGAAGAACTTGCCGATCCGGGCGAAGAACGACTGCTTTTCAGCTTTTTCTGCCATGCTGTTCTCCTGCCTCTCTTATTTGGTTTCTTTGTGAAGGGTGTGTTTCTTGCAGAATCTGCAATACTTGTTCATCTCAAGTCTGTCGGGGTCGTTTTTCTTGTTCTTCATGGTATTGTAGTTGCGCTGCTTGCATTCGGTGCAAGCCAAAGTGATTTTTACCCGCATGTTCGGCACCTCCTATGAAACGGATTAATTTCTGCCTCCCTCAAGGGGATCTTGTGTCCTCATTTTTGGGCACAAAAAAATAAGCCCCTTTTTGAGGTATGACTATCCTACCATATTTGCCTGTCTCCGTCAAGTTTTTTTTGAAAAAGGCCGAACGGAGAGAGAAATCGCGGCTTTCAAGACAAAAGGGGATGCCCGTATGGCATCCCCTTCCATGGATCAAGAGTCCTGCGCTGTCCCGATTTTCAGAAAAAGCGGGATTATTTCGCCAGAGTCCCGCTGCTCACCACATAGTACCCCTTGGTATTGGTGGTAAAGGTCAGCTTGCCGTCGGCTCCGACCTTCGGACGGTTGGGGGACTGGATCAGCCGGTTATTGGTTCCATCATAGGTATAGAGGTACAGGTTCGCGGCATCCATACCCTCGAGCGAAACCGAAACGGAGTAGGTTGCGGCCTTATCGATTGTTCCATACTCGGTTCCATTGCTCACCAGCACAAACCGGTTGGAAAAATTGCGGGTGATGATTCCCTGCAAAGCGGCGGCACTCCCCGCCGGAGCCGAAGCAGGGGAAGAGGGGGTGCTCACCTGCGCGGCATTGGAATAGATTCCCTTCGAAGTGGAAGCGGACCGCAGCGGAAGATCAGACGCCACATAGGAGCCGAGATTCCGGGTCGTGAAGCCGAAGTAACCGTTGTTATTATCCTCCGAAAGCAGAACGAGGGTGTTATCCTGCTTGATTTCGTAGAGGTATTTCTTATCCGCGGGCGCCTTGAATTTGAAAACGTCCTCATTGGCAAACCGCGGACGGGCATAAAACGAGAGAAAATAGAGAGAGGCCTTGGGATTTGCCTGTACGATAAACTGGTTGGCGACATTGGTGTAGCCGAAATTGAACTTCGTTGCGGTGGAAAGGCGCAGAGTATAATAGCTGCCGTCCTCAAAATCGAGTCGGCACAGCTTGAGATCCTCGTCAAACTCAATCGCAGGATTGCTGTTGTCCACACTGTACTGCGAATCGTCAACCACTTCGCTGATCTCGCCGTCCGAATAACCGATCGTCAGGTCAAACTCATACCAGGAACGCTTATCGGTATTCTCCTTATCCTTGGCCAGCACCATGATATGCGCATCCAGATTCTCAAGATAGGAGAAGCTCATGCTCGCGCGGAAATGGAAGAAGTACTCCCCGGTTTCCTCATTTTTGACGAATTCGGCCTTCTCGACCCGGCGGCGGACCGCCGAGGAGGAGACGTCGTCATCATCCGAGCTGACGCTGACCGAAACCTTGTAGTACTCAAAGAAATCGTCGTCGATCGGGCTGCCTTCCCAATCGGTTTCAAAGTAATAATCCTGCCCCGGACAGAGGGTTTCGTTCGTTTCCTTGACCTCAAAAAAATCCAGATTGTCGTAATCGTCCTCATCGAACGCGGAAACGGTCAAGGCGCCGGTTCCCGTGACCATGCCGACGGCCAGAAGCAGAGCCAGCAGCTTTTTCATAATATCGCCCTCCAAACGGTTCAATTTAGTTGGATCATTTGGAGATATCATACCATATTTCAATGAAAATGCAAAGGGAATGAAACAAAATTCATATACTTTCCACCCATTTCCTCATCTGACGACTGTTTTTCACAAGACAAAGAAAAAAACAGCTAAAAAATGCAGCAGTGAGCCTGCGAGGATAAACAGGTGAAAAATTTCATGGAACCCAAAGTTTCCACTGATGACCGGGCGCTTGACCAGATAGAATACCGCGCCGATGCTGTAGGCGATTCCACCCGCCGCAACCAGGGCAAGGCATCCCGGCTCGAAACCGCCGAGGGAATTCCAGTCAAAAACAATCGCCCACCCCATCAGCAGATAGAAGGAGGTGTAAAGCCAGCGCGGTGCGGAAAGCCAGCAGAGCTTAACCAGAATTCCCGCCGCCGCAATCGACCAGATGACCGCAAGGAAGGCCGCGGCATGCTGATGCTCCATGCCATGCCAGATGATCGGGGTATAGCTGCCTGCGATCAGGACATAAATAATGGAATGGTCCAGCTTGCGCAGCCGCAGCAGGGTTCGGTCGCTTCCCTGATAAAAGTGATAGAGGGTGCTCGCCGCATAGAGCGCGACAAGGGAAAAGCCAAAGACGAGCGCGCAGAGGATGGTGACCGGGTCCTTCCCCGCAATGATGCCCCGCAGCACCAGCAGCAGGCTGCCCACCGCCGCACAGCACATTCCGATCCAGTGGGTAAAACTGCTGATCGGGTCCCGCGCATGTTCATAAAAGTATCCCATTGCAATTCTCCTTACGCAAACTCTTTATATAGTTTTAATAACTACTTATCATCGTTATTATATTCTAATTTTTCGATTTTATCAACAGCATTTCTTGATTTTTAAAACATTTTTCGCTATACTGGTCAACAGTCATCAAAGGCGAAAGGAGAAATCAAATGGACCGTCTCAATGAATTAGTGGAAAAGGCCTTTTCCCGGCGGGCACTGCATACCGCCGATCTTCCCGGGCTGGACCTCTACATGGATCAGGTGATTACCCTTGTGGAAAACGGATATGCCGCCAACAAGCGCACCGCGGAAGAGAAGCTTCTGACCAAGACAATGGTGCAGAATTACAGCAAAGCGGGGCTGGTGCGGCCAATCAAGGGCAAGAAATACACTCCCGGTCACATCGTGCAGATGCTCGCAATCTATTCCCTCAAGCGCACCCTGACCATTGGGGAAATTAAACAGGCGCTCGACGCGCTTTATGCGCAGGAGGGGGGAGAACAGGCGCTTCCTGACTGCTATGAGCGCGCGCTTTCTCAAAAGGACGCTCTCGCCGGCGCCATCGCCGGGCTGCTGGAACAGAACGGATTCTCCGAATGCCGGAGCCGCAGCGACGCCTTTACCTTCCTTCTCACCGCGGCTGCCCTTTCCGAGGCGTTTGCCTGCCTCGCGGAAGGAATTCTTGACCGGTATCTCCCCGCCGAACAAAAGGCCCGCCGTTCCTGACCGAAACTTTTTTATCCATGAAAATTTTCCCGGCCGCATACACATACTAAAAGAGACGCGGCAAGAATCGTGGAAATTTCAGGAGGTGGATGAAATTGTTTTTCCAGAACAAATCTGACGGCAGGCAGGAAAGCGGTCCGAGCATACCGCTTTCCATGGAGCTGCCCTGCTCCGCGCCGGGCGGCGCAGAGCAGATTCCGCCGTTCTACCAGATGTCGGAACTGCTGGCGCAGGGCGCCCAAAGCATTGCGGCGGTCTCCCAGAACAGCATTTTTCATGGAAATGTCGAGACGACAGACGATATTGCCGTCTTCGGCCGTCTGGAAGGCGATATCTCCGGAGCGGCGGCGCGGATCTTCGGCTCAGTCGTCGGAACCGTCCGCTGCGGCTCTCTGCAGGCGGCGGGCATGGTGGAGGGGGACATCTTTTCGACCGGCCCGGTCGAAATCAGCGAGGAAAGCCGGATCACCGGAAATATCCGCTGTGAACGCGCTGCCATTAGCGGCACCGTCACCGGAGATGTGGAAGCGGCGCAGAGCGTTGTCCTGACCGAAACCGCAGTGCTCAACGGAAATCTCTGCGCAGGTGAAATTGAGATCCGCAAGGGAGCGGCCCTTCATGGCCTGGTTAAAATTGAAAGGTCTGAATTGCGTCGGGAGCAAAGCGCCGGTCAGACGGAGGATGTTTCTCAGCCGGAACCCATTGTGTTGTGACGGCACAGGCCCTGTCCGCCGAAAGGATGAAAACTCCCGGACGCGCAAGACACCCGGGGAAGCCATAAAGGTTTCCCCGGGTGTCTTTGACGAGTCTGAAAGCCTCCGGCTCAACCGGCGGAGCCGCCCATAAAAGCCTTTTCTCCAAATATCGGGCAAGCGGGCTGCCGGCAGAAATCTCTTCCAATGATAAAACGTCGGCATCAGAACAGGCCGGACCCGTTTACGGGCTGCAATACAGGCGCAAGAGCTCCCGTGCGTCTTTGATGCTGATTGGCGATAAACTCCCTGCCAGCCGGCTCAGCCGTTGGCTATGGCTTCAACGGGACACCGCGGTTCGGGCGCGGTGTCCAAACCACAAAAGGCTTCCGATTGCCATGCCGCCCAGAAGATTGCCGGCCGTCACCGGAAACAGGTTGGCAAACAGGAAGTTCTCCCAGCTCAGGGCTGAAAGCTCGAGTCCGGCCTCAGCAGCCAACGCCGCATACTCCGGTATCGAAAGAGCCAGAAGTCCCGCCGGAATACAATACATATTGGCCACACAATGCTCAAAGCCACAGATCACAAAAAAGCAGACAGGCAGGTAGGCCCCCATAATCCTGCCCGCTGTATCCTTTGCAGTCAAACTCAGCAATACTCCCAAGGCGACCAACAGGTTGCAGAAGAAGCCGAGCATCACCGCCTGCGGAAACCCAAGGGCGCATTTCGCCGCTGCGCCTCGAATCGTAGCGAGCGCCAGCTGCCCGTCCACCATTCCCAGCTGACCGGAATAAACACAGCCTGCCGCGACAAGAAGGGCCCCCGCCAGATTGCCGAGATAGACAAAAAGGAGGCTGCGCGCCACTGCGCCCGGCGTCACGCGCCGCTCATAAACCGAAATGCAAAGCAGACAGTTTCCAGTAAAAAGCTCCGCTCCGGAAAGGACCACCATCCCCAGCCCAAACGGAAAGAGGAGGCCGCTGATCAGCCGGGCGATCGAGGGGTTTTCGATGGCGCAGGCGGCGGTATTCACCGCCGCGCTTCCCATCGCGATGAGCATCCCGGCGAGGATGCCCAGCGCGAGCATTCGAAAAAGCGGAAGGGAAGCCTTTCTTCCGCCCGCATCGGCATAATTTTGTATGACCTCCGCCGGTGAAAAAAGATTCATCGCGCCTCCCTCAGCTTTGCCCGCACCGAGGCAAGAACGCGTTCGGCCCGCGGCAGGAATTCCCCGAGCAGGGCGTCGGCTTCCCGGTCATAGCGTCCGGCGCGTTCCCGGTCGGCCATCGCTCTGGTATTGATAAAGACGTTGAGCGAGGCTCCCTCCAGCGCCGCCCGGCAGAAAGCCGCGCCTACTCCCGCGTCGCTGACCGCAATGGCAGACCCCTTGTTTGCAAAACCCTCGATCAGCTCAACCGCCTGCGCGCAGAGCCGCATGATCTCCAGCGGCGCCTCGGTCGCGCCGGTGAGCGCCGCCTCCATTACCCGCTGCTTTTCCGCCCTCTGCTCCGGCGTCTCCTTCGGCAGCCCATAGGCCCGGGACAGCGGCTCAAACGCCTCCGCATCCCGCTCCATCATCGCCAGAAGCTCCCGCTGCAGCGCATCGGACCGCGCCTTGAGGGCCAGAATCTCCTCCTGCACGCCGGCGTATTTCTTCTTGCCCACCGTCAGGCTTCCGACCATTCCGCCCAGCGCGCAGCCGACGGCTCCCACCAGCGCCGAAGCGCCCCCGCCGCCCGGCACCGGCGCGGCGGAGCAAAGAACTTCGACAAATTCCTTCAGACTCTTTTCTTCCATCGGCTCCCCCATCAGAACAGGCCGGAGATTCTGCCGGCGGAATCCACGTCGATCTTCTCGGCCGCCGGCACCTTCGGCAGGCCCGGCATTGTCATGATATCCCCGGTCAGAGCCACGATAAAGCCCGCGCCGGCCGATACCTTCAGATTCCGCACCGTCACGGTAAACCCTCTCGGCGCGCCCAGAAGCGCCGCGTCGTCCGAGAAGGAATACTGGGTCTTGGCCATGCAGATCGGCAGATTGCCGAAGCCGAGGCTCTCCAGCTGCTTTGCCTGCTTCTTCGCGTTGGCCGTCAGCACCACCCCGTCGGCCCGGTAGATCCTTTTGCAGATCGTTTCAAGCTTTTCCTCGATTCCCTGATCCAGGCTGTAGCTCTGGCTGAAGCGGTTCGGCTGCTCACAGAGACGCACCACCTCGCGAGCCAGCGCCTCTCCGCCTTCGCCGCCCTTCGCCCACACCTCGGACAGCGCCACATTCACACCCAGCTCGCTGCACTTTTTCTCCACCAGCTCCAGCTCCGCTTTCGTATCGGTCGGGAAGGCGTTGACCGCCACCACGCAGGGCAGCCCGAAGACCGTCGTGATGTTTTCCACATGCTGCAGCAGATTCGGCAGGCCGCGCTCAAGCGCCGCCAGATTCTCGGTTCCGAGATCCGCCTTCGCCACCCCTCCATGATGCTTGAGCGCCCGCACCGTCGCCACAACCACCACCGCCGACGGGGTCAGGCCCGCCATACGGCACTTGATGTCCAAAAACTTTTCCGCACCCAGGTCCGCGCCGAAGCCCGCCTCGGTCACCGCGTAGTCACCCATCTTCAGCGCCATCCGGGTTGCAATGATCGAGTTGCACCCATGCGCGATATTGGCGAACGGCCCGCCATGGATAAAGGCCGGCGTGTGCTCCAGCGTCTGCACCAGATTCGGCTTGAGCGCGTCCTTCAGAAGTGCAGCCATCGCTCCCGCCGCCTTGAGGTCCCCCGCCGTCACCGGCTTTTCCTCATAGGTATAGCCCACGATCATCCGGGAGAGCCGCGCCTTGAGATCGTCCACATCCTTCGACAGGCACAGTACCGCCATGACCTCCGACGCCACTGTGATGTCGTAGCCGTCCTCCCGCGGGCAGCCGTTGACGCGCCCCCCAAGGCCGTCCACCACATTCCGGAGCTGGCGGTCGTTCATATCCACGCAGCGCCGCCAGGTAATCCTCTTCGGGTCGATCGAAAGTGCGTTTCCCTGATAAATGTGATTGTCCAGCATCGCCGCCAGCAGGTTATTCGCCGCTCCGATCGCATGAAAGTCCCCGGTGAAGTGCAGGTTGATATCCTCCATCGGCACCACCTGCGCCCAGCCGCCTCCCGCGGCACCGCCCTTGACCCCGAACACCGGACCCAGCGACGGCTCGCGCAGCGCCACCACCGCCTTCTTCCCGATCCGCCGCAGCCCGTCCGCAAGCCCCACCGTCGTGGTCGTCTTGCCTTCACCCGCCGGCGTCGGCGTGATGGCCGTCACCAGAATCAGCTTCCCGTCCGGATGCTCCGTTTCTTCCAGCAGGCTGTAGTCGATCTTCGCCTTGTAGCTGCCATACTGCTCCACATATTTTTCGTCTACTCCCGCCTGCGCCGCTACCTCAGTGATCTTCAACGGCTTCGATCCCTGCGCGATCTCGATGTCGCTCTTTATATTCATTATAAATTCCTCCAGTCAAAAACATTCTTTATAGAGTGAGCCCATAGGGCTTACCGAGCTCAGTAAGCTCTTGCCAGACTTGCTCCGGAAGAGTAATACCTTCTTTTTGCTGACGTATGGTCTCAGCAACGCCCTTTTCACCAGGAATACGAATTTCATTAAAACCATCAGCTGGCTTTATTTGCTTAATTTCCCTCATCATCTGGGAAACACCCAATTTGAACTCGTTGGGGTCCATAAAACAGGAAACGTTTATTGCGCCCATAAAATGTCCTAGCCCCTGCGGAGCATCCAAGGAGTAAAGATCATGCAAATGAGGACCACAACCTGCACCACTAAGTACCCCACAGAGGAGCTCTACGGCCATGGCAAGACCGCTTCCTTTTGGTCCGGCAATAGGTACAAGCGAACCACGTCGACCAGCGGCTGGATCAGTAGTAGGTTGGCCATTCTCATCTAACGCCCAACCAAGCGGTATTCTCTCACCTCGCTTCTGAGCAATAATAAGCTTGCCCAAAGCGACTACAGTAGGTGTCATATCGAAAATAAAGGGATCGCCTTCCGATGGAATAGCAATAGAAAATGGGTTTGTCCCCATGTAAGGCTTTGTTCCCCCATATGGAACAATTTTTCCTTTGACATTTGTGCAAGCAAAACCGATCATGTCATGTTTAGTCGCAATTTTTGTATAAAAAGCAACCGTGCCAAAGTGATTAGAACCTTTGACAGTTGCAAAACAGGCTCCCGTTTTCGCCGCCTTCCGCACACAAGTCTCCATAGCGAATACGGCGCTCGGCGCACCCATAGTATTTCCTGCATCAATTACGACAGTGGAAGGATTCTCACACAAAATCTTTATATTATTTTGAGTAGAAACAAGGCCCGCTTTTATACGCTGAATGTAGATGGGCAAACGAATCACACCATGTGTACTCACACCTGTAAGTTCCGCATCGAGCATAGCATCGGCAACCACTTGAGCACATTCTCTATCAACGCCGACGGCAGTCAGAAGATCATAACAATACTTGTTTAGAGTTTCGCTTTGAAACAATCTCATAGTTCATGCGACCTTTCCATTTACTTTTGATATCTCAAACATATGTACAACCGCAAGAGTCATCAGATAGAAGACAGGATTGATCAGCCACATATAGCCCCATCGTACGTGGAAAAGCCGGATGTCCCATAGAGTTCGGAGCCAAAGTCATGATAGGCCTTGCAGGAGGCTATGCATTTCTCATGAAAACAGACTGGGACAACTATTCCGAAGGCAAGGGTTTATAAGAAGGGCTGTAGAAGAATACAAACGAATTTTTGGATTTTACCCGAAGACAGAATTTCCAGCAAAAAGTTCTTTTACTGGCAGAAGAAAATACGAGCAGAACTCTACACCGAAGCGAAAAAGAAAGATGCCGCTATGATTCCTGAGCTAGGCGCAGAAGCCACGCAGCTGATTCCAACCTTTTACAGAGATACCGACGACGCCTGTTCCGGTTAGCACCGGTGAGCCATTCCAGCCGGATGCCGTCATAACGGTTGGCGGAATCTCGACCCAACTTTCCAATGACGCGACGAAGGAATTACTGGACCGCATCATCGGAGCTCTGAGCCATGCTGTATAATGCGACCGGATTCAAGAGTATCTATTTGGCTTACGGCTATACTAACCTCCGGCGAGAAATTGACAGACTCGCCAGCGCCATTCAGCACAATTTCAATATCGACCCATTCCAGAATAATGTCTTATTTATGTTCTGCGGACGGAAAACAACCGCATCTACAGAGGTACCGTCAAGAGTTATGCGCAAATTAGTTTGCAGAGTCTGGCTGAATGAGGTCAGCCAGCAACAGAGGCATCTTGGCAGGCTGCCTCTAAGTGCTTCATATTCATGTATTTCTTGTTGCCCCACTGGGTGCCGGCCACATGGCGCAGTCGGGCGCAGACCAGCATGAGGGCGGAGTTCCCGTCCGGGAAGCTGCCTACCACGCGAGTGCGGCGGCGGATCTCGCGGTTGAGCCTCTCAATGACGTTATTGGTACGGATGCGAGTCCAATGTTCACTGGGAAAATCGCAGTAAGTCAGCGTTTCCTCAATGCCATCCTCCACCTTCTTGGCAGCCTCTTTCAGCTTCATAGAGCGCAGTTCCTCCACCACGGCTTTGGCTTTCTCCCGGGCAGCTTTCTTGTTTTCCTGGGCGTGGATCGCCTTGAGCATCTTTGCCACCAGCTTTACCTTGGAACGAGGTGTGACCGAGAACACATTACGGTAAAAGTGTACGGTACACCGCTGGTACTTGGCTTCGGGGAATACTTCTCCCACAGCCTCCAGCATACCAAGGCACTTGTCTCCAACCACCAGCTTGACCCCATCCAGGCCACGGTTGCGGAGCCACTGGAAGAAGCTGACCCAGCTGGCCTTGTCCTCTTTCATGCCCTCAGCGGCGCCAAGAACCTCACGGTATCCGTCCTCATTCACCGCGATCGCCACCAGAATGGCTACATTTTCAAACTCTCCGCCCCAGTTGCGGCGCAGGTAGATTCCGTCCACGTAGACATACGGGTAATGCCCACCCCGTAAGGGGCGGTTGCGCCAATCCTCAATGTGGATATACGCTTTCTTGTTCAGCTCGCTGATGGTAGATGGCGACACCTTGCTGCCCCACAGAGCCTCTGTAATATCCTCCACACGCCGGACGGATACGCCTGCCAGATACATCTCAATGAGAGCCTCTTCTACGCTGCTTTCGCGACGGCGATACCGCTCTATGATAGCGGTCTCAAAGGAGATTCCTTTGTGAGGGTAACGTCCCCGGAAGTAGTGGTGAGGTTCCGGCTGTAGTGGCCGCTGCGATAACCCTGCCGCTGCTCATTGCGCTCGTACCGGGCCGCCTGGGTAAGTTTCTCCGCCTCGGCCTCCAGCAGTTCGTTGAGGGTTTCCTCTACGCTGCATCGTACCAGTTCTTTGATTTGACCCTTGATTACTTCTTCGTTAAGCTGTGCAAGCTTCTCGGACATGGTTTGCTGCCTCCTTTCAGAATGGTGTGTCGCAACTTCATTCTATCAGAGATCTGCAAGCCATGTCTCTCTTTTTATCCCTTTTTCAATTTGCGCAACTTATCGGACCTGTTGACAAAAAGAAAAACTGGGCCGAGGAAGCACCTCATGCAGCGGCGAACAATTTCCATGAAAACTTGCCGAAATAAGTAACTTTCATTCCGCTTACAAACTCTTATTTTGCTAAAAGGAGAGTGGTCTGATATCTTTTCTCCAAGCCCAAAACCGCAAAACCAGAGATAAGCAATGTTTATCTAGATTCCTTGAACAAGTCGGCGTTCTGACTTGATGCCATAAAGATATCCCACCAGCAGCATTTTTAACATACTGACAGAGTCAACAAATGGACAGCCATTTGCAGGATAATGTGGTGCTGCAAGGTCATAGATGAAGTCAAACGGAAGCATCTGATTGATTTTCCGAAGCAAGTGGTTTTCTGGAATCAATTCCACTATATCCAGACTCACCATACTCATCTGACCGCTCTGCCGCCCCATCATGCTCCATTCCTCCCTTGCTTTAATATAACATAGGGATGAAATTTTTTGTCAAAACGGGTTCCTTATTGTACCTTAAAAGAGCTCCTACTTTGATAAGATGAGTGAAGTTCGCCAACCACACTGGGAAAACAAAGGAGGAATCAAGCCTGGATGAAACTTGAAACAAGCAGTTTAGTACAAATTTATCGGTTACTCATAATCGTAGAAACCATGCTTGTTTTTCTTTCCATAGCGGCCTTGCTTACAAAGATCCTCAATCATGTCATATCCATAGGATTTGACGCCGGTTTCCTGATATCGGCGCTTGAGAATGTCGTATCGAAGATCAAGGCCGTTCATATCATCAATCTTGAATGGCCCCATGGGGTGATTTAGCCCAAGCTCAACGGCAGTATCGAGGTCCCGCGGCGTACATACCCCTTCTCTGACAAGCCGGTATGCCTCTTCCTTAATTGCTTTGAGGACATTGTTGACAATAAATCCGTCCTCTTCTTTGCGCACATAGACAGGGGTCTTACCCACCTCACGGGCAAATGCCATGAGCCGGTCGATGGTTTCCTGAGAGGTATGTTCCCCCTTGACCACCTCGACAAGCTTCATGACAAGCGCGGGCATAAAGTAGTGCAGATTGGCAAGCCGTTCGGGATGCGAAACAACATTTTTGAAAGTGGAGGAAACCATATAGCTCGAGTTGGTGGCAATCAGAGTGTCAGGTTTCACGAGCTTTGAAATTTTTCCGAGGATATCCATTTTTGCCGCTTTGTCCTCAATGATCGCTTCAATGACGATGTCTGCGTCTTTACAAGCCTCTTCAAGATCTCCGGTCACAGAAAAGCGTCCCTTGATATCGCTCACCTGTTCTCCGCTCATACGCCCTTTGGAAATTCGGCCGGCAAGATATTCTTCTTTCCAAACCTGAAGGTTGTCCCGCACCGCTTGAAATGTTTCGCAGACAACCGTTTCATAACCGTGAATTGCAGAGTTGAGGGCAATCTGGCGCCCCATTGCTCCACCGCCGATTACAGCACACTTTTTCATTGTACTCATTATAACAACCATCCCATCTTTTGAATTTCAAATCACTTTTTGATATGCTTCTTTAATCGGTCAGCGCTTACGGATCAGTGCGGCCATACCCTGTCCGCCGGCGCCATACAGGCAGAGTAGTCCAAGCTGTCCTGCTTTCAGAAAGGCAATTGCACGTTGAATCATAGCGATTCCTTCGGCACCGTCATTGAGTCCGTACGCCAACGCACCGCCCAGAGGATTGATTGCCGGGGCTCCGCCAAGTGCCTCAACTGTTGAACGTACATCTTCCGCGCTGTTTTCCAGTATCTCAACAACGGAAATATCTTCAATTGAGAGGCGCTGGCGCATCAGAAGTTTTTTTGCTGCTGCTGCCCCGGTTTCCTGACGCTTGACGGGATTACCCCCAGCGACGGCAAAACCAAGTATCTCTCCGATTGGAGTGATGCCAAGAGCCGCTGCCTTTCTTTCACTCATCAGCATCGTTACTGCTGCGCCGTCAGCATAAGGGGCAAGGGGTTGTTTCGGGTCTGTCCCCCTGAGAATCCATTCGTCTTCCGAAACGATAACCTCACCCTTTTTGCGGTCGATATAGGAAACACTAGCCATCTGATCTCCGCAAAAGATTTGGAATTGATTGGCGTTCCGGCGGCTGTTTGCCGCAAGTGCTTTTGCTTCAACGGATTCTTGCGCCGCATGAGCTTTTTGATACTGCTCACAGCGGCTCATGGCAACAGGCTGGGTGCAACATTCTCCCTCGTCGAGCGAGTCGATCACCACGCGGTTTTTCGGCTCAAAATGATTGCGGACATCGCGCATAACGAAAGGCGCCGCCGAATAGCTGTCCGCTCCGCCGGCAATCACGACTTGTTCATTGCCGCTGGCGATGAGGTAATATGCGTTTCGGACAGCCTGCATCGCAGAGGCTGTATTGCTTTGGACAGTGTATCCAGGTACTTCTACCGGAAGTTCCGCTTTCAGCCATGCATAATGCCCAATGTTATTCGGCATAGTGGAGGGATGCGCCTGCCCAAACACGACCTGATCAACAGTGCTGGGCGCAATTCCAGTGCGTGCGAGCAGC
>ERZ857984.2006-NODE-2006-length-13879-cov-6.018953_pt1 | contig 13879 bp, 9 predicted proteins | sample MGYA00519914_ERZ857984 | MGnify/ENA primary metagenome ERZ857984 (study PRJEB31778, sample SAMEA3449417) | human gut metagenome | biome: human gut; feature: human-associated habitat; material: faeces | place: United Kingdom | collected 2010/2012 ... | reverse complement strand
TCTACCGCGTGGAAGGCGGCCTGGACAGCTATGAGGACCAGACCTCCATTCCCGACGGCGAGTACATCGACCTGACTGTGGAGCTGGCCATGCTCGACGCGGCAGCGCAGTAATTCAGAACCCTTCCCTGGGGGCCGGAGAAATCCGGCCTCCCTTTTTTATTGAAAAGCAAGGGCGCATGCCGCACATGGCATGCGCCCCTCAGTCCGCCGCCAAAGGGGCTGCTTTCTTCCCGAAACAGCCTCTTTGGCGGCGGACTGACTTTTTTGAGGGGTTTGGAGGGCCGCATCCCTCCAGAGAAAATCCGGATCCCCGGTGCCTTCTCCAAATCAAACATTTGGAGAAGGCACCCCGTGCGAGCCTGGGATAGCCTGTCTGTTCCAGCGGGCAGCCTGCCTCGCTGACATGAGTGGTGGATTTGGAAGCCTTGTGTAGTAAGGTTGGAAAACCCTGGCCGCAAGCGTAGCGAACAAAGGTATTCCGTTTCGTCCAAAGAGGCCGCCGCAACCGGACGCCGTCCCTTCCCTTTTTTCGCCCTCAAGCCTGTCAGGCAAGTGTGCGGCGCCAACTTTTATGCCAGGGGACTGGCCGCATCAGATGGGGCACCACAGCTCGTCATATCGCAACATTTCCTTGCCCTTTAGAAATACGCCAATCATCCGGGAATAGGGGTCGGCGGTCAGCCAACGGCCGGATGCCCTCAGCGCCTCCAGTGCCGGGGCCAGCCGTTCCCGCTCGTCAAATCCCGTTTCGGACCCCTCCACAATCAGATACAGGCACCTTCGCGCGGGCAGCTCGCTCACCGCGCCGTCCAAGCCTACGCCCAGCGCCTCGGCCTGCGTCCGCTCCATAATGAATCCCAGGCTGTATTGCACAATGCCACCCTGCACGAGGCTTTCGCGCCGGTAGCTGAGCGAAGCGGCCGAAAACGGCAGGTAGCTAAACCATTTCCGAAAGCTATCCGCATTCTTCGGTGCGCTCCCCTCCGGAGAGTGCAGGCTTTCCAGCCGCACCATCGGCTCGGAAACCACCTCGCGGGGCCCGGTGTCCCCACGGACAATGCGATCCATCAGCCCGTGCAGCCGTCCGGCTTCCCTGGAGAGGTTTTCCAGCATGCGCGCTTCCCCCAGCAACGCCTTTTCCCGCTCATGCATGCAGTCCGTCACTTCGGCGAGGTCCCGCTCCGCAAGCCCTACGCACTCGTCCAGAGAAAACCCCAGCTCGCGGTAGATGCGCGACATAAAGAAGCGTGAGCAGTCCTCCATGGTAAACACACGGTACTGATTGTTCAGCCGCGTGGGAGCCACAATGCCCTTTTTTTCATAGTGAAACAGACCCTTGTTGGTCAGGCCGAACATGGACTGCATATCTCCCGTCGTATATTTTTCCCCGTTGCGCATTTCCAAAAAGCTCCTTTCGCCAGCGCTGGCCTCCGTTTCTCTCCTATCAGATATACCACAACCTTGGCCGAAGTGGAATCCCTTTGAAAAAATATTGTTAAATTCTTGACTATGAAGCCGCTACAGGCTTTATACTGCTTTCAACAGCCCGATATCACAAAGCGGCTAAAACAAAACAAGGGGGAGAGGAAACACATGAAAAAGGCACTCGCATTCCTTCTGACCGTCATTCTGGCGGTGACTCCTGTGCTGGCAATGGCCTCAGCAGCCTATACGCCGGGCACCTATGAAGGCACAGCCAAGGGCTTTGGCGGCACCGTAACCGTAACCGTCACGGTGGATGAATCCGCCATCACGGCCGTCGAAGCCACCGGCGGGGATGAAACGCCCGCTATCGGCGGTGCGGCGCTGGCAACGGTGGCACAGGCCATTGTGGACGCGCAGGGTACCGGCGTGGACGCCGTGGCCGGAGCAACCATCACCTCCAACGCGGTGCTTCAGGCCGCCGATGCTGCGCTTGCGCAGGCGCGCGGAGAAGAAAAAACCGCCTCTGTCGTCGCCGACGGCGTCTACACCGCCTCCGCCACCTCCTACAACCGTACCGGCGTCGGCCTGGACACCGTGACGCTTACGGCTGCTTTCGAGGACGGCAAGCTGACGTCCGTGGAAGTGGGCGAGTACAGCGACACCCCTGCCATCGGCGGCATGGCGTTTGACCTGCTGGCGCAGGAAGTGGTAGCACAGCAGAGTCTGGGTATCGACAGCGTCGCGGGCGCCACGGTTTCGTCTGCGGGCTTCTTTACCGCCATGGCAGACATCGTTGCCCAGGCGGGCGGCGACGTGGCCGAATGGCAGAGCCGCCCCGTTGAGAAGCGCGATCCCGTGACCGAGGAATATGAGGCCGACGTGGTGGTTATCGGCGCCGGCATCGCGGGTCTGTCGGCCACGCTGGAGGCCGCCAGCCTTGGTGCCGATGTCATTCTGGTAGAAAAGATGGAGGTGCTTGGCAGCTCCACCACCCGTTCGGAGGGCTATGTCCAGGCCGCCGGAACCGAGCTGCAGCGGGAAAACGGCGTGGAGGACAACGTCGAGGCGCTCTACGAGGATATCTACTCCCTTTACAAGGATGAGCCTGAAGTGGATGGCGAGCTCATCAAACAGGCCGCCTATGACTCTACCGACTACATCCAGTTCCTGCTGGATGCGGGCGTAACCTTTGAAAAGCTGGAGGCCATCTCCAAAAACCCGCCGCGCAACGTGCCGCGCAACCACTGCGTGCTGGGCGGCGGCGGCGGCATCACCTCCAACCTCTACGCCGCCTCGCTTGAAAAAGGAGCGACCGTGCTGATGGGCACCCCCTGCACGGAACTGATTATGGACGGCAACGCCGTGGTGGGCATCAAGGCCACCAACAAGTATAACGACGACATCACCATCCATGCCGACAACGTGATTCTCTGTGCCGGCAGCTACACCGCCAACGAGGAGCTGTTCAAGGAGCTCAATCCCTTGCTCAAGCCCGAATCCATCAGCGGCAGCGGCGACGGCGACGGCTACTATCTGGCGAAGCAGGCCAATGCCGATATGATCCTCCTGGACTACGTGCAGATGATGTACTACTTCTTCTCCACCAAGCTTACCGGCTGGCCCAGTGTCATCCCGGGCGCGCCGCAGACCAGCACCATCACCCCGGTGAGCAACGTCATCTTCCTTGATGGCGGCGGAAAACGCGTGGCCAACGAGGACGAATTCTGCTTCGACTATGTGCAGAAAAACTGGGAAGGCGGCTATGAGGAAGGTTGGACGCTGGTGGGCGACGCCTTTGCCAAGCAGTATCCCGATGTGATTGAGATCGCCCTTAGCAGCGAGCTGGGTTCCCGCGATGGCAAAATGGGCTACACCGGCAATACCATCGAGGAAGTCTGCGAGGGCACCGGTCTGGATCCGGAAATCGTACAGGCTACTGTGGACCGCTACAATGAGTTGTGCGCCAAGGGCGAGGACCTGGATTTCGGCAAGCCTGCCGAGTACATGGAAAGCATTGAGGCTCCCTTCTATCTGCTGCGTATGCCCATGGTCTGCACCGACGGGTATTCCGGCGCGCGCATCAACCTCAATGCGCAGGTCATCGACGTCAACGGTGATGTGATCCCCGGCTTCTATGCGGCCGGTTCCTGCGCCGTGGCACAAATGTCCTCTGTGCGCTACTACGGCTGCGGCAGTTCGCTGCTGTTTGGCGGCACCTATGGCCGCATCGCAGCGCAGCATGCCGTTGAAAATCTCGAAAAGTAACCGTATCCCCTGTTCGGCTTGTGTGTCAGGCATAAACCGGCTCAGGGACAAAAAACCGTTTGGGAAGGCATGCCTTCTCAAACGGTTTTCCATATCAAGGGGCGCATGCCGGATATGGCATGCGCCCCCTGTTTTTCTTTGTTTACCGGAAGTACGCCACGCCGCCCTCGAAGATGGGCTGGAAGCGATCACCCTCCACGTTCTTGTACAGGTCGTGGCCCGCGCGCTCGGTGTGGCCCATCTTGCCCAGCACCCGCCCGTCGGGGCTGGTGATGCCCTCGATGGCCAGGGCGCTGCCATTGGGGTTGAAGCGCAGGTCCATGGTGGGATCGCCGTCCAGATCAACGTACTGGGTGGCGATCTGCCCCTTGAGCTTGAGCCGCTCCAGCACCCCGTTCACCGCCACAAAGCGCCCCTCGCCGTGGGAGATGGCCACGGTATGGATATCGCCCGCATGGGTCTTTTGGAGCCAGGGGCTCATATTGCTGGCCACACGGGTACGTACCAGCAGGCTCTGGTGACGGCCGATGGTGTTGAAGGTCAGCGTGGGGCAGGCCTCGTTGATATCAATGATCTCGCCATAGGGTACCAATCCCAGTTTGATGAGCGCCTGGAACCCGTTGCAGATGCCCAGCATCAGGCCGTCGCGGGTTTTGAGCAGCTCGTGCACCGCGTCCTTCATGCGGGGATTGCGGAAGAAGGCGTTGATGAACTTGGCGCTGCCGTCGGGCTCATCGCCGCCGGAGAAACCGCCGGGCAGTACGATCATCTGGCTTTCGCCGATCATGCGCGCCGCCGCCTCGATGCTCTCGGTGATGGCAGCGGGGGTCAGGTTGTTGATGACCAGTACGCGCGGCTCCGCCCCGGCGCGAATGAGGGCGCGGGCGGTGTCCACCTCGCAGTTGGTGCCGGGGAAGGTGGGGATGAAGGCCACAGGCCGCTGGTTAAGGACGTTGGGCATGGGCCAGCGCTTGGCCGCGAAGGTGACGGCGGGCAGCTTCTCGCCCTCGCCCCGCCAGGGGAACACCTTGTCCATCTTTCCTTCGTAGATCTCCTGCACGGGCAGAAGGTCCACGCGCTCGCCCGCGTATTCCAGCACGTAGTCCGCAAGCGTCTCGCCCACGGCTTCGCCCAGCGTTTCGCCGGGAGCCATTTCCAGAAGCACCGCGCCGAAGTCCTGCGCGAAGGGGTTTTCAACGTTTTCAATCCGCGCGCCGATGCGGTTGCCCAGCGCCATCTTAAGCGCCGCCTCCGCCACGCCGCCAAGGCCCAGCGCCCATGCCGAGAGCACCTTGCCCGCGCGAATGGCCGCGTACAGCGCATCCAGATTGCGCCTCACGCCCGCGGCGTCAAAGGCGCTGGCGCGCAGCAGGCACAGCGTGTGCCCGGCGGCCTTGAACTCCGGCGAGATGACCTCGCCGCTCACGCCCGGCGCGATGGCAAAGCTCACCAGCGTGGGCGGCACGTCGAGGTTTTCAAAGGTGCCGCTCATGGAGTCCTTGCCGCCGATGGCCGCCACGCCGAAGTCCATCTGCGCGTCCAGCGCGCCCAGCAGGGCCGCCAGCGGCTTGCCCCAGCGCTCCGGCGCGCCGGTCATGCGCTCGAAGTACTCCTGAAAGGTCAGATACGCCCTGCGCGTGTCAAAGCCCGCCGCGCCCAGCTTCATCAGGCTCTCCACCACGCTCAGGTACGCGCCCTCGTAGGGGCTCTGCGCCATCACCTGCGGATGGAAGCCGTAGCTCATGCCGCTGACGGTGGTGGTTTCACCCTCGGTCACGGGGAGCTTGGCCACCATGGTCTGGATGGGGGTCATCTGGTAGCGGCCGCCGAACGGCATGAGAACCGTGCCCGCGCCGATGGTGGAGTCAAACCGCTCGCTCAGGCCCTTCTTGCAGCAGATGTTCAGATCCCCGGCCATGTTCAGGAGCTTTTCGGCGAAGGTTTCGCCCGCGAACGTCACCGGCGCCACCTTCGCGTCCGTGACCAGCGCGCGGGCATGCTTTTCCGCGCCGTTAGAGTTCAGGAACTCACGGCTGATGTCCACGATGGTGTGGCCCTTCCACGTCATCCTGAGCCGCGGCTCCTCCGTGACCTCGGCCACCACGGTGGCTTCGAGGTTTTCCGCGTTGGCATAGCCGATAAAGGCGTCGGCATCCTCCGCCGCGACCACCACCGCCATGCGCTCCTGGCTCTCGGAGATGGCCAGCTCCGTGCCGTCCAGTCCCTCATACTTGCGGGGCACACGGTCCAGATCGATGTTCAGGCCGTCGGCCAGCTCGCCGATGGCCACGCTCACGCCGCCTGCGCCAAAGTCGTTGCAGCGCTTGATCAGCCGCGTTACCTTGCGCTGGCGGAAGAGGCGCTGGAGCTTGCGTTCCACGACGGGGTTACCCTTTTGCACCTCGGCGCCGCAGGTTTCCAGGCTCTCCACCTTGTGCACCTTGGAGCTGCCCGTCGCGCCGCCGCAGCCGTCGCGGCCGGTACGCCCGCCCAAAAGGATAATCACATCGCCGGGCGCGGGCTGCTCACGGCGCACGTTGCGCTCCGGGGCCGCGCCCACCACCGCGCCGATCTCCAGACGCTTGGCCGCGTAGCCGGGGTGGTACATCTCGTCCACCAGCCCGGTCGCCAGACCGATCTGGTTGCCGTAGGCGCTGTAGCCCTGCGCGGCGGTGGTCACGAGCTTTCGCTGGGGGAGCTTGCCCGGCATGGTGTCGGCCACGGGCACCAGCGGGTCCGCCGCGCCGGTCACGCGCATGGCCTGATAGACGTAGGTGCGGCCCGACAACGGGTCGCGGATGGCGCCGCCGATGCAGGTGGCCGCGCCGCCGAAGGGTTCAATCTCGGTGGGGTGGTTGTGCGTCTCGTTTTTGAACATGAGCAGCCACGGTTCCTTGCGGCCCGCTACGTCCACGTCGATCTTGATGGAGCAGGCGTTGATTTCCTCGCTTTCGTCCAGATTGGGAAGCTTTCCCTGCGCCTTGAGCGCCTTGGTGCCGATGGTGGCCACGTCCATGAGGTTCATGGGCTTGGGCCCGCCCTCGCGGCCCGCGTACACCGCCTGCCGCAGCGCCAGATAGCGCTTGAAGGCGGCCTCCACCGCGGGCTTTTCGATCTTCACGTCGTCCAGCGTGGTCAGGAAGGTCGTGTGGCGGCAATGATCGCTCCAGTAGGTGTCGATCATGCGAATCTCGGTAATGGTGGGATCGCGCTGCTCGCTCCGGAAATACGCCTGGCAGAAGGCCAGGTCGTCGCGGTCCATGGCCAGGCCGTACTTTTGCACAAAGGCGGCAATTTCCTCGCCGTCCAGCGCGTTGAAGCCCTCCAGCGTCTCGACGGTTTCGGGCGTGTCGTACTGCTGGCGCAGCGTCTCCTTTTCGGCCAGGTCGGCCTCGCGGCTCTCCACGGGGTTGATGAGGTGGCGGCGGATGCGGTCCAGCTCCTCGGGCGTGGGCGTGCCGGTGAAAAGATACACGCGCGCCGTGCGCACGGTGGGCCGCTCGCCCTGACTGACCAGCTGGATGCACTCCTCGCAGCTCGCCGCGCGCGCATCGAACTGCCCCGGCAGGTATTCAACGGCGATCACCGCGTCCGCGCCCTCGGGCAGACGGTCGTAGGTCACGTCCACGGGCGGCTCGGAAAAGACCACCGGCATGCAGCGATCAAACAGCGCCTGCTCGATGCCCTCCACGTCGTAGCGGTTGAGCACGCGCACGCCCGTCACGCTCTTGATGAGCAGAATGTGCCGGATCTCCTTCAAAAGGCCCTGCGCCTCCACGGCGTATTCGGGCGATTTTTCCACATATACGCGGTAAACTGCCATGTTCATTCTCCTTTGTGTGTCAGCCGAGCGCCTTGAGGGCGCGCGCGCCGATGTCCTCGCGGCGGTGGAGGCCGTCAAAGCGGATGTGGTCCGCGGCCTCGTAGGCGAGCCGGATGGCCTTTGGCAGGTCGTCCGCCACGGCGGTCACGCCCAGCACGCGCCCGCCGGAGGTGACCAGCGTGCCATCTTCCAGCACCTTGGTGCCCGCGTGATAGACATAGGCGCTCTTCTCCGCCTCCGGAATGCCGCTGATGGGCTTGCCGGTTTCGTACTTCTCAGGATAGCCGCCGCTGGCGAGCACCGCACAGCAGCTCGCGCCGTCGCGGAAACGCACGTCCGCCTGCGAAAGCGTGCCTTCCGTGGTCGCCCGCATGATGGCAAACAGGTCGCTCTCCAACAGCGGCAGCACCGCCTGCGTCTCGGGATCGCCGAAGCGGCAGTTGTATTCGATCACCTTCGGGCCGTCCTTGGTAATCATCAGTCCGAAGTACAAACACCCGCGGAAGGGGCAGCCTTCCTCGCGCATGGCGGCCAGCGTGGGCAGGAAGATCTCCTCCATGCAGCGCGCAGCCACCTCGGGGGTGTAATAGGGGTTGGGCGCGATCACGCCCATGCCGCCGGTGTTGAGGCCCCTGTCGCCGTCCAGCGCGCGCTTGTGATCCATGCTGGAGGCCATGGGGCGGATGGCCGTGCCGTCGGTGAAGCACAAAACGCTCACCTCCGGCCCCTCCAGGAACTCCTCCACCACCACGCGGCTGCCGGAGGCACCGAACTTGCCGTTTTTCATCATTTCGATCACGGCCGCCTCGGCCTGCGCATTCGTCTCGCAGATGAGTACGCCCTTGCCCAGCGCCAGTCCGTCGGCCTTGACCACGACGGGGCACGGAGCCGTGCGCACGTAGGAAAGCGCCGTCTCCGCGTCGTCAAAGGTCTCATAGCGCGCGGTGGGGATGCCGTAGCGGCGCATCAGGTCCTTGGCAAAGACCTTGCTGCCCTCGATGCGGGCCGCGGCCTTGTCGGGCCCGAAAGCGGGGATTCCGCGCGCCGCCAGCAGGTCCACCAGTCCCAGGCACAGCGGATCGTCCGGGGTGACGACCACGTAATCCATCTTTTCCGCGGCAGCCCAGTCCGCGATGGCCTCCACGTCCGTGGCCTTAATCGGCACGCAGACGGCGTCCCGCGCGATGCCGCCGTTGCCCGGCGCGCAGTAGAGCGCGGTGATTTCCCTGCTTTCCCTGAGCTTCTGGACGATGGCGTGTTCGCGCCCGCCGCCGCCCACGACCAGTACCTTCATGTCAAAGCCCTCCGAATCAATGATGGAACAGACGAAGCCCCGTAAACGCCATGGCGATGCCGTAGCGGTTGCAGGCCTCAATCACCAGATCATCGCGGATGGAGCCGCCCGGCTCGGCGATGTAGCGCACGCCGCTGCGGGCCGCGCGGTCGATGTTGTCGGGGAAGGGGAAGAAGGCGTCGCTGCCCAGCGAAACGTCGGTGAGTTTTGCAAGCCACGCGCGCTTTTCCTCAGGGGTGAGCACCTCGGGCTTTTCGGTAAAGAGCGTCTGCCAGATGCCGTCGGCCAGCACATCGTCCCACTCGTCGCTGATATAGCGGTCGATGGCGTTGTCGCGGTCGGGGTTCTTGAGCGTGGGGATGAAGGGCAGAGACAGCGTCTTTTCATGCTGCCTGAGCCACCAGTTGTTGGCCTTGTCGCCCGCCAGGCGCGTGCAGTGGATGCGGCTTTGCTGGCCCGCGCCGATGCCGATGCACTGACCGTCCTTCACATAGCATACGGAGTTGGACTGGGTGTACTTGAGGGCGATCATGGCAATCGCTAGGTCGCGCTTGGCAAATTCGGGCAGCTCCTTGTTTTCGGTGACGACATTGCTGAAAAAATCGTCTCCGATGACCAGTTCGTTGCGCTCCTGCTCGAAGGTGATGCCAAATACATCCTTCTGCTCCAGCTTCCTGGGCTCGTAGGCAGGGTCGATCTCGACGATGTTGTAGTTGCCCTTGCGCTTGGATTTGAGAATTTCGAGGGCTTCCGGCTCATAGCCGGGGGCGATCACGCCGTCGGACACCTCGGGCTTGATGAGCTTTGCGGTGGAGACGTCGCACACATCGGACAGGGAGATCCAGTCGCCGAAGCTGGACATGCGGTCCGCACCGCGGGCGCGCGCGTAGGCGCGGGCCAGAGGCGAAAGCTCCGCGTCAGGGGCGATGAAATAGATGCGCCGCAGCACGCCCGAAAGCGGCAGGCCCACGGCCGCGCCGGCGGGGCTGACGTGCTTGAAGCTGGCGGCGGCGGGCAGGCCCGTGGCGCGCTTCAGCTCACGCACCAGCTGCCAGCCGTTAAAGGCGTCCAGAAAGTTGATATAGCCCGGCCGGCCGCTGAGCACCTTGATGGGCAGTTCGCCGTCCTTCATGAAGATGCGCGCGGGCTTCTGGTTGGGGTTGCAGCCATATTTCAGTTCCAGCTCGTTCATCTGTTTTCATCCTCCCCGCCGTGCTTGTTGATGATGACCTCATTCCCGTCCACGCATACGTAGAGCGACACGCGGTTGTCCGCATCCAGCGCGTCCCACAGCGCCTGCGCCAGCGCGGGGGCGTCCAGGTCCGGCACCTGCGCCGTGACCGGTTCCCCGTAGTAGCTGGGCAGCGGGGAGCCGAAGCCCTCATAGGTGCTGATGAAATGGCCCACGCCGGGCGTGGCCGCGTCATAGGTGTAGAAAAAGCGCTCGCAGCAGTCCGGATTTCCGCCCTGCGCCTTGAGGATAGAGAGCAGATGGCTCCCACAAGGCTGCATGAGCCCGGACACGCGCGGCGTCCAGTTGGGTTCGTCGGGCTCAAAGGTGCGCGAGCACAGCGCCTCCAGCCAGCTCTTGCCCTGCGCGAGGAAATCCCGCACGGTATCGGTCTGGTCGCCGTTGGTCACAATCAGCGTCCCGTCGGGCATGCGCCTGACGGGATGGTAGATGATGAGGCTCGGGTCGGTCATCTTGCTTTCGTCCCACGCGCGGGTGCGGATGCCGTCGTCGGTTTTTTCAAAGACGCGGTTGCGGCTGTTCTCGCTCCGACCCATGATAAAATAGGCGCATACAACCTTTCCGGCGGGCGTCGCGCCGAGCAGAATGCCGCGCCCCGGATAGGGGCGTTCTTTCAGATAAGCAAACAAATCGGTCATGCCATTTCGCTCCCTTCCAGGCGTCTTGCCAGCTTCTCGGTCTCCTGGGGCAGGAGCAGCCACTCGGCCTGCTCCATTACACGGCGCTGCAGCGTTTCGGGCGTGTCGCCGGGGAGCACCTCCACGGCCTTCTGCGCCAGAATGGGTCCGCCGTCGGGAATCTCGTTGACAATGTGCACAGTCGCGCCCGTCACCTTCACGCCACGGGCCAGCGCCGCCTTGTGCACGCGCAACCCGTAGTACCCCTCGCCGCAGAAGGCGGGGATCAGGCTGGGGTGCACATTCAATATGCGGCCCTCATAGGCGCGGATCACGCACGCATCCAGAATGAGCATGAAGCCCGCCAGCACCACCATACCGACGCCGTGGGCGCGTAGCAGCGCAATCAGCCGCTCGCCGTAGGCGGCGGGCGTCTCGCCGCTCACGCGCGAGAGCACGGCGGATTCCACGCCCGCGTTCTGCGCGCGGGTCAGGGCGTAGGCGCCCTCCTTGCTGCTCACCACCAACGTGATGCGGCCGCTTTTGAGCGTTCCCGCCGCCTGCGCGTCCAGAAGCGCCTGCAAATTGGTCCCGCCGCCGCTCACCAATACCGCGATGTTCAGCATAGCTCGATCCCGCCTTCGCCGCGCGCGATCTCGCCCAGCGCGTACGCGCCGTCCTCGCCCGCGTCCGCAAGGCTGTCCAGCGCCAGATCGACGTCCTCCGCCGCTACCGTCAGGCACATGCCCACGCCCATGTTGAAGGTGTTGAACATGTCGCGCTCCGGGATGCCGCCCTCGCGGGCGATGATGTCAAAGATGGGCAACACCCTGACGGCGCTGCGCTCGATGCGGGCCGTCATGCCCTCGGCCAGCGAGCGCGGGATGTTCTCATAGAAGCCGCCGCCGGTGATGTGGCTGATGGAGCGAATGCGCACCCCGGCCTTCAGCAGGGCCAGCACGGGCTTCACATAAATGCGAGTGGGAGTAAGCAGCGTTTCGCCCAAAGTCTGGCCCAGGTCTGCATAGCGGCGGTCCAGCCCGCCCTTTTCCACCTGAAAGACCTTGCGCACCAGCGAAAAGCCGTTGGAATGCACGCCGCTGGAGGGCAGGGCGATGAGTACGTCCCCCTCCTGCATGGTTTCCTTATCCAGAATTTTGCTCTTGTCCACCACGCCTACGCTGAAACCGGCCAGGTCGTATTCGTCCTCGGGGTAGAAGCCGGGCATCTCGGCGGTCTCACCGCCCACCAGCGCGCAGCCCGCCTGCACGCAGCCCTCGGCCACGCCGCCCACGATCTGCGCCACGCGCTCGGGCACGTTCTTGCCCACGGCCACGTAGTCCAGAAAGAATTGGGGCTTTGCGCCGCAGCAGATGATGTCGTTGACGCACATGGCCACGCAGTCGATGCCCACGGTGTCATGCTTGTCCATCAGGAAGGCCAGCTTGAGCTTGGTGCCCACGCCGTCGGTGCCGCTGACCAGCACCGGGCGCTGGATGCCCGTCATGTCCAGCTCAAACAGGCCGCCGAAGCCGCCGATGCCCTCCAGCACACCGGGAATCATGGTGCGGGCCACGTGCTTTTTCATCAGCTCCACGGCACGGTAGCCGGCGGTGATGTCCACGCCGGCGGCCTTGTAGCTTGCGCTTTCGCTCTTCATAGGCTTCCTTCCTCCGTCTTTTGGCGCTCGGTGAGGCTGCGCTCAAACTTGAGCTTGGCGGTGTCGCGGGGCGGGTCCACGGGATAGTTTCCGGTGAAGCAGCCGTTGCAGAAGCCGCAGGTGGAATGATCGGCCAGTTTGGGCAGATGTTCGACATTCAAAAAGCCCAGGCTGTCCACGCCGATGATCTTGGCGATCTCCTCCACGCTGTGGTGTGCGGCGATGAGGTTGTCGGTGGAGTCGATGTCGGTGCCGAAGTAGCACGGGAAGCGGAAGGGCGGGGCGGTCAGGCGCATGTGCACCTCGGTGGCCCCGGCCTCGCGCAGGAGGCTGACGATATGGGCGGAGGTGGTGCCGCGCACGATGGAGTCATCGATGAGCACCACGCGCTTGCCCTCCACTGTGGATCTGACGGCGTTCAGCTTGATGCGCACGCTGTGCTGCCGCTGCTTCTGGGTGGGCTGGATGAAGGTGCGGCCGATATACTTGTTCTTGATAAAGCCGATGCCGTAAGGAATGCCGCTCTGACGGGCGTAGCCGATGGCGGCGTCGATGCCGCTGTCGGGCACGCCGATGACCACGTCGGCCTGCACGGGATGGTCCAGCGCCAGGAACGCGCCCGCGCGCAGGCGGGCCACGTGCACGCTGCTGCCGTCCACCACGCTGTCGGGGCGGGCGAAGTAGATGAACTCAAACACGCACAGGGAGCTGTCGCATTTGCGTTCGCACCTGAGGGTTTTGACGCCCTCGGCGGAGACGACCACGATTTCGCCCGGCTCGATATCGCGCTCGAACGAAGCGCCGCCCATCAACACTGCAACTTTCAGGCCCATAGTGCCTATCCTTTCCTGCCTGGTTCACCCATTCCCGGACTTCGCCATTCAATGTCACGCTCGCCTTTTCCGGTGAAAGATTTATCAATTCTACTTCTACCTTCAACTCATTCTTATCTACCCACGGTTGTACAAATACATCCGTAATCCGTATCTCAGGCACGGCAAACATATATACATCCTGCCAGATACCGTTGATCTGATATCCCCACATCGAGCCGCCCGGAACAATGCGGCGTCCGATGGTCGCATTGTTTTCGAATAACGACTGGCTTCGTACGCCTACCAGTATCTCTATGTTTTCGCCGGCAGTCACTTTATCGGTGATGTCAAAGCTGAACGGTAAGAACAAATCGAAGTTCTCGCCTACCTTTTCTTTATTTATATAGACTTCGGAATATCCGGCTACGGCCTCAAAGTAAAGTTTGATTTGCTGCCCTGACCAGTCGGCAGGGATGGTGACATTCTTCTTCATCCATGCCATTTTCACTTGTTCCCATTCTTTAGGGTATGAAGGATAGTTGCGGTGGTCGGGACCTTCCAGGTCACGGTAAGCAAAAGCATTGATATTCCACGGTGAAGGGATTTTGATACGAGTTTTGCTCCATTCGCTGTCGTTTTCCGGCAATGGAAGTTCGGGAGCGATACCTTTTCCCTGAACGTATTCTTTCGGCAAGCGGACAGGCTGGAAATCCCAATAACCGTTGA
>ERZ857984.2005-NODE-2005-length-13882-cov-19.650394_pt1 | contig 13882 bp, 14 predicted proteins | sample MGYA00519914_ERZ857984 | MGnify/ENA primary metagenome ERZ857984 (study PRJEB31778, sample SAMEA3449417) | human gut metagenome | biome: human gut; feature: human-associated habitat; material: faeces | place: United Kingdom | collected 2010/2012 ... | reverse complement strand
TGACAAACTCTGCAAAAGGGTCTTATAGATTAACCTTTTTACAAAGTCTGTCACTCGATTGGATTATGGCTGAAAATCAGATTTTTTTATAAGTATATGTGTACTCAAATTTTTCGCCGTCGTCCTTTTCTCCTTTTTCAAAAAGGACGAGCGATTGGGATGTCAATGATTGAATCTCGAACACATATTGAAAAGCTCCGTTTGATTCTTTTAACGTAAGTGTTTTTCCACTAATCGTATAGGTGAAATAGGTTGGATGGTCATCGTCTGTTGCATGGTCGGTATAACTTTTCTCCACACATGCACCATTATCATCGAACGAATAAGTCCAATAATAAGAATCAATGTCATTCGGATAATCATCGTTAAAATCATCGCGGCTTCCATCGCTGTAAATCACCCATCCTTCGCTATGGGTAATCATCCATGTGCCAACAATTGACGCATCGCTGTCATTATCATCGGAGCAGGCCGAAAACGAAACGATTGCAGATATGGCAGCTACAATAAGGAACTTTTTTTTCATAATGCTTATTTTTTATTTTGTTTTCTGAAAAAGAGACAAACCCCGTACAACGATCAGATCTTCTTGAACGTAATGGCTATTTCGGCCTGGTAGCCGTCTCCGTCATTCGCTTTGTATAAAAGAACCAGTTTGTCATTCGTCAGCTCCTTAATATCATAGACGCATGTAAGGTCGCCGTTATCGGGGTCTTCATAAAGCGATAACTGGTTATTCGAAATCGTGTATTCAAGAGACCAGTTACTATCCAGCTTATTATTGTCATAATAATAGTAACTTTTATATTGCCCCGATCCATCCTCATTGAATGTATAGGTGTAATAGAACCCGTAATCGTCGTTCACATCATCGATCGGATAGGTTATATCCTTATCGAATTTACCCTCTCCTGGCACAATTTCATAGCCGACCTCACGTGTAATCTGCCATGTTCCGACGATCGACGCATCTTTGTTATCGCCCTTGTCATCATCGGAGCATGCCGAAAACGAGACTGCCGCAAACAGAGCGGCTGCAAAGAAAAACAACTTTTTCATCGTTGCAATAAGTTTTTGTTTGTCGTCCCAGCACCTGTCCGACGGTTAAATTTTGAGATTAAAGAAACAGAAAGCGTGGTGCTGAACGCCTATTCACACTTGCAGGTCGTAGGAAACCTTGGTAGATAAATAAGCAACAACACCACGCCGTATCCATGAAAGGATATGACGCGGCAAGATGTCAGCCATTCTCTCTACCTTTTCGAATTTCCTACGTTCGCAAGTCGAGAACAAGCTACACTCTCCGTGTATTCAATATGTTACTGCAAAAGTAACACATTCGGCGGAAAATGCAAAACACCTTGCCCATTCGGGTGTTGTTGCTCGTATTTATGATTCTATGGTGCAGGCATAGCCGTGTTTATTTAGTCATTACATAAAACAGACCTTGCAGTCGGTCATCAGTCCGTCTGCAAAGTCTGTCGCCAGTCATCTGTTCCAATCGTTGTATTCGTCGATTGGATAGAAGCGCCGAAAGAGGTCGTGGAAATGGAACGCGAAAAAGGCCATGTCAGTGCACATGGCAATGCGGAAGCATGTACCCATCACCAAGTCGTCTCCGTCATAGACTATATGACCGAACATGATGTTCTGACGGCCGATTCTCCGTCCTCCTCCTGTGAAGCCGATGTAATAGTAGGATTTTTGTCCCGTTCTGCGATTGAACCGTCGATTGAAAAGGATGGAACCCTCTTTAATCGTGTAGGCAAGATGATTACGCTCCAATAGCCGTCGAACGGATTGCATCGACAACTCTGCATTCTTGATTGTCCCCATTTTTCGAATGTTTTGATTTATGATATGGTCGGGACAGGATGGGGAACCCGTTTTGAAGCGTAATAATCTATTCTGTGCTACATGTCTTTCTTGCCTTTATTTGATTGTTTCCACAAAAGTAAATAATCAGGAGCGAATTTGCAAGGGGGAATCGATCAATTCCCCCTGCAAATTTCCTGCATGACATGATCCATGTAGATGGCCTGACCGCTCGACATTCGTCCCCACCAATGGCAACCCAGTTCGTCGATGATGATTTCGCCCTGTTCTCTCAACCGATCGGCCAGCCATGATGTCACCAACCACCATTCCAACACCTCTTCCCCATTAAAGGGATAGAGGTACTCTTCGTCGATCTTCCTCGCTTGGATTAACTCCTCGATTACCGAACTTTGTCCCCATAGGACATGGATGTCTACCATTTGCTTGGCTTTTTCTTGTGTGTCGTACATAGCGATTTGAGTATATGTTTGTCACATATACGCTGTAATCCAACTATATATAATCACAACAATGCTATGCAGAGAATTGGTTTCAGGCTTAAACAGGGGTGGCCTGTTTTATGTGGAATCCCATTATAAGGGATAGGCAATAATTTCGTTTTCCATCAGAAAAGGGGGCGGGGCGAAAAACAGGGAGTATCTGTTTGGTCGAATCATATCATATAATCAAAAATGCCCCGACTATCAATTGGGGCATAGATTGATTAGAAAAGAAAGGATTGCGGTTTATGGTCTGTTGCCTTTGTCGGCTCTTGTTTACATAGCATCTTGACGAAATATGCCAGCGACACGGATTCGGGGATTGTTTTGCACCGTTCATTGAGCGCGTAAATAACCGACAGGGGATTGTCGACGGGTAAATTGGGGCTGTTGTATTTCGTAAGAATCCGATTCATTGCCTGTTCATTTCATCGCGGCTGATTCGCCTTTTTGGTAATGCAGAATCGGCATATCTCGTTATAAATAGCGTGCGCCGTATCTTTCTGCGGCGGATTTATAAAGCATGCCTCTGTTATTTCGTAGCCGTTCGGGATCGTCTGAATCAGCCCTAATCGGCAGCACTCCTTAATAAGAGTAGAAACCGTATTGCGATTCATCCCGACAGCATCGGCAATCTGGCCGATATTTCAAAGGATCGTATTTGTATTATTCAAACATATAGCCTTTAATAAGAGCAGAAATCCCGCTATCTTCGGCGGACGGTTCTTTGTAAAGAATCGGTTGTCCACAATATAGAAATTCGTTTGTGTGTCGGCTATATAATAGGAATTGCGGCGTTTACACCCGTCACTAATTTGGGTTGTAACCTGCATTGCTCCGCACTCCTTTAATCTTTGAATAGACCGTTTGACGGTACGGATATTTACGCCCGTTATTTGGGACAGTCCATCCTCTGTTATATGGCTTACAGATGTCTTGTAGTCCGATCTGCATTTAATCGTTGCTCAAACATAAATGTCAGTCGGTTTGCCGTTGCCCGTCTGGAACTGGCAGATTGATTTTGGAATCGTAGTGTAATTCATCGTTAGCGACGTAATTAGTAAATAGTATCTCTTTTGTTTTTAATAATTTCCGAAAACAGGCAGAACCCAATGCGGCTTTGGCGGCTTTTCGGTTATCGAATCATTTGTTTTGTGTTACATAGTACAACATAGTTTGAAAATCGGGTTTGAGGCTCCTCGGAGCCGAAAGCCTATTATTAGGTTTTGGTTAGGTTAGGTAATGGTATATGTGCCACTTTTAAGCATGAAGCAGGGGACAGATTTCAGCATTGACGTTGCCCCTCCTGACGGCTATTATAAAGGTACAAAGGTTATCGGAGGCTACAAAATGATTCAACCTATTTTTTATCTGCGGCCTGTGTATTGCCTTTTGCCTATTGTTTGGCATCGGAGTCTGTGTTATGGGAATATTCATGTGCAAGAAAGTAGTATTAGTGGGTATTTACATAGTCTGTTGTTCTGAAACGCCTTTCATGCTATGTAATTCAGTACTTTTAGCGGCTTGGTACAGATGCGGCTATTCAAAAATTCCTTTAGGATGCTTATTTTAAGGATCAATAGCAGTTTTGCGTGATTCAAAAATGTACCTTACAAGGAAAAAAGCTAACTTTGATGGACAAACTGCTTTTTTGCTATGAGCATTAAAAATGAAGAGTTCGGATATTATGAGCCCGACGAACAGGAAGAAAAAGAGTTGGAGTATGTATATGCGATTGTTAATTCTTGGAATGAATTTGACGATGATGTTGTAGATAGTTTTCCGTACCGATTCTGGGACCGTGTTTGCGACAAAAAAATAAAAGCCCCGTTTACCAAAGAGATGTTTTTGCAAGAAACAGATATTATAGCGACAATAAAAGGTTTTGGATTAGATGTAAATAAATTCTGGTGGGCTGTATTGTTTGTTTACGATTGGTCGGTTGAAAAGTTTACCAAATGTTGCTTAATAGAGCCGCCTCCAGAATCCATTCATAAAATGTTGGATTACATTGGAGATTCTCGAGATCTTGAAATTTCATTTCGGGTAAAGGGTAAAAAAAGCCGTAATGCAGACCAACATGTAAAGGCCGCAGTTATATATGGATTAAAGAAAAAACTTAAAGAGTGGAAAGATAAGGAGTTTTGGCGTGTAGTAGATTATTCTACTTACACCACTACATTCACAAATTCATCCTATTACATGTGTTTTGCAGCAGATAAATTCAAGTGTTTGTTCAACGCATTGAAATTGCCGAATCGAGGGACTTTCAATGAACACCGATGCGATAAAGAGGTCTCGTATAATAAGATGTTGCTTATTTCCCGTCTGTTTTATTTTATGCGTTGGACTCAAAATAAAAACTTTAAGGATAATGATGAATCCCTGAAAGGCGTGCTGAAAGCTTATGCGAATAAGCTGCCGAACACCGAATCTGCCATTTATGGGTTTTAGGGAGTAGCAAATGAGCTGTTTTTTACTCCCAGCAAAAAGTCGCTGGTGATAGTATGTTTGCAGTGTCGGAAGAATAATTCTTACGATCTGCACACCCTCTGGCAAAGGAATGTGACAGAATCAAATGCCCTCCATAAAGGTGGAGTACAAAACAAGATGAACACGTTAAATGTTCTGAGCGTCTCGGATGCAAATAAATTTGCGTTCATTAAAGGGAATCGTCCTACTGATGAAAAAACTATTAAAGCAAAAATGGATTCGATCTCCGAATATGGAATGTTATGCCCCATTACGGCGGTGAACGGAGCAAACGTCGTAGAATCGGGCGGACACTTGACCGATTTGGACGGCAAAGATATTGCCGATGAATATGCTAAAGGTTATTACGCTGTTTTGGACGGTCAGCATCGTCTAAAAGCCTACCTTGAATTAGGCTTGCCGCTTAAAGATTTAGTGGTCATTGAGCCTTTGAATAAAGAGATTGCCATTGCATTACTCATTGCAGAAATGAACATTTGCACGAAAACGTGGAAAGGATCCGACTATATGGCAGCCCCCGCAATGGCTATTATAGAAACAAATGTGGCCTTTGATTTTGCAATAGAATTGCAACGGCGCAATTTCCCTCTTTCGACAATTTCACTTTGGACGTGTGGTAACAACAAACTTAAAGCCAAAGATTTGGTAGCAAGTCTTAAAACCCGTGAAATGCCCTCGTGTTTGCAGGAGGCTGACGGATGGTGTGCCAAGAGCCGCAAATGGTTTGAAGCAGCAAGTGAAAAATTTACGGCTAAATTCCTCGCTAAAAAGTATTTGATTTCATTCATCCAAGATGGTTACAATAAAGCCGAAGATGCTGCGGCCTACACTCTTGAAATAGAGGAGAAATTAAAAAAACTTACCCAATGGCAAGCGGAGAAAATTCAAAATGCCCGCAAAACCTCTACGCAGACACAAGAACAGGTAATCCTTGACCTGCTACGGGAACATCTTTAATATTCGGCCATTTAACCGAACCGAAAAGGGGACGATTGCCATTATAGCAATCGCCCTCTTTTTTCATTCTGTTATTGGAATTTGGTATTCCTCAACAGGCATAGCCTTAAAAAATTCGTCAAATGTGTAGCGTAAATTTATCGGCTGGGTTGAATAGGGATTATTCTTGTCAATTCGTAAGGACGGAACGATAATTTGTTTACGCTCCATATCACCTTTAAACGTATCGGGCAAAAGATAGGCTCCGCCGTTTCGATGCTTTTTAATCAGCACGTAACGTGTCATGCCGTTCTTAAAGATTATTTCCAAAATGCCCCGCATGGCAGAAAGAGAATGATAAACGGCCTTTTGCAATTTTTCTTTGTATAGGGCCGACTGCTCCATTTTACTAAAATCTTTCTGTTCCATATTCCGTTTTATTTCGGCATCGTTTTCAACTATCTGGCCGTTCAATTCGGAAATTTCTTGCTCGGTTTGCTTGATTTGTTTACAAAGCACATTATAATCTGTTTCCAATTCGCTGATAAGGTCTTCATTATTCAGTTTTTTGATTTTGGCAATCAACGACACCGATTGCGCTTTTAGTTCATCAACACTATTGACTTTTCGGATTATTGTTTCTCGAATCTGCTTGTTTACCCCCTGCAACTCATTTGCCCGCTGGGTATTGAAGCGCTTGTATTCCTCAGTGTGTAAGGTTTCCTTTACACAAATCCAAACGGACGATAGGATATATGCGCATTTAACACCGTAATTTTCACATTTTTGTTTCTCGTTATAAGCACTTGAACAACGGTAAATTAAATAGCTGTTGTGATTGGGCTTCATGTAAAGACTGCATCCACACGGGCAAAATAGCAAACCTTTCAACGGATTGTAATATTTCGGAGCATTGCTTTGAAATAGGCTATTCTCACGCATTTGTTTGTTTGCCTTGTTAAAATCTTCTGGCGTAATGATTTGCAATTCATTCATTATTCCGTATAATTTGCCTCTTCGATATATTTCTCCTTTATATTTTGGATTGCGGATAATGCGACATATGCCCGAATAAGAAAGTTTATAAGGAAACAATTTATTATAAACTCTCACAGTTTGGCGGATTGTATTGCCGTCGATTAACTGCTGAAAAAGGTATTTAACCGCTTCTGCTTTGGGAGTATCAACAACAAGCAAGTTTTTAGGAGTTTGGTTTAGTTTGTATTCGGGGTTATGAATGATTTTATAGCCGAAAGGAACCGTACCGCCTGCAAACATGTTGGTAAACTCGGCTAATTTAGAGCGTAAACCCGTCTGCATTCGTCCTGCAATCTTATAGCGCTCGTCGGCACTTGCTTTAGCTTCTACTGACAACGTAATGATGTCATAAAGAGATAAGACCGTACCTGCCTTATAAATGCGGTCTTGTTTATCCAGAAACAGAATATCTACACCTTGTTTCAAAAGTTCATTTATTGTTGAAAGAACGGATAAAATATCATCTTCACGCGATAAACGGGAGAGTTCGGAAACGATAATCATATCGGCGACCGTATCGTCTACCTCTAAAAGTTCGTTCAGGCTCTTTCTGTCTTTTCGGGCACCCGAAATTTTCTCTTGAATGATTTTGATTAGATGATAATTTCGGTCATTACAATAGGCCGTAATAAGTTCAATTTGGCGGGTAATGTCTTGTGCCTCAGTCGAAACACGGGCGTAACCGACTACTCTTTTCGATTTTTCCATAACGCGCTCAAGCAATCTTTATCGCAAATTTAACGTTTTTTTGTTAATTTACGACAAGATTGATTATAATGTGTACAAGGATGCGCTTGAGGCCAACTCGCCGATTGTGCGGGCCAACTGCTGGGAGTGGTACACCTCGGTGGTGCGGACTCGGATGCACAACGCCTCGCGCGAACTGGTGGTCTTCACGCGCTGGCACGAGGAGGATCTCATCGGCTCGATCCGCGAGCGCGAGCCGGTCGAGGAGCTGCTGGCTTGGGAGCAGCTCGATGCGCTGCCGTCCGACGGCTGGCTGCACCTCAATTTCGAGGCGCTCAAGTGCGGGCCTCCGTCGCCGATCGATCCGCGTCTTCCGGGACAGGCGCTGTGGGAGGAGCAGCACGGCGCTACGCTGCTGGCAGCCAAACGGCGGCTCGATCCGCTGCAGTTCGAGGCGATGTACCAGGGGCACCCTTCGGCCCGCGAGGGGCTGCTCTACGGGCCGAACCTGACCGAGTACGAGTGTCTGCCGCGCGAGATCGTCCGTTGGGCGAACTACACCGATACGGCCGATACGGGCGACGACTACCTCTGCTCGCTCTGTTATGCGGTCGATGCCGACGGTGCGGTCTACGTCACCGATGCGGTCTATTCGCGCGAACCGATGGAGGTGACCGAGCCGCTCGTGGCCGAGATGCTCGTGCGGTCGGGCACGCGCGAGGCGTTCGTCGAGAGCAACAACGGCGGCCGCGGTTTTGCCCGGGCCGTGCAGGCGCGGGCTCCGGGCGTGCGGGTCGAGTGGTTCCATCAGGGGGCCAACAAGGAGGCCCGGATCCTCTCAAACTCCGCTACGGTACAGCACTGCCTCCGCTTCCCGAAGGGGTGGCGCACCCGGTGGCCCGAGCTCCATGCCCACCTGACGACCTACCGGCGGCAGTTCCGGGCCAACCGCTGGCACGACGCGGCGGATGTGGTGACCGGGATCGTCGAGCGCGAAGTCTCCGGCCGCGGGGGCAAGCGCCTGCGTGGCGTGCGTTTCCTCTGACGCCGGCCGGGCTTGCCGGAGGCGTCTCCGCACCCCGCAAAAAAATCACCCCTGACGGAAGATTGCTCCGTCGGGGGTGAATCGTATGGGTTTTACACCGGATGCGGGGTGCCGGACCGGTTTAGAAGTAGTACTTGAAGCCGATCGTGGGGCTGACGCCGAAGTCGAACTGCACGTTGTTGCCGCTTGCGCTGTAACCTCCCGAGGAGTAGGAGAGGTAGGTATACTGGAGCGACAGCAGGCTGAAGGAGATGCCGCAATGCGATGCGGGCCGGAACTCGAAGGCTCCGAATTTCAATCCGGTGGCGAATCCGTAGCCGTTGGCTCCGTAGGCCGAGGCGTAGGCGAAGCCGATGCCCGCTTCGGGCGTGTAGTAGAAGCGGTCGCACAGGCGCACGTAGTATGCCACGCTCGGACCGATGGTCAGCGCGTGCGACGTGTCGCCCGACGAGGTGAGGTTATAGGCGATCGAGCCGCTCAGACGAAGCCGGTCGGCTACGAAATAACCGAATTCGGGTGCGAAACCGAAGGTGGTAGCCGAGGCGGAGACGCCGTCGATGCTGGCCGAAGCGGTGGTGACGCCGAGCGAACCGCCGACATACATTTCGCCTCGTTTCTGGGCCGAAGCGACCTGGAGCGATACGATTGCGGCCAATGCGCAGAAGAAGAGTTTTTTCATTTTTTTTGGGTTTTGGGTTGAATTTGTTTTTCCGAATGTGAAGATAATCTTTTGTCGGGAATTTCGCAAAGGTTGTCGGCTGTTTTTTGAGGAGGCATGCCGGACAAAGAGCCATTGCTGTGCCGAAAGGAGTGTCCGGGACGTGCGTGAGGGGGTATTGCCTGCAGAACGTGTCGGTCGGGGCAATGTGATCTTTTCGTTAAATTGTTCGTTTTTGCCGTTTTGTTCGTTCGGAATCGCCTATCTTTGTTCTGTTTCATTCCATTCGAATTTATGAAAGCACTCAAAATCGGAAATCTCTGCGCCGCCGTACCCGTCGTGCAGGGCGGCATGGGCGTAGGCATATCGCTCTCGGGGCTGGCTTCGGCCGTGGCCCGCGAGGGCGGCATCGGCGTGATCTCCTCGGCCGGGCTCGGGGTGATCTACAAGGACTATTCGAGCGACTACCGCAAGGCCTCGATCTGGGGGCTCCGCGAGGAGTTGCGCAAGGCCCGCGCGGCGACGCGCGGCATCATCGGCGTGAACGTCATGGTCGCCATGTCGAACTTCGCGGACATGGTCCGCACGGCCATCGCCGAGAAGGCCGACATCATCTTCTCGGGGGCCGGGCTGCCGCTCAACCTGCCCTCGTTCCTTACCGAAGGCGCAAAGACCAAACTCGCTCCGATCGTTTCGTCGGCCCGCGCGGCCAAACTGCTGTGCCGCAAATGGTTCGAGGAGTACCGCTACATCCCCGACGCGATCGTCGTCGAGGGTCCCAAGGCGGGCGGCCACCTCGGTTACAAACCCGAGCAGCTCACCGACGAGCACTTCGCGCTCGAGGCCATCGTTCCGGAGGTGGTCGCCGAGGTGCGCGCCTTCGAGGCCGAGCATGAATGCCACATCCCGGTGATTGCCGGCGGGGGCATCTACACCGGCGAGGACATCTACCGCATCATGGAGCTCGGGGCCGAGGGGGTGCAGATGGGCACACGCTTCGTGACCACCGAGGAGTGCGATGCCGACCCGGCCTTCAAGCAGAGCTACATCGAGGCGCGGCGCGAGGACATCGAGATCATCCAGAGCCCGGTCGGGATGCCGGGCCGGGCCATCCACAACCGCTTCCTCGACCGGGTGAAGGAGGGGCTCAAGCGGCCGAAGGCCTGCCCGTTCGACTGCATCAAGACGTGCGACGTCACGCACAGCCCCTACTGCATCATGCTGGCTCTCTACAACGCCTTCAAGGGACGTCTCCAGAACGGCTATGCCTTCTGCGGCGCGAATGCGTGGCGGGCCGAGAAGATCCAGTCGGTGCGCGAGCTGATCGCCTCGCTCCGGAGCGAATACGACCAGTTTGCCGCCCGGTGCGGGGAGTTCTCGCTCAAGGAGCGTCTCTTCGGCTCCCGGTAGGTCGGGCAAAGCGGCCCGTGCCGATGCGATGACAACAACGCCCGGCCCCTTTCCGAGGGGGCCGGGCGCTGTCGTGTAACGGTTCGGCTGCGGGTCAGTTGTTCTCGGGGCGCAACTTGCGGACGACGGCTCCTGCCTGCCACATTTCGCTTTCGCGCAGTTCGCGCAGCTCCTCCTCGAGCCGTTCGCGGTAGTCGGGACGGCTGTTGGCCTCGATGGCGATCTGTGCCTCCCTGCCGGCGGCCACACTTGCATAGAGCTCGCCGAAGAGGGGCTTCGTGGCGTCGCGGAACCGCTTCCACCAGTCGAGAGCCCCGCGTTGTGCCGTGGTCGAGCAGTTGGCGTACATCCAGTCCATGCCCTTCTCTGCGATGAGCGGCATGAGCGACTGCGTCAGCTCCTCGACCGTCTCGTTGAAGGCCTCCGAGGGGGTGTGCCCCTGTTCGCGGAGCGTTTCGTACTGGGCGGCGAAGAGCCCCTGGATGGCCCCCATCAGCGTGCCGCGTTCGCCCGTCAGGTCGGAGTAGACCTCGCGCCGGAAGTCCGTCTCGAACAGGTAGCCCGAGCCGACGCCGATGCCCAGCGCCACAACCCGCTCGAAGGCGCGTCCCGTGGCGTCGCGGTAAACCGCATAGCTCGAGTTGAGGCCCCGTCCCTGGAGGAACATCCGCCGCAGCGAGGTGCCCGAGCCCTTCGGGGCAACGAGGATCACATCGACGCCGTCGGGCGGTACGATGCCCGTCCGGTCGCCGAAGGTGATGCCGAAACCGTGGGAGAAGTAGAGTGCCTTGCCCGGGGTGAGGTGGCGGCGCAGGGCGGGCCATACGGCGATTTGCCCGGCATCGGAGAGCAGGTACTCGATGATCGTGGCGCGCGAGGCGGCCTCCTCGATGCCGAAGAGCGTCTCGCCGGGCACCCATCCGTCGGCCACGGCGCGCTCCCAGCTGCGGGTCCCTTCGCGCTGCCCGACGATCACGCGGAAGCCGTTGTCGCGCAGGTTGAGCGACTGCCCCGGGCCCTGCACGCCGTAGCCGATCACGGCGATGGTCTCGTTCCGGAGCGTTTCGAGCGCCCGTTCGAGCGGGAATTCTTCGCGTGTGACGACGTGCTCCTCGACGCCGCCGAAATTGATCTTTGCCATAGTCTTGTGTTTTTTTATGTTATGAGATATGCGTCTGTTTCGTGCGGTGTGCGTGCCCGACCTTTTCGAGGTATTCGGTCAGCAGTTCCTGGCGGGACTTGCTGATGGCGACCGTTCCGCTGCGGACGAACTGCTGCACGCCGTAGGGTTTGAGCAGGTCGAAGAGCGCCTGCGTCTCGGCCTTGTGGCCCGTCTTCTCGACGACGATGTACTCCGCATCGATCTCCAGAATGCGGACATTGTGCTCGCGCACGAGGCGTTCGACGTTGCGGCTCCGCGCCACCTTGTAGAGGGCGATCTCCTGCCGGACCACCTCGTCGGGGGTGTAGACAAAGCACTTCAGCACGTCGATCTTCTTTTCGATCTGCCGTGCGAGCAGTTCGATGCGCTCGGGGCAGGTCCGCAGGACGATCGTGTACTTGTGGATTCCCGGCAAGGCCGATTCCGAGGCCGTGATGCTCTCGATATTGACGTTGCGGCAGGTGAAGACCGTGGTGATCTGGTTGAGCAGCCCCACCTTGTTCTCCGAAAATACGGTGATGATGTACTCCTGTAGCATGGTTTCGTGTTGTTTTATTCGAGCCGGACGGCCAAAACGGGGGCGCCGGCCGGCACCATCGGAAAGACGTTCTCTTCGGGTTCAACCCGTACCTCGAGCAGAAAGGCGCCTGCCGAGCGGCGCATCGTTGTGACGGCCTCCGACAGCTCCCCGCGCCGCTCGACGCAGCGGTAGGCGATGCCGTTGGCGCGGGCGATGAGTCCGAAGTCGGGGTTTGCGAGCGTGGTGAAGGAGTAGCGGCGGTCGTGGAAAAGCTCCTGCCACTGCCGCACCATGCCCAGCCGCGTGTTGTTGAGCAGGACGATCTTTATGTCGATCCGCGACTGGAAGATCGTGCCCAGCTCCTGGAGGGTCATCTGCAGCCCGCCGTCGCCGACGAACAGGCAAACCTCGCGCTCCGGGGCCCCCAGTTTGGCCCCGATAGCCGCCGGGAGTCCGAAGCCCATCGTGCCGAGTCCGCCCGAGGTGACCATCGAGCGGCTGCGGCGGAACCGGAAGTAGCGGGCCGCCACCATCTGCTGCTGCCCGACGTCGGTCACCAGCACCGCGTCGTGGTCGTAGGCGCGGCTGACGGCAACGGCTACCTCGCCCATGCGGATGCGTCCCGCCGCGGGCTGCGTGGCCGGCCGGACCACCCGCTCCCGCTCGATGCGGTCGCAGTCGCGGAAGCCGGCCAGCCACCGGCTCCGGTCGGCCTGCCGGATGCGTTCGGTGATGCGGGGCAGCGTCTGCCGGATGTCGCCCACCACCGCTACGTCGGCATGGATGATCTTGTCGATCTCCGCCGGGTCGATCTCCAGGTGGATCACGCGGGCGTTGCGGCCGAAGTATTCAGGGTTGCCCGTCACACGGTCGTCGAAGCGCATCCCGGCGGCGATCAGCAGGTCGCACTCCTCATTGCGGATGTTCGGACCGTAGTTGCCGTGCATGCCCAGCATGCCGACGTAGCGGGGATCGTCGCTCGGCAGTGCCGACAGCCCGAGCAGCGTCGCGGCCGTCGGGATGCCGCTCTTCTCGACGAATGCCTTCAGCTCTTTTTCGGCTCCGCCCAGCAGCACGCCCTGTCCGACGAGCAGCATCGGGCGCTGCGATTCATCGATCAGCCGTGCAGCCTCGGCGATGCGCTCCCCGTCGGGCTCGGGGGCCGGGATGTAGCTGCGGATCGACTCCACGCGGCGGTAGCGGAACGGAGCCGTGGCGCACTGCGCATCCTTCGTGATGTCCACGACCACCGGACCGGGGCGGCCCGTACGGGCGATGTAGAAGGCCCTGGCGATAGCTTCGGGAATCTCCTCGGCCCGCTTGACCTGGCAGTTCCATTTGGTCACCGCCTGCGTGATGCCCACGAAGTTGGTCTCCTGGAAGGCGTCGGTCCCGAGCTGTGCCGAACCGACCTGACCGGTGACGAGCACCAGCGGCGTGGAGTCCATCAGCGCGTCGGCCAGCCCGGTAACGGTGTTCGTGGCTCCCGGCCCGGAGGTCACCAGGCAGACCCCTACGCGACCGCTTGTGCGGGCATAACCCTGAGCGGCGTGTACGGCCCCCTGCTCGTGGCGCACGAGGATGTGGCGCAGTCGGTCGCGGTAGTCGTAGAGCG
>ERZ857984.2004-NODE-2004-length-13898-cov-4.928267_pt1 | contig 13898 bp, 12 predicted proteins | sample MGYA00519914_ERZ857984 | MGnify/ENA primary metagenome ERZ857984 (study PRJEB31778, sample SAMEA3449417) | human gut metagenome | biome: human gut; feature: human-associated habitat; material: faeces | place: United Kingdom | collected 2010/2012 ... | reverse complement strand
CGCCTGTTATCAACCGGGAAAGCAAGAGATTATCCCATTCCTTGAAACAGGCAGAGAAGCAGCTAAACCAGTACAATGACGCTTCCGACAGCTTGTATCTTGATTGGAAAAGCGGCGAAATCACCAAAGAAGAATACCGCCGTTTGAAAGGCAAGATTGCGGAACAGATGCAACATCTTGAAGCGAATATCGCCTGTCTGAAAGAAGAAATGCAGGTAATGGCTGATGGTATCGAAACCGAAGACCCGTATCTGACCGCCTTTCTGCAATACAAAAACATTCAGAGCCTTAATCGCGGGATTATAGTTGCGCTCATAAAAGCGGTTTGGGTGCATAAGAACGGGGAAATAACGATTGACTTCAATTTTGCCGATGAGTACCGGCAAATTACGGATTGCATCGAGAATAACCACAACGTTATCGAGTAATTGAGAACAAGGCAATTTAACGGCTTTGCCTGCTCAACACAAAACAAAAACATATGTTGTGCATAAACAAACGGGCCTACAGGTCCTACGGGTCCGACCGGTGCCGCCGGTGCTACGGGTGCCACGGGTGCAACCGGCGCGGCCGCTACGGTCACCGTCGGCAGCGTGACCGCCGGAGCGCCCGGCACGGATCCGATCGTGACCAATTCCGGCACGACGGAGGCTGCGGTGCTTGACTTTACCATTCCTGCCGGTGCGACCGGTCCCACGGGACCGACCGGACCTACAGGCCCCACGGGTCCGACCGGTCCTGCGGGTACTGCGGGTGCTACCGGCGCCGCCGGGGCTACGGGCGCCACCGGCGCTACGGGTGCCACCGGCGCCACCGGCGCGGCTGCTACGATCACCGTCGGCAGCGTGACCGCCGGAGCGCCGGATACGAATCCGATCGTGACCAATTCCGGAACCACGGAGGCTGCGGTGTTCGATTTCACCATTCCTGCCGGCGCAACCGGACCTACCGGCGCCGCTGGCGCCGCCGGCGCTACGGGTGCTACGGGTGCGACCGGCGCAACCGGACCTACCGGCGCGGCTGCTACAATCACTGTCGGCAGCGTGACCGCCGGAGCCCCCGGTACGGATCCGATTGTGACCAATTCCGGTACGGCGGATGCTGCGGTGCTTGACTTCACTATCCCGAGCGGGAATACGGGCGCCGCCGGAATTGCGGACGTCCTTGCTGCCAGCGACGACACCGACCAGGCGACTGCTGCGGATACGCCGATCACCTTTGCAGATACGGTTGCTACTTCCGGCACCGCAATTTCGCACACGCCGGGTTCCGCCGATATAACGATTAATACCAACGGTGTGTACCAGGTTACCTTCAACGCCGTTGCAACGCTGGATGCGGGCGGCTCGCCGCCGTCAACGCTGACCTTTACCGCAACGCTCGGCGGTACGGATGTGCCCGGTGCAAGTGCTTCGCGCACGTATACTGCCGCCAGCGAGGAAGGCACGCTCGTTTTCAGCGTACCCGTTACTGTCACCTCGGCGCCTCAGACGCTGACGGTGGAGGCAAATGTTGCCGACTTTACCGTCAACAACGCGTATATCAGCGTACTGCGTCTCAGCGATACGCCGTAAGCTTTTCCTGCAGCAGTCCGCCGCAGATTGCGGCGTTGCTGCATACCGGGGGATACGGTTTTTGCCGCATCCCCCGAAAACGGGATACGGGGCAGTTTTCCTGCTCTCGGCAAAAAACGTCCGGCAAAGCAGCCGGACGTTTTTTGCACCGCACTGACAAACGGTTTCCTGCAAATTTCGGTACAAATCCCAAATACGGGCTTGACAAAGCGTTCGTACTGTGGTAGAATGTTCTACACGTTGGGATGTTTCACCGGCAAACCGCCGGACCACGATGCGGAGAGTTGGCCGAGCGGTCGAAGGCACCGCTCTTGAAAAGCGGCAAACCGAAAGGTTTCCTGGGTTCGAATCCCAGACTCTCCGCCAAACCAAACAGATATTGAATGGAGAAGTACCCAAGTGGTGAAGGGGCTCCCCTGCTAAGGGAGTAGGCCGGGTGACTGGTGCAAGGGTTCAAATCCCTTCTTCTCCGCCAAGTTGAAAGCTCCGTTTTAAATCTTAAAAACGGAGCTTTTTCAATCCGATATGACTGTATCGGGTATTTTTGTCGGAATGTTCAGACAAACAAAGACTGCAGCTTTGATTCAATGTGCAGGTGTTTTGGCTTTGCCATTCCTTCGCTTTAAAGAATTTTCAGCATAATTGTTTTTCCCGAAGGTGACTTTCCGTTGATGACAAGTCCGATTTGTGAAAGTGTGGCTGTGTGTATGGATAGAAAATATTATCAGGCATATGAAGACAGATACAAGCAAGTACACAGGAAGAACCTTTCGTGGTTTTCATCTGCTGCGAGTCAAATTGTGATGGACACCATAAGAAAATATTACGGCGAAAAATCTCCGAAAATTCTTGATGTGGGCTGCGGCGAAGGCAGAGACATTCTGTTTTTGCTGGACAAAGGGTATGATGTCACCGGCGTCGACATTTCTGCCGAAGCAATAAAATTCTGTAAAGCCAAGGCCGGAGAAACAGATAAACACAGATTCCAGGTCTTAGATGTCTGTACGCAAGGCCTGCCGGCAACCTACGATTTTATCTATTCTGTTGCGACTTTACATATGCTGCTCAAAGACGAGGACCGAAAAAATTATCTCGCCTTTATTTTTAACCATTTGGAGCAAAATGGGTACGGTTTGATTCTGACGATAGGCGACGGCATTGAGGAGACGCAAAGCGATGCGGGAACCGCCTTCGAAAATGTAAGGAGGATGCATGGAGAAACGGGAATGGAGCTGGAAGTGGCAGCTACTTCATGCAGGACGGTCAGCTTTCAAACACTTGAAAAAGAACTGTCGGCTGCCGGATTTGAAATTGTGGATCAAGGAATGACACACATCGGGCGGGATTTTCCGATGATTATGTACGCGGTTGTGAACAAGCGGTGCGGCATTGGCTGATATTTAAGCTTCTATTCGGACGGGTGAGAGGAAGGGGGAACACGCTGCTATGCTGAATGATGAGGTCATCGCTTTATTTCGGACATATATTCAAGCGAACCGGCATGAAGAAACGATAGCCTTGCTTCAGGAATGCTTAAGCCATAACGAAACGCTGACGGAGGAAGAAAAATGCTGGGCGCTTTGGAACATTTCCGACAGGTTTGCGCTTTTGAGAAATCCAAAGCGGGAATTGGAAAATCATAAGCGGTTTGAAGACCTGCTGCTGAAAATGGATCCGAAATACCTGCATTGGATGGTCAGTGACGGAACGCAAAAGCTGACGCTGATTCTCGGAGGCTGCGAAAGCTATTGGAACGGTCTGTATCAATATGCATGTGAAAATTGTCCGAAAAGCAATGAAAATGCCATGATTCGATTCGAATCGCACCGGGCAGCCGTCCCGACGCCGATGCGTGTTCCGTATCGGGCCGACCGAAATCATGCAATGCTTTCGCTTGAAAATTTGAGAAAAACATGGGATGAGCTTAAAGATAGCGCAAATGGAAGATTTTTCGAGCTGACTTACTACACACAGGCGATCGGATGCTATACTTTTTATCGGGAAAGCGTCAGATGTTTGTTGGACTGCGCGAATGATAGCTTTGAACGCATATTGCCGTTGCTGAGTTCCGAAAACCATACGGAAGAGAAGCCGTATCTGCTGGGCTCGTGGGAGCAGTTGAACCGAGCCCGCTCGCCATATGCGCAGGCGTCCTGCGCAATTCACAATTATATCATTCAGCTTGTGAATGCGGAAGAATTCAATTTGGCTCTTTCCTGCTATGAAAGAATCAGAGACTTTGATCTGCATTACGGAAATTATTTTTACCGGAAAATAGAATTGGCTCGAAGTAATATATAGACGAAGCGGTGCATTCCCGTTTCCTTTAGGTGCATGCAATCGCCTATAGATGAAGGGGGATGACGATTCTCATGATTGCCGATTGACAAAGGCGGGTAAAATCTTCGGCAGGCGGGAAACGGCGGACTTTGTCCGCCCGTGGCTGTTCCTGACGGTTTTCCGTCGCTTCGGGAAGCATTTTGAACGGTGTTTTACGATTGCAAACACGGGCGAATGCCTGCGTGTAATCCGTTTGTTCCGTTTTTTGTCGGGAGCGTCCGAATGGCTTGTGCGATGATGTGAGATAATATGCCCAATTGCCGGCCGGCGGCTTTTGCCGTTTTGGCTGTCGGACAAATGCAGAGGACGCAGGCGTTTGATTCGCCTGCGTCCTCCATTCGTTATGGAGGCAGAGCAAAATGCGCACAGACATAGAGAGATTCTTTTGCGCGCCTCCGTCCGGCAATTGCTGCAACGCAGAAATCCGGCGTCGCGTTTGCGGATGCGATTTTCCGAGGCAAACGCCGTCTTCCGGCACAGCCGGGATTTCATTGACAAAACACCGTATCAATGCTATACTGATACACGGAAGGCGGGCGCGTTATGTCCGTTTTTGCCGATCCGGCTTTTCGGCAGCACAGAGCGGAAAGCGTTCCGGCGCGGGTTTGCGTCGCGATGTGGAAGCGGCCTTCTTGACGCGCCCTGCAATAAAACAATTTCTTGATAAAATGGTTTGCAACCGTTTTGTTATCTGCGGTATTTGCAGGAAATAGATATTGTACGGCACATTTCACCGGACTTTGCCCGGAGCGTCATTCGCCTGTGCGAATGACGGAGGAAAATATTTTCAACATTTTCCTCCGATATAATATAAGTATAAAACGGAAACGGTTTTGTTTGCGTACTTCCGGGGCTTATTTTTGCCGTCGTTTAAGGAAGGACGCCGGGAACGAATCCGGCGGCAGGGAGATTTTGGATGCTTGTAAACAGACTGGACGGCGTTGCGTTCAGATTGAAGCGTTTTTATGATTTTTCATACCTGAAAAAGTACGGCACGGCTTTCACTGCGTTTGACGAGACGGGCTCGGGCTGCATCTGTATCGGAATGCAGGACGAGCATAGTAAATTCTTCTGCAAAATCGCGGGCGCGGATACGGTCGAAGCTGTCGTGACGCCGGAGGAATCCGTGGAAGTCTTGAAGAAGGCGGTGACGATTTATCAAGACGTCCGGCATGCCAGCGTACCGAAGCTGTTGGACGCCTACTTTTACGGTCGGTTTTATACGGCGGTTTTTGCGTGGGCGGACGGCGCGTGCCTGTTTGATCACTGGAATTTTGACCGATACGCAAAGGACCCGTCGCTGCGGCCGCCGAGGGACAGATTCCTGACCCTGCCTGCGGACAAGAAGCTGCGCTGCGCGGATGTTTTGTTTTCCTTTCTGATGACTGTCGCGCGGGCAGGATACGTCGCAGTGGATTTTTACGACGGCAGTATCCTGTACGATTTCGATACGGATACCACCACGATCTGCGATTTGGATTTCTTTCGGAAGGCTCCGGCTGTCAATACGAGGGGAGAAGGCTGGTTCGGCACGAAAAGGCTGAAGGCGCCGGAGGAATACGTTCTGGGCGCGCGAATCGACGAGCGGACAAATGTGTTCACGCTCGGCGCGCTGCTGTTTGAATTTTTCGGTAGGTTTTCGGCTGCCGACATCGAAAGACGGTATCGGGAAAACCGTTTTGTCCCCTGCCCGCTCGGTGGCTGGGAACTGAACCGGCAAACCTACGAAGCGGCGTGCCGCGCCGTCTCTCCGGAACGGCGCGGCCGTTTTGAATCCGTGGAACAGTTCTATGCGGCTTGGAACAGGGCGCTGCGGGCGCAGGAAGCCGGTTGGCCGTGTATTTAACCGCGCGCGGGCGCTTACAATATAAGGAGGAATCTTCTATGCGCATCCTGCTGGCTGAGGACGAACGGGATCTGAACAACATTATAACGAAAAAGCTGACTGCGGACGGGTACAGTGTGGACGCCTGCTTCGACGGCGAGGAGGCGCTTGACTGTCTCTCTGCCGCTGATTACGACGCAGTCGTTCTTGATGTGATGATGCCGAAGGCGGACGGCTTTGAGGTCCTGCGCAGGCTGCGGCAGGCGGGAAAGACGGTGCCCGTGCTGTTTCTGACTGCACGCGACTCCGTGGCCGACCGTGTGAAGGGACTCGACGGCGGCGCCAACGACTATCTTGTCAAGCCCTTTTCGTTTGACGAGTTGATGGCGCGCCTGCGCGCGATGACGCGCAATCCGTTCGGGATGGCGGACAACACGCTGACCGTCGCCGACCTGACGATGGACTGCGCCGCGCATATCGTCCGTCGCGGCGGACATGAAATCGCGCTGTCCGCCAAGGAGTACGCGCTGCTGGAGTACCTGATGCGCAACCGGGGCGTTGTTCTTTCGAGAGAAAAGATTGAAAATCATATCTGGAATTTTGAGTATGAGGGCGGCACCAACGTGGTGGACGTATATATCCGCTATCTGCGGAAAAAAATAGACGACGGGTTCGAGCCCAAGCTCATCCATACGGTGCGCGGCAGCGGTTACGTGCTGCGGGAAATGCCATGATGAAAGGCATGTCGGTCCGCACAAAGATCACATTGTATTTTTTCGCCGTGCTCGCGTTGGTGGTCGCGATGACCTTTCTGGTCATTCTGACCGTCGGCAGTACGGTGCTTCAGCAGGTCGTCGGCGACAATCTGACGGCGCTGGTGGAGGACAATCTGAACGAAGTGGAGTATGTCCGTGCATTGTCTGCCGACGCAGACGAACGGGAGCAGGCCATTCCCTATTATGACGGTTATCTGCTGGTCGATTATGATTTTCTCGACGAAGTCAACGGCGTTACCGCAGCGCTTTACGCCGGCAACGGCAGCCTGCTGTACGGTGCAAATCCCGTCGGCGCGCTGCCGTCCGTAGTCCCACTGTCGGACGGGCAGTTTCAAACGATCGATTCACAGGGAACGACGTATTTCATCTATGACCGGCTGCTTTCCGTTGAGGTCCCGGGCGGCCTTTGGCTGCGCGGTGCGGTTTCCGTTCATCAGGAGGATGACAAGCTCACCGCTGTGGCAGGGCTTTCGCTGGTTGCGATGCCGCTGCTGCTGATCCTTGCCGTGCTTGGCGGCTATTGGATTGCCGGCAGGGCGCTCAGGCCGATTCAGACGATCACTGCGGCGGCCGCGGAGATCGGCAACGGGCGGGATCTGAAAAAACGGATTGCTCTCGGCGCGGGCCGTGATGAGCTGCACCGGCTCGCAGACACCTTTAACGCGATGTTTGACCGGCTGGATAAGGCCTTTGAGTCCGAGCGGCAATTCACATCGGACGCCTCTCACGAGCTCCGCACGCCCGTCAGCGTCATCCGTGCGCAGTGCGAATACACACTGGAGCGGGACAGGAGTCCGGAGGAATACCGCGAGGCGCTGGAGGTGATTTTCCGCCAGAGCAAAAGAATGACGCGGCTTGTCGAGGATATGCTGAGCTTTACGCGGCTGGAGCGCAAGGCGGAAAGCTATGTTATGGAACCGTTCGAGCTTTCGGCATTCGTCCGTTCGGTTTGTGAGGATCTTGCGCTTATTCGGGAGAAAAACATCACTCTGACCTGTGAAACGGACGACGGCATCGTTGTCGAGGGAAACCGCGCGCTGCTCGGACGGCTGCTTGCGAACCTTGTCGGCAACGCGTACCGCTATGGCCGCGAGGACGGGCATATTCGCGTACGGGTCGGCCGAACGGCGGATTGCGTTTGGCTTTCCGTGGCGGATGACGGCATCGGGATCGCACCCGATCGTTTGGATAAGGTTTTCAACCGCTTTTATCAGGCGGATGCGGCGCGCAGCGGAGAGGGTACGGGCCTCGGCTTGGCAATGGCGCAGGAGATTGCCCATATGCACGGCGGCAGCATAACCGTGGAGAGTGAGCTTGGGAAGGGCAGCGAATTTATTCTCAAAATTCCCATAAAACAATCGGAGCTCTAATGTGGCTTTCATCTTTGTGCTTTACAATAGGGGCACAACGAAAGAAAGGAACGATTGAATATGAAACTGAAAAGCCTGTTTACGACGCCCAAGCGGGCAATCCTGACAAGTATATGCGCGGTAGGCATTCTTGCCGCCGCCGGAACGGCGACCGCCTTTGCTGCGGAGAGCATCGCCAAGAGCAATTCCATCGGCACGGCGGCTGCGGAAGAGGCCGCTTTGCTGGACGCCGGCGTCAGCGCCGGGGACGCGGTTTTTTCCCGCACGGATTTCGAGTTTGAAAAGGGCAGCTTTGTCTACGATGTTGAATTCGCCGCCAACGGCATTGAATGGGATTATCTCATCAAGGCTTCGGACGGTACCGTTCTCTCCCGTAAGGCAAAGGTGCAGGACGGATATCAGGGGCTGGATGCGGCGACGCCCGGTACGGATGGCAGCGTTGATGTGAGCAGCCCCATTCGGGAGGAGTCGAACGGCGGAGCGGACCTAAGCACGCCCGACACGAGCACGCCGATAGAAGAAACAGACATCGGACTGGAGGCCGCCAAGAGCGCGGCGCTTGCCGACGCGGGCGTAAACGCAGCGGACGCGACGTTTACCGAGCAGAAGCGGGACAGAGACGACGGGGTTCTTGTGTACGACATCGATTTCTACACGTCGGATATGAAATACGAGTATGAAATCGACGCGGCGACGGGCGCTGTCCGCGAGAGGAAGTCGGAGCGCCGGAACAACCAGACGCAGACGGGTACGACCGACATCGGGCTGGAAGCCGCCAAGCAAATTGCTTTTGAGCACGCGGGCGTATCTGCCGGCGAGGTGTATCTTTCCAAGGCAAAGTATGAAAACGACGACGGCATACGGGTGTACGAGATCGAGTTTTACAAAGATCGTATGGAATATGAGTACACCATCCACGCCACGACCGGTAGGATTCTGGAATTCGACGCCGAATACGACGACTGATTGCACAGCGGCATATGAGCCGGCGGTTTTACCGCCGGCTCTTGTCCGCAGTCCTGCGCAAGTCTGTCCTGAAAGTCGGACGGTGGGCGCCGGCGCATGCTATCATTGACTTGAATAACGGGGGAGGCGGCGCTGCGTCCGTTACATTGTATTCGCCGACCACTTCGGACGTCTGTTCTATTACGCCGCGGATATGCCGCTGTCGGAATACATCCGCAAACGAAAGCTGTCATTGGCCGCAATGCGTCTGCAGGCAGGGAACGGAAAAGTCATCGATCCCGCAGTCCTGTACGGCGATGACAGTGCGGACAGCTTTACGCGTGCGTTCGTCAGGCAGCACGGAATCACGCCCTCAGAGGCGTGTCGTCCGGGTGCGCACCTGACGCTGTTCCCTCCTCTCGTTTTTCAAATCCAAATCAAGGGAGCGAAAGCGATGCATTGGCGTATGGAAAAACGAGACGCTTTTGAAGTATTCGGGATCGAACGGCGTTTTGGGCACGAGGAGACCGGCAGGGTGCTGGATTTTTGGACGGCTTGCCGGCGAAACGGCAGGTATGATCGTTTGCTGGAGGCGGCAGGCGAGGGGCCGTCAGCGGATGGCTGCAAGCGGCTCTTTGCGGTATGCGGCTGCAGCGAGCCGGATGAGGACGTGTTCCCGTATATGATCTGTGCGCTTCGGAAACCGGAGAGCAGGACGGAGGGCTTCCGTATCGCACAAATTCCAAAAGCGTCGTGGGCGGTGTTCCGCAGCGACACGTGCAGCCATATGGGGACGGAGATTCCGTCTTTGTTCAGCCGCGCGTACAGCGAATGGCTGTCCGCTTCCGGGTATGACAAGGCGCCCGGGCCGGATATGGAGCTGTATTATACCACGCCGGACGGTAAGCATTTTGAAGAGGTTTGGATTCCGGTCCGCAAAACGTAAAAAAGGCGGCAGAGCGATCTCCTGCGGGATGCTCTGCCGTTTTTCTTCTGCCGAAAAAGCATTCTGCGGCAGTTCCTTGGTCCGATGGCTTTGACAGCGAATTCCGCAGGGCGCCGGGCGGTGTATCCGGCCGTTATTGTAAGGCTTTTGCCCGGGTTACCGGAGACGGCCGATTGCGTGGCTAAGGGCGACAGAGCGTCTCTTCGGAGGCGCTCTGTCGTTTTTCCCGGCGGTCAGGTGGCGTTGTTTTGCTTGTCTCTGTCCACCTTCCGGCGAAATTCCTGCAGCAGCTCGGCTGCCTCGTCTGCCGGCAGCGCCGACAGAAAGAATACCAGTGTCAGTGCCGAAAAGCCGTATTTCCCGTTTTCCAGATCGTAATACGCCCGCGGGGAAATGTGCAGCAGCTCTGCCATCTGCTCTTGTGTAAGCTCCCGTGTGAATCGATAGGAACGCAGACGGATCTTCAGGTATCGCTGCAGCAGCGTTTTGTACGAACGCATTTGTGTCCGCCACCTCCTCCCTGATACCAAATTACGGGAAAAGTTTACCATTTTTCAACGTCTGATGCTATGAAGCACACTTCAAAACGTGGCGTACTTCCTGCAAAGACATAAAAAAGTAAAAAAGGGCTTGACATCGTAACAATGTTATGCTATGATGGGTGCAAAGGGTAACATTGTTACGGTCGGAAAGGAGGCTGGTGCGGCTGTGGCGGTTACGGAAGAAAAGCTGATTTCTAAAAAGGAGCTGCTGTCCCGCTACGGGATTTCTTACGGGGCATTGTATCGTTGGAAACGGAAGGGGCTGATTCCGGAGACGTGGTTTATCCGCCGTTCAACAGTGACGGGGCAGGAAACCTTTTTTCGGGAATCGCAGATTTGCCCGCGTATTGAAGAAATTTTAGAACGCAGGGACGGTTCGTCACTGGACGAATTGGCGGAGCGCTACCGGGAAAAAATCAAATCGGACGGGCTGGCTTTGCGGGTGACGACGGCGTTCGGCAGCAAGCTCTATCGTTTGAGCGACGGACTGACGGTTGTTGCCGTCCGTCCGGACGGGAGTGAAACGGACATAACGGCGGCGGTCCTGCGGACGGCGGGCGTCGGCGAATATGAGAAAGAAGGGAATACGTAATGGAAAACATCAATATCGCGGGCAGCGGTAAAATCAGCGGCGGTGAATACGCCCAAGTCAAAATCAGCGGTTCCGGACGGGTTCTGGGAAACATCCGCTGCACAGATCTGCGCAGCGCGGGTTCTGCCCATGTGGAAGGGGACGTGGAATGCGCAGGGCAAATCAAATGTGCCGGCTCGTTCCGCTGCGACGGCCGTGTGCAGGCGGATGAACTGCATGTGTCGGGAAGCTGCACGCTGGGCAGTGAGGTCCGCGCCCGCGTGTTCAAGGCGGCGGGCAGTTTTTCCGCCGGAGGCCGTATGTGTACCGAGCAGCTTTCGGGCGCAGGACGCTTTACGGTTGACGGCGACATCGAGGGCGATGAAGTCAAGCTTTCCGGCAGCGTGAAGGTAAACGGCCTGCTCAATGCCGAGCGTCTGCACATCCGCGTCGGCGGCGATTGTCGGATCGGCAGCATCGGCGGCGGAGAGATTCTTGTTGAGCGCGGGGATGAAAAGAACGGCTTTTTCGGCCTGTTCCGAAAAAACGGAACGGGCACGCTGTCCGTTTCGACGATCGAAGGGGATTCGGTCACATTGCAGAATACCGAAGCCGATGTTGTCCGCGGGCGCGAGGTCGTCATCTCGTCGGGCTGTAAAATCGGCTGCGTGGAGTACAGCGTTTCGCTGAAGGTTGAAGACGATGGTCAGGTGGGCGAGCGGCGGCAGGTGTGAGCCGGCGGCCGAAGGCGTATTTTTGAAAAAACGGCGGTGCCTCTTGCAAAGCGCCGCCGTTTCTGTTATAATGCAGTTGAATCGTCCTCCCCTTTATGGAGGACTTTTCTGTCTATACTTACAGGGGAGATTCCTCTCCGTATGTAAAGGGGTTTTGCAGCTATGAACATCGTACCGCGGCCCGAGCATCCGCGTCCGCGTTTTTATCGCGCGTCGTGGGAGAATCTGAACGGTTTATGGGAATACGCATTTGATTTTTCACTCTCCGGCAGGGAGAAAAAGTGGAACGAACGCACCTCGCTTGACGGGACGATTGCAGTGCCCTTCTGTCCGGAAAGCACGCTTTCCGGCATAGGGTTTACCGACTTCATTCCCGCCGTCTGGTTGCTGCGGCGCTTTACCGTTTCTGCCGAGCAGCTCGCTGATGCCGTGCTTCTGCATTTTGGCGCGGTGGATTACGAGACGGAGGTGTTCATCAACGGACGGCTTGCCGGCCGCCATGTGGGCGGCTACACACCGTTTTCGTTTGACGTTACCGCGCTGCTGCGCGCCGGAGAGAATACCGTCACCGTATACGCGCGGGACGACGTTCGTTCCGGCGCCCAGCCGGCCGGTAAGCAGTCGGTGTCGCTGGCGTCCGCAGGCTGTTACTACACCCGTACCACCGGCATCTGGCAGACCGTCTGGCTGGAATTTGTGCCGAGAACACGGATTGCCGGTCTTTACGTCACGCCCGACGCGCGCAACGGCAAGCTGGATTTCACCGTTTTCCTATGTGGGGACGCCGACGGCTGCACGCTTCGGGTCCGCGCGCTCTCGGGCGGCGCGCCTGCCGGCGAGATGCTGCTGAAGGCTGGAGGCGCGGCGGTCAGCGGCTCGCTTGCGCTTGAGGTCGTGCGGCTTTGGAGTCCGGAGTCCCCTGCATTGTATGATTTGGAGCTCACGCTTGAGCGCTCGGGCGCGCCGCTTGATCGCGTGGAGAGCTATTTCGGCCTGCGCAGCGTGGAGATGCGCGACGGCTGTCTGTTCCTCAACGGCGAGCCGCTGTTCCAGCGGCTTGTGCTCGACCAGGGCTTTTATCCGGATGGGGTCTACACCGCTCCGAATGATGAGGCAATCCGGCAGGATATCCTGCTTTCCAAAGCGCTCGGCTTTAACGGCGCTCGGATGCACGAAAAGGTGTTTGAGGAACGCTATCTCTACTGGGCTGACCGGCTGGGCTATCTCATTTGGGGTGAGTTTCCCAACTGGGGGCTGGATATCTCGGACCCTTCGGGACTTGCGGTCTTTCTGCCGCAATGGGCGGAGGCTTTGCGCCGGGATTACGGTAGCCCTGCGCTCATCGGCTGGTGTCCGTTCAACGAGACGTGGGATTACGCGGGGCGCCGCCAGGACGAGCGCGTGCTTGCCGAGGTTTATCGGTATACGAAGACCTTTGATCCGCTGCGGCCCTGCATCGACACCAGCGGCCTGTATCATGTCGTCACCGATATTTTTGACGTTCATGATTATGAGCAGGAGGTCGGGAAATTCGCCTCCCATTACCGCGGCGACGGGCCGTATCTTACTTATCCGGACCGGCAGACGTATCGCGGCGAGCCGTATATGGTCAGTGAATACGGCGGCGCGCGCTGGGAACCGAAGGGCGGTCCGGGCTGGGGCTACGGGAGCGACCCGCGCAGCGAGGACGAATTCGCCGCGCGCTACGAAGCGCTTACGCATACCCTTTTGCAGACGGATTATTGCTGCGGCTTTTGTTATACGCAGCTTTATGACATTGAACAGGAGCGGAACGGGCTGTACACCTATGCGCGGGAGCGAAAGTTTTCGCAGGCGGTCTACGACCGTATCCGAAAAGCCAATACAGAGACCGCGGCGATTGAAAAACGCCTGCGGCGGTAAGCCTGCATTCGATCGGAGCTTTGCCCCAAGCTATGTGTCAGGGACTTTTGCCGCTTTTCGACGAAGGTTTGTTGAAGAGATTAGGCAGCGGGTGACTTTGCCGACTTCTTGTTTTCTTTAAGCTTCTTGCTCGTCTTTTCTCTACGTCCAACGCCCGCTGCGCGGGCGTTGGACGTAACGGTGACATAATGTTATCCGAAAATTATGTCCTACTCCGGCAAAGCCGGAGTAGGACATTTGCACAAAACGGAACTTATTTTATTGTACGCCGCTTTTCCTCCAATCCCCGACGTCGGCAAAGCCGATGTCGGGCATTGGAGGAGAGAAAAGGCATAATGCTATTCGGGAAATTTCAAATATATATGCCTGACGC
>ERZ857984.2003-NODE-2003-length-13902-cov-2.347945_pt1 | contig 13902 bp, 11 predicted proteins | sample MGYA00519914_ERZ857984 | MGnify/ENA primary metagenome ERZ857984 (study PRJEB31778, sample SAMEA3449417) | human gut metagenome | biome: human gut; feature: human-associated habitat; material: faeces | place: United Kingdom | collected 2010/2012 ... | reverse complement strand
CACTACCACTGACAGCATTGTTGAACGTCTCCGCCCACACTGTCTCGGATGCGAACCGGGCTCCCTCAGCACTCTGCCTTTGGGTCCGCTCCACGTCTTTCGACAGAGCTTTCCGCTCCGTCTCCGCCCGCTCCAGCCTGGAAATAATTATCTCTTGCGCCGCTACAGCATTCTCCTGATTCTTTCCAATCTCCATCTGCAGGCTATCCAATTTTTCCAAAGCCTCTCGCTGTCCCTGTTCCAGCCTTTCCAACCGAGTCACTAGAGTCTCGCTAACCCGGTGTAACGCTTGCGCTTGCTCCGCCTGTTGCGCCAGCAGCAGTTTCTCCAACTCTCTAGCCCGCTGTTCCATAGCCTTTAGTGTCCGCTCTTGTCCTTCTTCCAACAGACGGGTCTGCCGTTCCGTCAAGCAGCGCAGCTCCCCTATCTCCCGCAGGAATGTCCGCACCGGCGGCGGCAGAATCCTTTTCAAAAAATCTTTAGCAGCTCTCATAGTTCTCCTTACGGCCTATACTTTTTTGTTCGATCCGTAAACGTACACCAGCACCGACGCCAGCAGCGGCGCCCGATGGTAGATATTCCACAGCACACGCTTCGCTTTGGCGGATGTCTGGTACTCCGGCGTCCGCCGGGCCGCTGCCCAGTGGCGTTCAAAGATTTCATGCATCCGCCGGACATGGCTCACAGCCAAGCCCAGCGGCACGTCTCCCAGCGGAGGGATGATCCGTCCGAAACTGGGGATCTCCCGACAAATGAAAAGCCCTCCCTCCGGCACACCTTTTGCCGCGATGCTGTACGCCTCAAACAGTTTTTCCATACTAATGGCATGGAGTGGATTTTTACGTCCACGAGTGATGCTGGAGTTGGCAGTATTGTAATGGTAGAGTACTGCATCGGTGCGGACAAAGGTATTGCAGAATCGTTCCACTTCCGCCATGCAGGCGGCATCCATATGATAGTATCCTGCCGGGAATCTCCGCTCCTGCCAAATCTCCCGGCAGAACAGCTTATTGTTCAGCCCATGGGTGATGTTCTCCCGGAACAGTTCCCGCGTCAGCCGGCCTTTCGAGTAGACCACCGTGCCTCCCAACGTTTTGCTTCGCATCTGAGCGTAGCTGCCTTCGTTGCACATCTCACACTGGGCCACATCAGCGCGGTGCTCTGTAGCCAGTGCCAGCAGCACCGCATACATTTCCCGTTCCAACCAGTCGTCGGCATCTACAAAGCCCACATAATCACCGGTGAGCAGCTCCAGTGCCTGATTGCGGGCGGCGAAGGGTCCGCGATTCTCCGTATGCAGCACCCGGATTCGCCGATCCATAGCAGCATACCCGTCGCAGATGGTACCGCAGTTATCCGGAGAACCGTCATCTACCAAGATGATCTCCAGATTCCTATAGGTCTGTCCCACAATGCTATCCAAACATTTTCGAAGATACGGTTCCACCTTATAAACGGGAACGATGATTGAAATTTTAGGTTCCGCCATAACTCGATGCCCTCATATATTCCTGTTGAATCTGGCAGGCCACATTCTGGATCGCAAACCCCGCTTTTGAAACTGCCAGGTTTCCACAAAAGCGATCTGCCCTGCAGTCCTGCTCAAGGATGGATTTTGCCCATACTTTAGCGCCGGCGTCCAAAGCCAGCGTCAACACCCCGTCTGTCAGCCGGGCCTCTTTCGGGATCTGTTCCGAACATATGCACGGCAGCCCCGCCGCCTGTGCTTCTACCGCAGCAATCCCCAGCCCTTCAAACCGGCTGGGGAACACAAAAGCATCCATCGCCCACAGCAACTGCTCGACATTGGCAGAAACCCCATAAAATATCACGGCGTTTTCTATCCCGAGGGCCGCCGCTTTTTTCTCCAGAATAACCCGATCTTCTCCCTCACCAATAAGGAGCAGCCGGCTGTCCGGCCTTTGGATATAAATCTCCGCAAAGATTTCCAGTAAAAAATCTTGATTTTTCTGATAGCACAGCCGTCCGACATTTCCCACGACAAATGTATCCTGAAGTCCCAACTCCGCCCGGACAGATCCTCTTGTTGTCGGATCAAAGCGGAATTTTTCTGTATCAATTCCGTTTGGAATGAACATGAATCCTTTTTCCCGCAACAAATTAGGAGGGAACAGAAACGCTGCAGCGGCAGAGGAGCAGGCCCAAAGGTTCGTTGCTGCGCCGCTAAACAGCTCTTTTGCGATATGATGAATCAGCAGCTTCAGCGGTTTTGTGGAACTTCTGCGCAGAGCTGTATTGTGGCTGTGAACTATGCGGATCGACACACCGGCCTGTTTCGCCAACTGGGCATAGTACAAGGAAACGCCCTGAAATATATTCAGATGAATGACATCGTAGCGATTTTCCTTCAGCAGACGGCGAAACTTCCGGTGGTTCTCTGACAGATTATGTTGGCTACCTGACAGTTCATAAAACCGAACGCCCAGATTTTGGAGCGATTCTGTAAAAATACTTTTCTTCTGACAAGCTGTCACAATATCTACCCGAAGCTTGTCATAATCCAGATGCTGCAGAACGCTATGTAAAAAAGACTCGATTCCACCGGATTCCCATGTCTCACAAAAAATGCAGACTCTTTTTTTTTCCATTACACATCCCATTCCATGGTCGTCTGTTCCGTCTCCAGCATCTGCCCATAGGGCTACTTCACCAAGGTTAGGATGCTGTCCCCTATTTTCGCTAGGCCTTCAAGCGCAGCCTGCGCAGACAACGTACATTTTCTTTTTCTATCGGTACATGTACTGCACCGTACAAGGGCCTACAGCGCAGCGTTGATATAGGTTTCCACGCAATAGTTTGCCTGTTCGTGACATAAATACAGGTTCACTTCCGCACCTGTCTCTTACGGCTTAGTCCAACCATTCGTTTTGGGCACTCTTTAGAATTGATACTGCTTGGCGAATATTCTTGTGAATCACCTTGAACCGGCCAATTACTGAAAAGTTCATCTGAACCAACAACTGCAGAAAAATTCCAATAGTCGCAAAAGCCTTTATTAGTAAGCCCCGTTCGTTATCCAGCGGTTTTACCGTCAGCAACAGTCTGTGCCACAGCAAATATAGAAAATAGGGGTTCTCGTCTGCTTTATTTAAACAATTACTTTAATGAGCCCTTCCCTCTTAACTTTGCTCCCACCCAATCTGTTTCTGCTCGTTATCCAGCATCGTGTTCTGAAGCTGTGCGACAAGAGCCTCTAAATTGATCTGTGACTCGATCCCGCTGCGGGTAGATTGATACAGCCGCTTGAGGCATCTTGGATTACCCTTTGCCAAATCAACGCCAGCCTTCTCGCAAAGCCTTCGGATATAAATATCCACCATCTTGCGGTCGATCGGTTCTCCATTCTTCTTGCAGAAAACAGGCCCGGAGGAAATGCCCTGATTTTTTGCGTAGCTCAAAAGCTCTCCGCGCAGTCCCTGCGGAATATGGAACACCTCCATCTCACTCCCAAAAACAGGAATGATACCGCTGGCAACGGCATCCACCGTTACGGAGGACAGCTTCTGAATCGGCAGGTCTGTCGTGACAAACAACTTGACCAGCAGATAAGTGCGCATATCCTCCAATGTCTTCGCGGTACGGAGCAGATGCAGATACTCCGCTCTTGTCATCCGCGGAGGGTCGTAATCCTTCCGTTTCTCATATTGAATCAGCTGAAGATCCCTGCGGCCGCAATAGTTCAGAAAATTGTTTACAGCGCTGATGCAGACGTTCACAGAACTCGTTGTATAACCAAGGCTGGTCAGAAGTTCTTTATATTTTAAGGGGCTGTTCTTCCGGATTATCTTTTCGTCGGGCAGCCTGTCATAGAACCTGTAAAGCGATTTGCGATAGGTGCGGATCGTTTCCTGCTGCCGTCCTTTCTGCTGAAGATCTCCAAGGTATGCGTCGATCATATCTCTGGTAACAGGCAGGCCGGGTTCAACCGTTGGCTCAGGAAAATGTGCAGCTGTCATCCGGATTCAACCCTTCCCTTCCGTAATACCGATTCCGTTGGCAGTTTAACATGGGAAAAATGCCTTTGCAATCCGCCAAGCAGCCTCATAACGTTGTAATCATATCACAAGAGCGGAATGCTTTCAATCCCAAAACGGTTTTTCCCAACAAAAAGCAAGCCATTCAATGATCCGAACCTTTGAATGGCCTGTTCAATGTCTGATTTTTGCAGTCTGTGCCTGCCGCACAGGCTGCTTTTTTCTGTTTTCTGTCTTTTTCCGTATCTCCGAAGAATTTAGGTTTGGACGGAATCGGTAATCCGCACTCAACAGATCAGATTCAGTCTCTCAATCTGACGGGAATGCTCCGCTTCGGTGGAAATCAGATAAATCCGCGTGGTTTCAATGCTGGAGTGCCCCAGAACATCAGCCAGTTTTACCACGTCGCGGCATGCCTGGTAAAAGCTCCGCGCAAAGAGGTGGCGGAGATTATGCGGAAATACTTTTGTCCTTTCCACACCCGCCGCGTTGCAAAGGGACTTCATGGCCGCCCATATTTCCCCGCGTGATATTCCCTTCCCGGTTCTGGTGAGAAAAATCTCACCAGAACTTATTTTTTTCTTCTTTACGTATTTGAGGAGCTTCCGGCAGAGCTTGCCCGGCAGCAAAATGACGCGCACCTTGCCTTTCAGAAAAATTTCCGCGCGCCCCCTCCGGGCTGCTTCTACGGTGATGTGCCGTACTTCTGAAATGCGGATTCCGGTGGCGCAGATCGTCTCCATCAGCAGGCGCAGCTGCTCCCGTCCCTTTTTCTGCGCAGCGTCCAACAGGCGGAGATATTCTTCTCTGCTTAGTTCCCGTTCCCGGCCTCGGAAAAGCCTGCGCTGAATCCGCAGATACCTGACCCGGCAGTCCTCCCGTCCCAGAAAGCTCAGAAAGCCATTGAGGGCGGAGCACATGCAGTTGATGCTCACCGGCTGGTATCCGAAGGAAAGCTGATGCTCCTTCCAGCCGGTTGTCTCCGCTTTGGTCAGCGGACGGTCCTGCAGCCATTCCGCAAACCGGCGGATATCCCGCAGATACTTTTCGACTGTGCTTTTTTCCCGTTCCTCTGATTTCAGATAACGGCCGTACATCTCGATTTTCCGCAGCATGTCTTTCCTGTCCGTCATTTTTCCAACCCCGATTCTAATCATGATGTCTCGAGAATACCGCGGTTATGGAAAAATGTCGAGCAGGGCCGCTCCGCCCTTTTCCTGAAACTCGCATGCAAATTGCTCAATAGCTTTCTTGAGGCAACACCGCGCAATGAGAATTTGAGGATATAAGAGAATTCCAGCCACAAAAACGGCTGGAATAGCTCATGAATTGTTTGCTAAAGCGAACAGCATATTTAGTTTTTCCGTCCGTTTTCGCAGGTCTCGATATCGTGTCTTTCGATACCGAAATTGCTGTTTTACAACGGCAAATATATGCTCGACTTTGGATCGAACGGATGACTTTTTCATGTTACCTGCGCTTGATCTGTGCCTTGGAACAGGCGGAATTGCGTTTGCTCTGGGAAGGGCGACGGCTGATTTTGTAATGAATACGCTTGCCGGATTTGTTTTTGCCACAGCCTCGGGACGTTTTTCTGCTCCGAGATAGCCGCTGTCACCATAGACGACCTGCTTCTCGCCAGTCAGAAGATTGGCTGTCATACAGACGTCATGCCCGTGGGCAGCTATTACTTCCAGCGTGTGCACAAGCCCGCTCTCGTAGTCAACGCCCACATGTGCCTTGTAGCCAAAGTGTCATGTGTTACCCTTCCCGGCGGAGTGGGCATCCGGATCCCGTTTTTTGTCCCGGTTCTTGGCAGAGGATGGTGACTCAATAAAAGTAGAATCCACAATCGTCCCCTTTTTGAGAATGAGGTTGCGTTCGGTCAGAAGCGACACGGCCTGCGCAAACAGGCGTTGCTACAGATTGTTTTCCATCAACAGATTCGAAAGTGTCCCAATGTGTCTCCATCCGGAACCTGGCTACTGGATTCAATACCACAGAAATCTGAAAAGATGCGGCTGTCGATCACTTCAGAAACAGTCGCCATGTCCGAAAGATTGTACAGGTTCTGAATCATGTAGATGCGAAGCATTCGTTCCAGATCGTAGGGCTTGTTACCACACTCTCCTTTATAGTAGCACGAACGAATCAGTTTAACCCATTCTCCCCACGAAACGATGCGGTCAATCTTTGCAAGGAACTCTTTTTTCTTGGTTCACACCTGAGCAAGTTCATCGCTCAGGGCTGACAGACTCATTTGTTTATCCATATGGGTATTCTATCACATTTGGGTCGCATCTGCATTATGCGGTGTTGCCTTAAGCTCTTATCAATTGCTTGTAGGAAAAAGCGTATCTACACAAGAAAGAATTAAAAATTGCGCTTAATTAAAGAAATAATTCCCTCCATCTGTGGCGTTACCCACTTGTTTTTGTGATAAAAAAGCTGGCTATAGAAGTGCTGTGGTTCAATATGCGTGTGGATTGTCGACAGCAAATGTCTCTTGATATATTCATGGACAGCATATTCTGGCAGGAAAGAGACGCCGTGCCCTTGCTGCAGAAGCTGGATAATTACCGCCACGTTGTCGATTTCAATCATCGGATCAATGGTGAGGTTCCGCATAGCGGCAACTTCGGCCAACCGTTTTCTGTAAAGGCCGGTGCGTTCCGTCAGTATCAACGATTCGGACAGAATTTCTTCCAGTTCAACATGGGTGCGGCTGACAAGCCGGTGGCCGGGATATGTGACAAACACCAGCTCTTCAGGATGTGAGTAAGGAGAGATAAACTCCGGGTCGGAAATTTTGTTATCCAAAATGTAGATTAAATCCAAATCATTTTGTCGCAAAAGCAGAGACAGTTCGCCTCCATTTCCGGTTTTTACGCTGAGAGAAGAATGGGGATAAAGAGCGCAGTAATTTGGCAGAATGCGGGCAAGGCGTACGTCCATCAAGGACTCCAGCACTCCCACCCGCAGTGTCCCGGTAATTTGCTCTGGATTCATTCCAATCATTTTAATCTGATAGGATATTCTCATCATTTCGTTGGCATATCCTGCAAATTGTTTTCCCATGGGAGTGAGGGAAACCCGTTTTCCGATCCTTTCAAAGAGCTGAAATCCGAGTTCCTGCTCCAGCTGCTGAATTTGTATCGTAACGGTGGATGGCGCATAACCAAGTTCCTGTGCCACCCGGGAAAAATTGTGCAGCTCAGCAGCGCGTAAAAAAGTGTGGACATTTTTAAGCTCCATCATTTCACCTTCGAAATTATTGAATGTGCCATTCAATAAATTTTATTTTACAAATATATGCTTCTATGATAGCGTAAAAGCAACGAAAAGTCACGTACATTGTTGAAAATAATACGTGCTTTCTCCAAAAGAAAGGAAGATGTGTTGTGGGAAAAATGGAGTATTTGAAAAATATGCCGGTTGCGGTACTCGGCGGCGGCGCCGTCGGCAAAACCTGCGCGGCGGATATGAAACTGGCCGGGCGTGAGGTGCGCTTATATGACGCAATGCCATTTGCAGAAACGTCTTTAAAAGATATCGATAAAACAGGAATTCTTTTTGATGGAGTGCAGCGCAACCGCGACTGCTTCGAGCGTTCAGGACGCGCCTTCCTCGACCTTGTCACCACCGATGTCGCCGCCGCCGTCAAAGGCGCGGGTCATATCGTCGTTGCCTGCGGATCATGGGGGCATGAGCCAATGTTCCGTGCCCTGATTCCTTATCTCGAGGACGGTCAAGTTGTCAACGTTTTTGCCGACAACTTCGGCTGTCTCCTGCTGCGCCGCCTGATGCGCGAGATGGGATGCTCCAAAAAAGTGATTGTCGGCGGCTGGTCCTCCGCGCCTTATGGCACCCGGATCGAGAGCATCGGCAAGTTCCAGTTCCCGCATGTCAGCGCCAAATACCGCGCGATTACCCTGCGCGGAGCTGCCCTGCCGATGACCGATACCGAAGATTTTCTCGAGGCCTCCCGGTATCTGCCCTGCATGGACGCGGTCACCCAGGGTGACGGTCCCTCGAAGGCCAATACCATTCTTGACGTCGACTTTGCCAACGTCAACCCGGTGATTCACGTTCCCGCGACTATTCTCGGCGTTTCCACTATGGAAAACTGGGGCGTTATCTTCTGCGGGCACGACAAAACCACATATTCGATGTATTCCCATGGTCTCTGCCCCTCGATCTGCGAAGTTCAGTACCAATTCTACAACGAAGAAATTGCGCTGGCTGAGGCGATTGGCGTCGGATGCCCCAAATATAAGTATGAGATGTTCTTCTCCCGCCGAAGCGTACTGACCCAGGAATATATGGGGCTGGACAAGGATGGCAACGACAATGTGGTATTCCCGCTGGACCAGCCGTCCACCGAGGGCAACACCGGTCCGAACAGCATCCATCACCGTTACATGACCGAGGATGTGCCGATCGGCTGCAAAATTTATCATGACCTTGGAGTGCAGTACGGAGTGCCAACCCCCATTATCGATTCGATGATCACACTGGCCGGCGCAATGCATAAAAAGGATTTCTTCCGGTCCAGCCGGTATACTCTCGCCTACCTTGGCATCGATAACATGTCCAGAGAAGAACTGCTGGCCTATTTGAACGACGGTATTTATAACCGTTAATTGTCAACAGGAGGATTCTATGAAATTCACCACCGATTACCGGACCGAGCGCTATGCACTCGATACAAAATGGGGAAATCTCCCTGACGATGTGCAAAACCATGCACTGATGTGCGGGATCGATCTGATGTGTGCCCTGGTGCTTGGCAGCTACGGAAAGCAGTTTGCCGCAGGGCGGAGGTTAGCCGACACGCTTGGCCTTAACGGTGACATCCCGGTCGTTGGCAGCGAAAAAACCTACAGCCTTTTGGGTGCGGCAATATCAATGGGCCACAGCAGCAATTCTTTCGACATTGACGATGGGTTCCGTATGATCTGCGGCCACCCCGGCACTTCTTTTGTAGCCGGCGTGTTGGCGGCGGCCTTAAAAAAAGGCGTTTCCTATCGGGAGTATCTCACGACTTTGGTGGTCTGCTATGAGCTTTCCATACGCTGGGCTCTGGCCATGCAGGACCATTATCATTACCTGCACAGCACCGGCGCTTATGGCGCTTTTGGCACAGCCGCCGGCGTTGGCCGTCTGCTGGGGCTTGATGAGGCACAGCTTAACAATGCTCTTTCTGTCGCGGATTTCCATGCGCCCATGACCCCGGTTATGCGTGCTGTGGAATACCCTTCCATGAACAAGGACGGAGTGCCTTATGGGCCAGATTGCGGAAGAACTGGAAAATGGCTTCGGCGCTCTTTTGCTTTTGATCGGAAACCTTTCCTTCCCTGTTTATGAGCTTGCGCTTCGTAATATTATGCTTGTTTATCATTCCAGAGTCAGAAAACTGCTTTTCAAGGACTAAAAGAGCCGGTACACCTAAATGTACCGGCTCTTTTCATACTTTATTTCTTCAAAATTGATATTCACGAGATACTTTTAATCCATTATGCCGCTGCCATCTTTTTGGTATAAAACCGCTGACCAGCCCAAACAACAGCCACGATACCGATGCCGATACAATCTGTGACAATTCCACTGTCAATCAGCAATATCGCTGCGGCAGCACAGGCAACTCGCTCAAAGAGATTCAAATGTCTTTCATAATATCCCTCAATTGCAAGAGAAAGTGCAAAAACTCCAATCAAAGAGGTGCAAATCACCCGGATTATCAATAAAACCGACAGCCCCGCGGGAAGCAGTAATTCCGGAGAATATACGAACATAAAAGGAATGATAAATCCTGTAGCTGCCAGCCTTACTGCTGAAAAGCCCGTTCTATTGGGATTGGCTCCGGAAAGGCCCGCGGCGGTGTAGGCGGCTGTTGCCACAGGCGGGGTAATCGCAGAGAGAATCCCATAATAAAACACAAAGAGATGAGCGGCCAGGGGGGGCACTCCAAGCTGTACAATCGCGGGGGCCGCAATTGTACTGGTCAGAACATAACACGCCGTTGTCGGGAGGCCCATTCCAAGGATTGTCGCAGTCATCATGGTTAAAATAAGCGTCAGCGCAAGCATACCACCGCTCAATTTGAGAATTGCCGCGCCCATTGCCAAAATAGCGCCAGTCAGAGAAACCATTCCAATCAAAATACCAATGACCGCGCAGGCAGCTGCAACCGACAACGCACTAAGCGCGCCCGATTCCATCGCTTTCAGGAGGGCCAAAGGCTTGATCCAAGTATCCTTTCGAAAGAAGCTGCAAACAACGGAAAGAACTATGCCGATCACAGCCGCACGCATGGCATTGTAACCCGAAACCAGCATAAAAATAATTCCAAAAAGCGGAATTAAAAGATGTCCTCTGGAAACAATCACTTCCTTGAGCTTGGGCAGGGCCTCTTTCGGCAGCCCGGAAATCTTTTCTTTCCGAGCACGCAAGTCAATCATAATCCAAAGGCTGACATAATACAGAATCGCGGGGAGCAAAGCCGCCTTGATTACTTCAAAAAACTTGATTCCAAGGGAATCAGCGATAATAAAGGCCGCAGAGCCCATAACAGGAGGCATAATCTGTCCACCGGTGGAAGCTGCCGCCTCCACAGAGCTTGCAAAATAATCCTTATAACCCAGTTTGCGCATCAAAGGAATGGTAAAGGCTCCGGTTGTCACAACATTTGCAGAGGCAGAGCCACTGATGCTCCCCATCAGTCCGCTGGCCAATACCGACACCTTGGCCGGACCGCCGCGGGCGCCGCCCGCCAAGGCCATCGAAATATCATTAAAGACCGCGGACATTCCGGTGACAGCCAAAAATGCGCCAAACAGGATAAACATGTAAATGAACGTCGAGGATACTCCTAGAATCTGACCATAGACTCCTTCCGTCGTAAGGGTCAGGTGCTGGATAATCCGCTTCCAGGAAAAGCCCGCATGCTTCAATGGTCCGGTAATATACGCACCGAAAAAGCCATAAGCAATCAGGAAGATCGCCATACTCGGCAGAACCAAGCCAACCGTACGCCGTGCACATTCCAGCACGAGCAGGACGGTAATTACGCCGAAAATTAAATCCAAACGGTTTCCGCGGCCTCCGGTACTGGCCAGACGTTTGAAGTTTAGAATAACATTGCTGACTGCGACGACGGATAGCGCCGCTAAAAACCAGTCAATTACGCTGGGACGGTTAACAGGAGACTTGGTTGTAGCAGGATAAAGCAGAAAAACCAACACCAGAACAAAGGAAAGATGATAAGAACGCTGCAGCATCGGGCTGATACTGAAAATTGCCGTGTAAAGATGATATGCGGACATGCAAATGGTGATGGCGCTAATCAAATAACGAAGGTTGCCTTCAAATTTTCTCCGCTTTGTCTTCTTTTTCTTTTTTTGGCCGATGCGTTCCAACTCATCATCATCCATTTTTTCGACCTGCTCTACGGTAAGTTCCTGCAGGTTGACTTCCCTATCGGGAGGCATGGAACGCTTATCCGACATTTTTTCTTCTGCCATGTGGCACCTCACTCCAGAAAATTTCGCTTGATCAGCCGTTCTGCTCCGAGTCACGACCACGTGACTCGGAGCAGAATATCGCTTTTACAGAACGCCTTTTTCCTTGAAATATTTTTCAGCACCCGAATGAAGCGGGACACACATGCCCACAACGGCGTTTTCAAGAGTAGAATCCTTAAAAATGGCATTCTGAGACATTAAAAATTCATTGTTTTCATAGAAAGCCTTGCATAGATTGTAAACTGCGTCTTCGCTGATATCCTCACGTGTTAAAATGAGTGCCGAACCTGCAAAAGTGTATACATCCTCCGCCTGATCCTGATAGGAATTTGCAGGAATGGTGTCGGGGCCAAACTCAGGCCGTTTAGCACAAATTGCAGCCGCCTCTTCCTTAGACATACCGATTAACGTGCAGTTGCCGCTGTTGAGAGCATCAGAAACATTGGCAGAGCCGGTAGAAGTCGCATAAATCACGGCATCGACCTCACCGTTCTTCACGCCTTCCAGGGCCTCTCCCATCGTACCGTAAATAGGGGTAAAATCGGTCACTCCAAATTCCGAAAGGAGAATATTGGCATTGACCTCAACACCGCCGCCCATCGGACCCACGCCGATCTTTTTACCCTGCAAATCGGCGATCTTCTCTACGCCCGATTTGTCATTGATGATGCAGTGAAACGGCATCAGATAAATAACACCGACGCCCCGCATCGATTCGATTTTTCCGGTCTCGGAAAAAGCACCGGTGCCGGTTACCGCTTCCTGTGCGGTTGCAGACTGAATCAGGCCAATTTCGATTTCTTTGTCGTTAAGAAGGAAGCAGTTATCAGCCGAACCGCCGGTGGCCTGTGCCGCCGACTCGCAGCCCTCTACCTTTTCGTTAATCATCTGAGCGAACGCACTTCCCAGTGTATAGAAATTTCCCGTCATGCTGGCGGTTCCGATTCTCCACATGGAAATATCGCTTCCTGTTGCAGAAGCCGCAGACGCAGCCTCGGAAACGGAATCGGCAGAAGACGCAGGAGCCGCAGAAGATGCAGGGGCGGCAGAGGAAGTACTGCTTCCTGAACAGCCGGCAGCGAATAGTAAGGAAAGTGCCATTGCGAGAGAAATGATCTTTTTCATGATTTTCCTCCTGTTTTTTCATTGCATTCTCATGTGATTTTGACTCTGATTTTTATTTAATGAAAACCAAAGATGATTAAAATTTTCATAATATAAAAATTTAATTCATCTCGCGAAACCATAATACCCCCTGACGGAACGCTTGTCAATTGAAAAATCATTTTCATTATAAAAAACGGTAAACTAAACAAAAACACCGATTGACTTTTGTCGAAAACAAATCTCGAGTTGCTCACCCGCATTTTTAAACGCAAAGTCCGGCCGGAATCATGATTCCGGCCGGACTTTTTAACAGGATTCCTATTTCTGCTTTGCCCGGGCATTCCCTTCGAGCGTCACGGAATAGCCCATTTCCCGCGAGATCTTTTTCGAGGCCTCCAACACTTTTTGAACGATTTCGTCTACCCTTCCCCCTTCAACCCGCATCAGCGGCGCCGTAACAAAGACAGCAGCCGCGGCCATTCCACGCGCATCAAAGGCCGGGGCCGCAACCGAAAGCACCCCCGGCTCTCGCTCGGCACGGCTGACGGCAAAGCCTTGGCGGCGCACCTCCTCCAGGGCTTGTTCAGTTGTATAGGGGTCGGACTCCAATAACAGCCGAATTCGTTCCTCCGGGAGATAGGCCAAAAGAACGCGTCCCGAAGCGCCGCGGGTCAGTATATGATTGCTGCCGATCTGCACAACGCTGCGCAGGTTGCGTGTTCCCTCAATCCGGTCCACGCAGATGCGCCGGTCCCCTTTACGGACATATAATCCCGTGCTTTCGTTAAAAAGCTTGTTCAAATACTCCAAATGAGGTCGCGCAATACGGATAATATCCATATTATCAAATGCAAGGTTGCTGATCTGAGCCAAGCGGAAGCCCAGATAATAACGATGGTTTTCTTCGCTTCGATAAATATAGTTGCGTTTTTCCAAGGTAGTCAGCAATCTCAGTGTTGTGCTGGGTGAAAGTTCGATTCCGCGTGCAATCTCGGTCAGGGTAAAATTTGACGCCCCATCCGCAAAAAGGTCCAAGACCTGCAATGCGCGATCGACCGCCCGCACATTGTATTCCTGTGCCATCGGTCAGCCTCCCCAAAGTCTTTTTTTCAGTATATCATATTCACCGTTTTCTACAAGCCGTTTTTTAATAATAACACAAATTTTTTCATTAAATAAAATATTTATATAAATAATAAAATATTATGTTTGTCTATAGAACATGGATTCTGGAAACGGAATACATGCACTGTGTCGCCCAGGGTTAACGTTATGAA
>ERZ857984.1998-NODE-1998-length-13949-cov-6.134231_pt1 | contig 13949 bp, 10 predicted proteins | sample MGYA00519914_ERZ857984 | MGnify/ENA primary metagenome ERZ857984 (study PRJEB31778, sample SAMEA3449417) | human gut metagenome | biome: human gut; feature: human-associated habitat; material: faeces | place: United Kingdom | collected 2010/2012 ... | reverse complement strand
CCGGCAGATCTGCATTACCTGTTCCTGGTAAACAATGCAGCCGTAGGTCACATCGAGAATAGAAGCCAGTTTCGGATGTTTATAGGTCACCTTCTCCGGATGGTGCCGGTTTTCAATATACTTGGGAATCGAATCCATCGGGCCCGGACGGTACAGGGAAATAACCGCAATCAAATCCTCAATGGACTCAGGTCCCAGTCCCACCAGTTGCGCATACCACCGGATTCAAACTGAAACACCCCCTCGGTCAGGCCCGCCGATAGCATCTGAAATACTTTTTCATCGTCCGGCGGAATTTGCGAAATTGCAAAATCCGGCTGACGGCGGCGGATCATCTTTTCCGCATCGCTGATAACCGTTAACGTGCGCAGCCCCAAAAAATCCATTTTCAAAAGGCCCAGCTCTTCCAGCGTCGTCATGGGGAACTGGGTCAGGATAGCTTCTTCGTTTTTCTGCACCGGCACATAGGTGTCTACCGGATCGCGGGTAATGACCACCCCTGCCGCGTGAGTGGAGGCGTGCCGGGGCATCCCCTCCAGCTTTCGGGCCATGTCAATCAGTTCGTGGATGGTGGGATCCGTATCATACTGCTGCTTGAAATCCTTCAATGCTGTGAGCGCCTTATCCAGCGTCATGTGCAGTTCATTGGGCACAAGTTTCGCTACCGTGTCTACCTGTGCATAAGGAATCGCCATCGCCCTGCCTACATCCCGGATAGCGCCTCTGGCCGCCATGGTGCCGAAGGTGATGATCTGCGCCACATGGTCGGCACCATATTTTGCTACTACATAGTCAATGACCTGCTGGCGTTTTTCATAACAGAAATCAATATCAAAATCCGGCATAGATACCCGCTCCGGATTCAAAAAGCGCTCAAAGAGTAAATGGTAGCGGATCGGGTCTATGCCAGTAATGCCGATGCAGTAAGCGCATAAGCTCCCCGCGCCGGAACCACGCCCCGGGCCTACAGGAATATCGTGGGTTTTTGCATAGTGGATAAAATCATACACAATCAAATAATAATCCACATAACCCATTTTGATGATTACGTCCAGCTCGTATTCCAGCCGCTCGCGGATCTGCTGAGGCGGTTGCTCTCCATAATGGAGCGCCATGCCCTCATAACACATGCGCTTAAAATAGGTCACATTATTTTCTTCGGTAGGCGCTTTGTAAAATGGCAGCTTGGTCACGCCAAAAGTAAAATCCAGCTGACATTGTTCCGCAATTTTTACCGTATTGTCCAGCGCCTCCGGATGGGCGGCAAAAAGAGTTTCCATCTCCGCCCGGCTTTTCAGGTAAAACTCCTGGGTTTGAAACTCCATGTCCGATTTATCGTTGACTGTATGGTTGGTTTGGATACATACCAGTATGCTCTGCGCCTGATGATCTTCCTGCCGGATATAATGGACGTCGTTGGTCGCCACCAGCCCAATCCCCGTTTCCTCTGACAGGCGGTACAAGTCGGGCAAAATTTGCTTTTGCTCTAAAATGCCGTGGTCCTGGATTTCCAGATAGTAATTTTCCGGCCCGAAAATATCCCGGTACAAAAGCGCAGTTTCCTTGGCTGCATCATAATCCTTTTCCATCAGCCGCCGCGGGATCTGTCCGGCCAGACAGGCGGACAGGCAGATCAGCCCCTCGGTATGCTGCCTGAGCAGATTGTAGTCGATGCGCGGCTTGTAGTAGAAGCCCTCCGTAAATCCGGCGCTGACGAGCTTGACCAGGTTGTGATAGCCGGTCTGGTTTTCGCACAGCAGAATCATGTGGCTGTATTCACGCGCCGCGCCGTGCTTTTCAAAGCGGTCGGGACAGATATATACCTCACAGCCGATGATGGGGGTGATCCCCTCCTCCAGACAGGCGTTATAGAAGTCGATGGCGCCGTACATCACGCCGTGATCGGTCACGGCGGCATGCGTAAAGCCAAGCTCCTTAAGGCGCTTGGCCAGGGGCTTGATGCGGTTGGCCCCGTCCAGGAGGCTGTATTCGGTATGCAGATGCAAATGGGCGAAGGACATGGCTGTCTCCTTTGGGCCGGGGCCTCTAATCGGTCACCAGCCAGCTGTTGGGGTCATTGTAGGCCATTTCTGCCAGCGCGGCGGCGATGGCCTGCTGGGTTTCGCGGTCCGCCAGGCCATTGACGGTTTTTCCCTCCATGCCGGCCTGGAAGTCCATCACGGCGCGGCGCGTGTTGCCGCCGAACGCGCCGGTGAGGTGCTTTTCCTCCAGGTAGCCCAGGGTATGTAGCGCCTGCTGGAGCCAGAGCACCTTGTCGCCCCGGTTGCCATAGCGCATGGTGGTGCCCACCACATCCTCGCACGCGCCAAAGCCCAGCACCTGGCTGTTGTTGAGCGAGTAACTGTTGCGCTGCACGCTGGAGGGGTTGTTGCCCTCAATGACATGGATGATGACGTTGCCTTCGGCGTCCCGGGTGCAGTATTCCACCAGGGCCACATGCTCGGTATCCCCGGCCTCGTTGTAGCTGAAGAACACCAGGTCGCCCGCGCGAGGGATGTATTCGTTTTTCTGAAGCAAATGATCGCTGCCCAGCAGCCACTGGTAGCCCCAGTCCGGACAGTTGCCCTTGCGGTAGACGAAGCGGCCCCGCTCGATGAACCAGTCTCGCCCGGTGTTCTGGCCGCTGTAGTTGGGATAGACCACATCGAGCAGGTTGGTGCCGTAGCGCTGGTCCACCTGGTCTACGCACCAGCAGATGAACTCGGCGCACCATTCAGCGTTGGCGTCTCCGCTCCACAGGCCGTATTTGGTGAAGCTGTGAGGCCCCTCGGCATAGCCCAGCTCGCCCCGCGCCACCTCCAGCAGCTTTTCCACAAAATCCGGCCGAGTGCCTTCCTCGATGCGGGTTTCCCCCTCCTCGCCAGGATTATCTACATCCGAAATGGCATATACCTGTTCCGGCGGCACGGGCGTGGCGGCAGGGTCAGGCGTCGCGGTAGCCCTCTCCTGGGCGGCGAGAACTTCCTCGTCCAGGTCCTCGTAGGAGGTACCCCGGGCACCGGGCGCGGCCAGCAGCAGCACCGCCAGCAGCACGGCTAACGGACGTTTCCGGCTCACGGCGTTCACCTCCTCAGCGGCCAAAGGCTTCGATGCCACGCAGCAATTCAAATTCCCGGATGGAGCGAACAGTGGTGAACATCTTGCGCGTCAGGATGGCACCTGTACGGTAGAACAGGCAGATGAAGGGCACGTCCGCCGCAAACTGCTGCTGAATGGCCTGGCTGGTATAGGCGAAATCCGCCTGGTTTTCCTGGGTGCGCAGGGTGTCAATCAGCGAGGTCATCTCGCTGGAGTTGTAGCGGCCATAATTCTGGTCGTTGCCTTTTCGCAGGAAGAATCCCACGTCCGGCACCACGTCCATCTGGAAGGAGCACAGCGCCAGGTCAAATCCTCCGTTTTCCAGCACGGTCTTGCACTCGTCATAGCTGACGGTCTCAATATGGATGCTGATGCCCACCTCCGCGAGCATGTCTGAGATCATGTTGGCGGTTTCAAAGCGCACGTCGTTTTCCGGGTCCTCGTACACCCACAGGCCCAGCACCAGATGCTTGGGCTCCTCTGCGCCTTCCACTGGCTTGTCCAGAATTCCGTTGCCATCCAGATCCACCCAGCCATCCTCGGCCAAAAGCTCTTTCGCCTTGTCGGGATTGTAGACGAAGGTGCTCTCCTGATCGTAGTACAGCCAGCTGTCCGACGGAATGGGGGTATCGGCGTCGGTGGTCATGCCCATATAGACGTTTTGCGAGATGGAATCGACGTTGATGGCATAGCGGATGGCCTGGCGCACCTTGAGGCTGTCCAGCGGGAAGGAGCGCTCGCGGTGGTTGATGAGCAGCACCTCCAGCTGGCGCGTCGAATAGGAAATGGAAAGCGAATTGATGCCGCTCTTGTACTGCGCGGCCGCCACCGAACGGGTGAACACCGTATCCACGCGGCCGTACTCATAGGCGTTGATCATGTCCTTGTTGTTGGGATAGAAGGTAACGGTGATTTCCTGCACCTGGGGCTGGGTCTGCCACCAGGCGGGGTTGGCGTTGAGAAGCATGTAGCTGGCAGGCTCAAAGCTGCTGATGACATAGGGACCCGTGCCCACGGGGTTGGCCATTTCCACCTGGGAGGCCGGCACCACGGGGAAGGTCATGCTGTAAAGCAGGCCGTAATAATCGCGCGCGGCCTTGACCACCACGGTGCGGTCATCCTGCGCGGTGAAGGAGGACACCATATAGCGGATGTTGCCGTAAAAGCCGCGGTCCAGGCCCTGGTCATTCTTGGCCAGGTTCAGGATATACTGCCCGCTGGCTACCACGTCCTGCGCGGTGAGCGGCGTGCCGTCCGAAAAGGTGATGTTCTCGCGCAGGGTGAAGGTCCAGGTCTGGCCCCCGCCGCTCTCGGTCCAGCTTTCGGCCAGCAGGGGCTGAGGCAGGCCGTTGTCGTCCACGGTGACCAGGCTTTCATACACCACGCCATACAGGGACACGATATCGCGTTCCTGCGGCGTGAGGGGACGAATCTCCGTGGTGCGGGTGGAGATCATGCCCACAATAAGAGAGTCCTCGACGTTTTCGCCGAAGGCGGACAGGGGCACAAGCATCAGACAAAGCAGCAGGCAAAGAACTCGTTTCATGCATCATCCTCCGTGGCTTCGTAATAGATCCGCTTATAGGCGGCATAGTCGTTCAGGACACGGGTAGCATACTGCTTGGTAGGACCGTCGATCATGTTCTCCAGCGCAATGGTCAGGCCATCCTGGCTGTAGCGCGAATCGTTGAGCCAGTTCTGCACCTCGCCCTGGCCTGCGTGGAAGCTGGCGGCCACCAGCACCGGGTCGCCCCGGAAGCGTTCGCTCAAAAAGTTCAGATACCAGCAGCCATATTCCACGTTGGTTTCCGCGTCGTACATGCTGTCGAAGCTGTACGCTCCGGAGCCGCCCATCTTTTCATAGATCCAACCGGCGGTGTCCTCCATCAGCTGCATCAGGCCCCGAGCGCCCACACTGCTTTCCGCGTCGGGCCGGAAGGAGCTCTCGTTGAGCACGATGGCCGCCACAAAGGCGGGAGAAAGGTTGTATTTGCCGGCCTTCTCCTCGATAAGTTCCTCATAGCGCAGGGGATGGGCCTCCCGGATCGCCTCCTCCTGGGCCGCGCGGGCGGCAAGCACCTGCTCGGTCTGCCGGTCCATGCTCATGCGGGCAATCCACAGCCCGATGGCCGCAAACACGCATGCAAACGCCGCGATGCCCAGCCACGGGATGGAAATCCGGGCGCGGTGCGGTTCCTGTTCTTCCTCATCCTCCACATGCCAGCCCTGATCCGGCTCGAGGGGGGCGGAGGGGTCCGGCAGGGGAACGTCCAGGTCGCCGTATCCCAGGCGGGCGGCATAAGCCCTCACCGGATGGGTATCCGCGGGCTCAAACCGGGCAGCGGCGGCATAGGCCTGCGCCCGGTCCGCCTGGGGCGCGGGCTGCGCCGTCTCCTGTATGGGCGCAGAGGAACGGGCCTCGCGCCGTTCCCATTGGGCACGGTCCGGCGGATAGGACCGGCGTGAAGCGGGCGGAGGAGCGCTCTCGCTTTTGGCGGCTTCGCGTTGCCGGCTCACGGCATACTGCGCGCCGTGCCGCCGGTGCACGGGCTGCTCGGCCTGCCGGCGTTCCAGCTGCAGCTGCTCCTGAAGCAGCTGACGGGGATAGCCTGCCTGCTCGTAATCCGCCATGGTCTGGGGAAGCGGGCCGGAGGGGCGAGGCTGCGCGGGCGTGCGGCGGCGCAGGGGCCGGCCCAGCAGATCCGTAGGCGCGGGTGCCTCTTGGGAGGGCGGCGCGGCCTGTACGCGCGGGCCTTCGGGGCGGCGCAGCGGCAAATTGTTCTGCTGTGCCACGCGCAGCCATTCGGGCATGTCCGGACGGGCCGGAGGCTCGTAGCGTGAGCCGTCCTCCGCCACCATGACGGGCGGATCGGCGGGCATGGCGATGCGCGCGCCCGTGCCGGGGGCATTCACCGTGGTTGCGGCAGGCACCCCGGCTTGCGCGGCCGGAGAGGTTCCGTCCGATTCGGGCCGCCCGGCACCCTCTGCGGTTTGAGAGGCGGGACGGGCACTGCGGGTGCGCCGGGGCGGCCGGGGCGCTTCCGGAGGCGGGTCGAACGGGTTATCGGGGATGGCATAATCTTCGGGATAGGCGATGCTTTGCGCAGGCGCGGGGCCGTCCGCTGCGGAGGGCAGCTTTTTCATCACGGTACGGCGGGTGGAGGCCTCCGGCTCCGCGGGCGTTCTTCGGGCCCGCGTGCCGTAGATATCCACCGCGTCCCGTTCGTAGGGGGCGGCGCGGTGCCGCACGATGGGGGTAGAGGGCGAGTCCTTTTGATGAATCGCCTGCTCCTGCTGCCTGCGCCGGCCTTCGCTGACGGAAGGCACATAGCTGTAGTCCAGCGGCGCGCCGTCATCGTCCGGGCTGCGGAAAAAGACGGGACGAACGTTCATGACAATTCCTTTCAGAGTGAGAATTCCGGGTTGCTCCACTGCAGATAGAGGGCGTGCACCTCGCGGCGAAGTTCTTCCATCGGCTTGTCGGTATGGATGATGATGTCGCTGCGGCGCTCCTTTTCCGAAAGGGGCCACTGGCTGTGGATGCGGCGCAGCGCCTGCTCGCGGTCCAGACCGCTGCGGGTCTTGAGACGCTCGATCTGCTTTTCCTCGGGGGCGGAGGCGCACACGGTCACATCCGCCAGGCTGCTCAGACCCGTTTCAAAAAGCAGGGGCACATCCAATACAACGACCAGCGCGCCCATTTTCCGGCAGGTTTCGATCTGCTCGAGCATGTGCTTCTGAATCAGGGGATGCGTGGCGGCGTTGAGGCGCTGCAGCGCGTCCTCGTTCCCAAACACAATCGAGCTGAGCACGGGGCGGTTGAGCGTTCCGTCCGGATAGAACACAAAGTCACCGAACGCTTCATGAATCAGCGGCAGCGCTTCGCCTCCCGGCGCGGTGAGCTGAGCGTTGATGGCGTCCGCATCTACAATAGACGCGCCCATGCTTTTCAGAAGGCTTGCGATCGTGGACTTTCCGCAGGCGATACCGCCGGTCAGACCGATGATCTTCATTTGCAGAACCCCTTTCTATCTATGCTGGATCCGGAAAAGCACCCCTTCCGGAATCAGTGCGCCTTTTCCCAGTCGCTGCCGCGCGATACCTCGGCCAGCAGCGGCACCTTGAGGCTGACCACGCCCTCCATGGTGCTTTGCACCAGGGCGCTGACTTCGTCCGCCTCTGCGAGGGGGCATTCCACCACCAGCTCGTCGTGCACCTGCAAAATCAGCCGCGCGCGGTAACCGCCTTCCTCGAGCCGCCGCGCCACCTGTACCATGGCCAGCTTGATGATATCCGCCGCCGTACCCTGGACAGGCGTATTCATGGCGGCGCGCTCGCCGAAGCTGCGCACGTTGCGGTTGGGGCTGGCCAGCTCGAACAGCTCCCGCCGGCGGCCAAAGAGCGTTTCGGCATACCCCAAAGCGCGCCCCTTTTCCACGCATGCGTCCATGAAGGCGCGCACGCCGGGGTAGCGCTCAAAATATGTTCTGATAAAGCCATCGGCCTCCCGCCGGGTGATGTGTGCGTTGCGTGCCAGGCCAAAGCCGCTGATCCCGTACACAATGCCGAAATTCACGGCTTTGGCGGAACGGCGCATCTCAGGGGTGACCTGGTCCATGGGCACGCCGTGAATTTCCGCGGCCGTGCGGGTGTGGATGTCCTGGCCGCGCCGGAATGCGTCGCACATGGCGGAATCGCCGCTCATATGGGCCAGCACGCGCAGCTCGATCTGGCTGTAATCCGCGTCCAGCAGCACGTTTCCCTCGCCCGCCACAAAGGCGCGGCGGATCTCACGCCCCTCCTCGGTGCGGATGGGGATGTTCTGCAGATTGGGCTCCAGGCTGGAAATACGGCCCGTGACGGTAGCGGTCTGGTCAAAGGTGGTATGCACGCGTCCGTCGCTTCCGCGCAGCTTGGTCAGGCCTTCGACATAGGTGCTTTGCAGCTTGGCCATCCTGCGGTACCGAAGCAGCGGCTCGATCATGGGGTGATAGGGCGCCAGCCCCTCCAGCACCTCGGCAGTGGTGGAATAGCCGCTCTGGCTTTTTTTCTGTGGGGCGGGCAGGCCCAGCTTGTCAAAGAGCACCTCGCCCAGCTGCTTGGGGCTGTTGAGGTTGAACTCGCCCACGCCCGCGGAAGCGTACACGGCGGCGCGGCATTCCTCAATTTCGCGGCTGAACCAGGCGCTCAGCTGACGGAGCACGCCCTCATCCACCAGAAAGCCCACCCGTTCCATATCAAACAGCACGCGGGTGAGCGGCTGCTCCATATCCCGAAGCAAAGCCTGCAGGCCGCGCACCTCCAGCCGCTTCTGCTGCCTGAGGAACAGCGCATACACGTCGTAGGCGGTGGGCGAGGGGAACGCCGCCCCGCCGTGCTCGGCGCTCAGCGACAGGGGCAGGGAATAATCCTTCTGCGCCGTATGCAGCAGATAAGCGGCGATCATGGTATCATGCTTCACCACAGGCAGGGGCAGGCGGTAGCGGTCCAGAAGCCGCCATAGCGCCTTAGCGCCATGCACCACAAAGGGAGCCTGCGAAAACAGATTCTTCAGCCCCTGGTAAATCTGATCGTCGTACAGGCCCGCGCCGGTCAGGTCGTGCAAAATAGGCATGCGCCGCAAAAGCATATCCGGCGCCAGCAGGGTGATTTCATCCTCCGTCTGGCACAGAGCCAGCCATTCGGGCTTCCGGGCAAGCAGCGCCTGCGCGGCCGCGCGGATTTCCTCCTCCGTGGTCAGCGTCTGTTCGCCGGCCAGCGGCGGGGGAGAGGGCAGGTCCTTCTCCGGCTCCACGGCCATTACAGCGGGCGCGGAAGACGGCTTGGCGTCCTTTCCTGCGGCGCGGCGGCTGGCAGCGGTGCTGCGCGCCTCTACCTGCGTGGGCGCGGGAGTTTCTCCGCCCAGCAGGGCGGCGATGCTGCGGCTGATGGTCTTGAGCCCATATTGCTCCAAAAGGGGCTCGCCCAGCGCCATTTCATCCCAGCGGCAGCGGTCAAAGTCGATCTCCAGGGGCGCGCTGCGGCAGATGGTGCCCAGCTCGCGGCTGAGCAGCGCCAGATCGCGTCCGGCACGCAGCTTTTCGCCCAGCTTGCCTTTCACCTGATCCGCATGCTCCAGCACGCCGTCCAGCGAGCCGTACTGGGTGATGAGCTTGAGCGCCGTCTTTTCCCCGATACCTGGAATGCCGGGAATATTGTCGCTGGCATCGCCCATGAGGCCCTTCATGTCAGGTACCTGCGCCGGGGTGAAGCCATAGGTATCATATACGCCCTGCGCGTCCAGCAGCAGGCTTTCGGTGATGCCCTTGCGGGTGAGGATGATTTCCGTCTCCCCGCCCACCAGCTGCAGGCTGTCGCGATCGCCCGTGAGCACATAGGCGTGAATGCCCCGCTCGTTGGCTAGGCGCGCGGCGGTTCCCAGCAGATCGTCCGCTTCGTAGCCCTCCAGCTCGCAGATGCGCACATGCATGGCCTCCAGCATCTTTCGCACCAGAGGCAGCTGGGGCCGCAGTTCCTCCGGCATGGGCTTGCGGGTGGCCTTGTAGCCGTCGTAGAGGGTGTGGCGGAAGGTGGGAGCGTGCATGTCCATCATCACGCACAGCCCATCCGGGCGGTATTCGCCCAGCGCCTTGATCAGCATGCTGAAAAAGCCATGCACGGCATTGGTATAGGTTCCGTCCGGAGCGGTAAGCAGCGGAAGGGCGTGAAAGCCCCGAAAAATCAGACTATACCCATCCACCAGCAATACCGTCTGCTTGTGCGTGTCGCTCATGAGACCTCCATCGGGGCGGCACGGCCGGCACGCCCAGGTTTGTTGTACCCTTTATTATACCACAGGTGGGAATTGGCAAACAAGGCATGCGGGTCATCCCTCGGTGTAGCAAACGTAAAACTTATCCCCGGTGCGAAGCGCTCGTGACAAAGGCTTTCATTTTTGGTATACTGATTGTTAACGGTTTGACAGACATTGGCGAACGGCCCGTTTGCAGGGGGAGGGGCGCAGGTGACGGAGGATATCCTGTTCTTTTTCGACCGCGAACCACAGGCTTTGAGCCTGTTCGAGCTGCTCTGTGAACAGGCCATGGCGCGCTGGCCCTCCAGCACCCTGCGCGTGCAGAAGACGCAGATCACCTTTTCCGATCCGCGGGGATATCTGTTCGCCTCCCGCCCCCGGAGGCGCGGCGGCGGCCTGATGGTCAGCTTCGGCCTGAGCGCGCCGCTGCAGAGCCCGCGGCTGTTTGCAGTTGCCAACCCCGCGCCGGGGCGTTATACGCACCATGTACAGGTCCGTGATTTCTCCGAACTGGATGATGAACTGATGCAATGGATTGCGTGGTCGCATGAGAATATGGCCGCAAGACAAAGGAGATAAAAGGAAATGAAAAGGAAAATGAAGAGGCGCCTGTGTTCTCTGCTTCTGGCGTTTGCGCTGCTGCCGGCGGTCGCACTGGCTGAGGTGGTGGGGCGGGATGGCATATATGCCGACCGGTATATCCACCGCATCGAGGCGCCGAACGGACAGGCGCTGTACTATCTTTCTACGGAAGAAGATGCGTTTGTAACCGCTCAGGACGTGAACTTTGACGGCGTGGACGACCTTGTGGTATTCTCTGCACGGGGCGCGAGCAACGCCTGGGTCCTGTTCTTTGTATGGGACGGGAACGCGTATGTGCGCGCGACCTGGGACGCGGGCGAGGATACGGGCCTGCCCAACTACGAGCTTCTGCCCGAAGACGGGCTCCTGCTGGCCAGCTGCGACGACGGCCTGGCAGGCGGGCTTCACCGCTACTGGCTGTACCGGTGGGAGGGGACGGACCTGCGCCTTGTGCGCAGCGCGGTGAGCGAGATGGATCAGGAAACGGCGATTGACGCGCAGGCCGGCACCATCGTCACCACGGTCCGCAACAACCGCATGTCCGTGCGCGTGACCGAGCCGGACGGGCAGGGCGGATATCGCGTGCTGTGGGAGGGCATCGTGACCGAGGAGCAGGCGGCCAATGATCCGCAGGCCTTTTCTCAGGAAGAGGCCGCCTTCTGGCAGGGATTCAGCCGCAGCCCGATTTTGTAACTTCTTCCGCGAAGGCCTCGGCTCTGTACGAACGAAGACAAATGGTGTACAATAGGCGTTGAATTGTGTTCTGCTTGAACCGGGAGGGGAGGGACGTTCATGCGCGTCAGGCGGCTGTGCACGCTGGTTTGCGTGCTGGCGATGCTGTTCGCCCTTGCGCCTATCCGCGCGGGGTGCGCATCCGACGCTGTGACGCAGGACGAGGCCTCTGAGCTTCTTGATGCGCAAAGCCGCAGCGAATATGCGCTGCTCATTGGCGTGGACCATTTTGTCTCCCGCGCGGATACCTATCCCAGCTCCACCAACAACGTCAACGCCATGCAGGAGGTCTTTCAGGGCGCGCTCAATCCCTTCCGCGCCATCATCGTCCCGCCCAACCCGGTGACCACGGTCGAGCAGCTGACCGCTCTGGTTCAAAAGACGTTCGGCGCGGCCGGAAAAAATGACGTGTGCTATCTCTACCTGTCCACGCACGGGGTGTATGATCCTGCCAGCGGGCAGGAGCCGCTGCTTTTGCTCAGCGACGGACAGACCGAAAACGGCATCACCCCCGCGCAGCTGGAAGCGGCCTTCGACGGCATCCTGGGCACCAAGGTAATCATTTTGGATGCGTGCAATTCGGGCGCGTTTATCGGCAAGGGGCTTCCCTCGCTTCCGCAGGAGGTCCACTTTCTGGGCGACGATTTCAAGGTGCTCACCTCCAGCGGGGCGCTGGAGGAAAGCTGGTACTGGAGCGTGGACGATCAAAACGAAAGCGGCATGGCCGGCCAGGGTTCCTTCTACTTTACGCAGGCGCTGGCGCAGAGCCTGAGCGCGGCTTACGGATACCCCGCGGACCAGAACCGCGACGGCTGCGTGGTGCTCAGCGAGCTCTACGAATACCTGGTGCTCAACCATGCCGCCTCCACCCCGCAGGTGTATCCGCAGTCGGATGATTTTGTGGTCTTCCGCTACGATGTCTCCCAGCCCCTGCCTACGGGTCTGGCCCGCGCACCCATCATGGATGTGACCTTTTCGGGCACCACGCTCAGCCGTTCCTCGCGGCAGATCACCATTGAATTTATTGCCATGCGCCCGGTGCGCGTGGCTTATCAGGTGGTCTACCAGCGCGACGGCAAATGGGAGTTTGAGCATGCCCAGCTGATTTATGACGAGGCCGAGCGCTTCACCGCCTACGGCGACCAGCCCGGCGCCATCTCCGCGGGCCGTAAGGTGCGCACCCTCACTTTGGGTGAGCTGGACGAGGGGGTGTATGGCTACGCGATGGTGCAGCTGGTCACCATCGATCAGGGCAAGCTGACGGTGCACGCCGGCCGGGTCATCAGCATTCCTCCGGACGCGACGGATATGGTTCTGACCGCCTCCGTGGCCGATACGTTTGATCCCTCCGGCGGACGTGAGCTGAGCATCTTTATCGGGCACGAATACCCCTGCGCGCTCAGCGTAAGCATTTTGGATGAGGAGGACCGGGTTGTCTACCGCCTGTGCCACCGCCTGAGCACCCGCCCCATGCAGATGAACCCGGAGGGTACGGTGCTGTACTGGGACGGCCATCTCAAGGACGGAACCGCGGCTGAACCGGGTATCTACCGCGTGCGCGCGGAGGCTGTGATGAACGACGCCGCCGTGACGGTGATTTCCTCGGCGTTTACCATACAGTAAAGGAGGACCCAGATCAATGGCCGACAAATTGATGGTGGTTATCCCCTGCTACAACGAGGAGGAGGTGCTGCCGGAAACCTCGCGCAGGCTTGTGGAAAAGATGGCTGAGCTGACCCGGAAGGGCCTGATCTCGCCGGAGAGCCGCGTCCTTCTGGTGGATGACGGCAGCCGCGATCGCACCTGGGAGCTGATCAGCGCCCTGCACAAGGAAAACCCGCTGTTTGAGGGGGTCAAGCTCAGCCGCAACCGGGGCCACCAGAACGCGTTGCTGGCCGGGCTGATGACCGCGCGGGGCCGCTGCGACATGTCCATTTCGATGGATGCGGATTTGCAGGACGATATGGATGCCATGGACCGCTTTATCGAAAAGTACCGGGAAGGATGCGATGTGGTCTACGGCGTGCGCAACCGGCGCGATACCGATACCGCCTTCAAGCGCGGCACGGCGCTGATGTTCTATCGCCTGATGAAGGCGCTGGGCGTGGATATCACCTATAACCACGCGGATTACCGCCTCATGAGCGCGCGGGCGCTGGAGGCGCTTTCGCAGTTTGGCGAGGTCAATCTATTCCTGCGCGGGCTGGCGCCCCTGGTCGGCTTTCAAAGCGATGTGGTGACCTACGACCGCAGTGAACGCTTTGCGGGAGAGAGCAAGTATCCCTTCAAAAAGATGCTGGCTTTTGCCATCGACGGCATCACCAGCTTTTCCGTAAAACCCCTGCGCCTTATCACCACGGTAGGCGTGATTATCTTCATGATTTCGCTGCTGATGCTGCTCTATACGCTGGTATCCTGGATCGCCGGGCATGCGGTGCTGGGATGGACGTCTACCCTGGCATCCATCTGGCTCATCGGCGGCATCCAGCTTCTGTCCCTGGGCGTGATCGGGGAATACACCGGCAAGATCTACAACGAGTCCAAGGCACGCCCGCGCTTTATCATCGACCGGTATCTCAACGACCGGGGCGATGACCCCGTGGTGGACCGGCGCTGAATGGACAAGGCAACGAAACATGCCCCGCGGACGCACCAATCCGCGGGGGCATTCCATGTCCGGAAATCTATTTTTTCTTTGTCGTCGCACTCTGCGGCACAATATCGCCTACGCCGCTGAGCACAT
>ERZ857984.1987-NODE-1987-length-14019-cov-3.222859_pt1 | contig 14019 bp, 14 predicted proteins | sample MGYA00519914_ERZ857984 | MGnify/ENA primary metagenome ERZ857984 (study PRJEB31778, sample SAMEA3449417) | human gut metagenome | biome: human gut; feature: human-associated habitat; material: faeces | place: United Kingdom | collected 2010/2012 ... | reverse complement strand
ACTCCTGACCCCCTGCGTGCAAGGCAGGTGCTCTCCCAGCTGAGCTAACACCCCATTTATTCAGCAACTGGTGGGCCTGAATGGACTTGAACCAACGACCTCACCCTTATCAGGGGTGCGCTCTAACCACCTGAGCTACAGGCCCAATTGCTGAATGCCTAGTAATAATATCATGCAGATTATTAGTTGTCAAACTATTTTTTAAATTTTTTTTAATTTTTTTTCTAGTGCCATTTCAACACATCTAAAAGCGGCTTTCTTTCAGGCTTTGATGGAGCTATATCTTGAATTCCTAACCCAATCACAGCAACAATAATTTCATCTTGAGGAATATTTAATAGTTCACGAAGTTTTACCTCATCTCGAATCCCCATTACAAGTGTCCCATACCCAAGTTCCGTTGCTTTCAATAATAAATTCTCAGTAGCAAGACCACAATCATAAAATCCCCAGCCTTCGCCAACTTCATTGACGGGATTTTTATCTTTATCAAACCCACTTCTTGATCCAACGAAACTCATCACTATCAAAACAGGAGCATCCGCAACATTTTTCGCATTAAACTCAGGCAAAGCTTCTTTTTTAATCTTTTTTACCATCTTTTCTGTCTGCACGACATGATAACGAGCCGTCTGCGAATTCTTCCAACTAGGTGCTTCCTGTGCCGCCTGAATGATCGTTTCAATATCATTTTGAGGAATAGATGAATTCTTATATCTCCGAATACTACGACGCTCACTCAATACTTTTTGTAATTCCATTTGATGCACCTCCTTGATACATAAATTATATCAGAAAACTACAAGAATAAATGTTCAATCAAGATCTTTGCCCCAATCATCATTAAAATAATACCACCAAAAATTTCTGCATATTTTTGAAAAAGAGATCCCAGCCTTTTTCCAACCATGACACAAATAAAAGATAATATAAATGTAACAACAGCGATGATCGAACAAGCCAACACAATATTAACTTTTAAGAAAGCAAAACTCACACCAACAGCTAAAGCATCAATACTGGTGGCGATTGCCAACAACAAGATTACCTTTAACGGCAAATCCGAAACTTCTTCATTTTCTTTTTCTTCTCGACTTTCCTTGATCATATTTAATCCAATCAAAGCAAGCAATATAAAAGCAACCCAATGGTCAACACTTTGAATATAACCAGAAAATGTACTACCCGCCAAATAACCAATTAGAGGCATCAATCCCTGAAAAATACCAAAAGCCAAACCTAGTTTTAAAGCGTAATTTTTAATTTTTTCATTTGGTAAAGACATACCCTTCGCAATTGAAACAGCACTGGCATCCATAGCCAATCCGATACCTGTAAAAATTAGTGATAGTAGATCCATAAAACTTCAACCTTTCTAAAAAAATAGAGACTCATGCGAAAAAAATCGCATAAGTCTCGTCTTTTACATTAAACCAGGTCCTATCTGACCAGTATGTTGGTTTAAACACTTGCAAAACAAGATAACTACTCCCTTATTGCAGAGACATCTTATCATAGATATTTTAAAGCTTTCAATTCATTTTAATTAGCTAATCCTAACTGCTTTAAAGCCTCTAAAATCCCCTGTTCGTTATTTGATTTTGTGACAAAAGCTGCCTTTTCTTTCACATAATCTTTTGCTTGTCCCATTGCATAACTGTTATCGACAACTTCAAATAAACTCACATCATTTTCCCCGTCTCCAAACGCTAAGACTTCATCTTTTTGCCAGCCATTCTGTTTCATGATCCTTTCAAGCGTTTTCCCTTTTGAAAAACCTTTCGGTAAAATTTCCAACTGTCTAGGACACGTTCTAAAGATTTCAAACTGATTTGAAAATTTATCTAAAAGATCAGCATAAATTATTGCAAGTTTATCTTCATCCTGCATTAATTGAATCTTATTAACAAGTCTGTTGATTTCATCAAATGTTTTAATATATGAGATTTTAGGATAGCCATCACGCATGTCCGCAAGCCAAGCCCAAGGCCCTGCAGTCCAAGGATAATCATCAGGTAGATTCATTTCTTTGCGTAACTGAACCTTCAATTGATATATATCCTCATTAAAAAAATCAAACAAGCCATCATCAAAACAAGCCATGCTTTCGCAATCAAGACCCATTAAATACGTAAAGACTTCTTCAATTTCCTGAGGTTCCATTCGTTTTAATACCGAACGTTTATCTTCATGCACATCATATATCGCAATACCATCAACTTCTAATAAATATCCATGATATTTATCCATTTCCAACTCTTTGGCATATGGCAGCAATCTAGTATAACTTCTTCCACTTGCTAAAATAAGTGATACACCTTTCTTTTCTAAATCAATTAACGCTTTCTTTGTTTCCGGCAAAATCTTATTATTGGAATCCAATAAAGTGCCATCCATATCCATTACAATTGCCTTGATCATAGTCTCACCTTTTCCTTTTTCAAAACTATCATACTTGAAGCCAAAGAAAAAATCAAAAAAGGTGTTGACATAAAAACCTCCTTAGGATATTATAATTAAGCAATTGCCTGAATAGCTCAGTCGGTAGAGCATCCGGCTGTTAACCGGCAGGTCACAGGTTCGAGTCCTGTTTCAGGCGCCATTGCATATGAACACTTTGTCAAAAAGTCCTTTAGGTATCGGGTTTTACGACAAAGTGTTTTTATTTTTATGCATTTTCGCCAAATTTTCGCCAAAAACCGTATTTACAATACTCTTTTTCTTTTCATTTTCTACATGTGCATAAACTGTCATCGTGGTATTGAAGTTGGCATGTCTTAATAACTCCTGAGCTACTTTTACATCAACATGCGCATTCACTAGATAAGTTGTATAAGTGTGCCTTAATAGATGAAAATGAAATGGAATACCTAATTGATTCGATACATTTCTCAATCGATTTCCCACACTATCAGGATTAAAGTAATTACCATCTTCATTACAAATCACTCGATCATATGGATTGATTTTAAACCACTCAAACATAGCTTCTTTTAAGTCTTTCGGCATAGGTATATATGCTTTTGATTTCTTTGACTTCATTTGATCCACCGCTCTAAACTCACCTTGTGATAACCCTTTGTAAATGAGTTTACGATGTACATAAATCAAATCATTATCAAAATCAAAATCGTCTTTATGCAAAGCCATAACTTCGGAAATACGCATCCCCGTATAAAATCCAATTTGTACTGCCATGGCAATGGCATCCCAATCAAAAGTGTTTTTATTCTTTAGTGCTTCTAAAATTGAAAAATATTCAAGATATGTTAGCACATGCTTTTCCTTTTTTACTTCTATACCTTGAACACGAACATACTCCAAAGGACTCGATTGGATATAACCTTGTCTTATCGCATATTTAAATATTCGTCCTAGACAAGACTTGATATCTTCATTTATAGCTTTGCCGCATTGCTTACGTAGATTGAAATAGTTTTGCAGAACATTATAGTTAATATATGCTATTCTCATTCTTCCTAAGTCAACCACTGCATCTTTGCCATTCCAATGATGTAATACTTTCTTAGTATTATAAATGGTATTATGCTGGTACTCAGACTCTGCGACTACCATGAATTCATCGTATATCTGTTTTAAAGTTTTTTTGCACTCTTTCAATGGTTTACCATATATGCATAATTCTGCCTTTTTCAAATCCTCATGATCTTGAGCCTCTTGTTTTGTTTTAAAACCACCTTTCCAGTAATGTTCAGTAACTCCCAAATGTTTATATTGAAAGTTAACCTCATACACATATCCATTTTTTGCTTTTTTACTTGCTCTTCTTCGTATAGTCATATTTTCTCCTTCAAAATACAAACTATCTCCACCATTATAAGAGCAATACAATTATAACTTATCCATCACATTCAATAAACTGAACATGATGGATAAGTGACTCATTTACTCTTATTAACAAGAGAATATGCTTGCATGGCTTTTACCTTATTCGATAAATCTAAGCCTTCATACTCTTTTTGGAATTGTTTGATAGCCTCATAAGAATACATATACCTTTTGCCAATCCTTATTGATTTCAAACATCCAACTTCACTGAGCATCACCACATGATCTTTATGACATCCAATCATTTCCGCTACCTCTTCACGAGTATACATTCGAACATCGGTGGGGATAGGGTATTTATTTCCAATATCACCTGTCATAAAATCACCTACTTATGAATATCCATTTTAACAATAGATACATTGGTATATTTACCTAAACGAAGATCCAGTGTTAAATCACATTCAACTCCTCGTTTATAAGCAGACATGTTTTCTGCATCACGATCCAAGAGTTCATATGATCTACCAGTTTCATCTTCAACCCGAACAATCAAATATTCATCATTCGACTTTTTGGAAGTTCGTTTTTCAACACCTCGGATTTCTAAATTTTTTGCTTCAACTATCATTTTTATTATCCTCCTTCTTTTTGACTTCTAATTTACCTGCGTTTTGTTTTAACCATTTAAGTTTTTTTGCAGCTCTTTCTGGATTATGGCGATATGAATTGATCAATTGAGTAAAGTAATAACTATCTGATGTCACCACTTCTATATATTCATGCTCTAAACAATATTTAACAAAAAGATTGAATTCCAGAAATTCTGTGATGTCATATTCGACAATCATTTCTAACAATTCCTGTTTAATTCTTCTTACATCTTTACGAGAGACTTCAACAGTGAATCCATTGTATTCTTCTATTTCATCAGGAGAATATTGAGCTTTTTCTGGCTGATTTTTATGAGTGAAATACTCATAAGAATTTTTTAAATTCTCACATACCTTTGGATAAGGACCATTTGTAATCGCTCTAAATGACGATGCGGTTAAAAATGTGGTAGGGCCTTCAAAGGTAATGATCATATGCCAATGCGGTTTCTTATATTCTCCATCAACCAATACATCTTTATCATGCAATGGAGAAACAGCAAATTGCACTCCGGATGCCTCTAATTGTTTTTTCCAATCTTCTGGAGCAGATTCAGGATATACAATGAATAACCAATTTCTTTTTTTAATCTGTTTTAAAGATTTTGATAAACTTTTGTCTATGACATCAGTATCCCAAAACTCAAATGGGTCTATTTTTGACAATTCACCATATACTTTAACTTTTTGATCTATCAAACTCATGATATAATTTGCGTGGATGAGACGATGGTATGTGTGAAAACACATACTTTTTTGTTAGGATCACAAATAATCACGCACCCGCCTTTCCTTGATGTGATCACATTTCACATTTCACATCTATGGGGGATGTCGTAGTAGATCCCCCATAGATGTATTAATCAAGGAGATCTGCCTAATCGAATCAATATTTCTTTTAATCGCATATCATTTTACCTTCCGCAACAATTCTTCTTTTTGTTTTGGCAAAAGTGATTTATACAACCTATTTATCTCTTTGATTCGATTTTGTGCTTCTATTCTAGTTTTAAATCCTTTCTCAACCACTTTATACGTATCATTTTCTTTTGAGACTATCTTAAAATGTATAGCATCCTCATCTGGTACTACTCTATATTTGGAAGGATCTTCTGTAATAATAAGACCTTGCATCTTATTGAATTCAGTAACAACGTTTTGTTGCGGAAATACATCCATATTTTCGTCTTTAGTCTCAAAGCCAAAAACTTTCATGAGTTTTGAACCAGCTTGTCTAGATATATCCACAAACTTTTGTTTCCAGTTCTGAACACTGAGCTTCAAAGATTCTATTTCAGCCTTCAATTTTTCGATGATTTTATCTTTCAACGCTAATTCGGACTTAAGATTCTCATTTTCTTTGACAACTGTTTTATACGTACTAAGCGAAGGTGCTTCTGTTATCTCGATTACTTTTTTCTCCAATTCTTGATTTAAATCAGCCTGTTTGATTTCAAGATTTTTGATAGATTGTTTTAACTCTTCATGTTTTCGTTGCTTGTACAAAACAGCATCTACACCATGCTCTTCTGGATGAAGTTTACGTTCTAATTTCTCTTGTTCAGATAATTGATCGAAAGTTCGAACATCCTCGACCTCGAAACCCAAACTTCTCATTCTAGCTGGATAGTTCTTATTGATGTGATTAAAGAACTTCAGATTATATTCTTTGAAGGCACACATATTAGCGATACCATCTTTATCTTTTGTCGATACCATCACCAATGTATGATTATGTGGAGATGCTCCACCAAATTCATCGAAATGGGCCACACTCGCTAATACCTTCCAATTTGGGTTCCACTGATGAAGCAAATCTTTTATTACTTGGTGGCTATTTTTAAGAAACTCCACTTGTTGTTCATGATCGAGATTTTTCATATAATCCATGTTTGGTTTCTCTACGATGGCGATCACTGAGACTGCATCCTCTCGAAGTCCTCTTTTACCAAAAGACCTTCTTTCTTCATTGATTCGATTGATTTCTTTTTCTACCTCACCAACAAGATCCATATCCGATGAACCTTCCATCCACACATTGAGATAGGTCATCTCTTTATCGATGGTTTCATCACGACCTAAACGCTCATCATTCATTTCTCTCCATGCCGAAGATACACCACACGTTTTACTTTTCTTTCCACTATTTTTATTTATGGTTTGAGAAGGATGAAGACTACACTTCATACACGGAATTCCGACTTTGGCACTCATCGAAGCTCACCACCAAAAAGCTTAAGAAGTAAGCTATGTGTCCTCGTAGTTAGCAAGCTAACTCTCGGACCTCTGCGAGGCTTTTCGTCTGCCGACAGCCAACTGTCCGTTGAGGACTTCCCTACGCTGGGAAGCGAGCGAGCTTTCCGAGTCATCGTTTTATTCCTCGGCCTCTGGATCGTGTCAACAGTTCCAGAGGTTCTTCCTTTTGAAATGTCTTCAAGCATTTCAAAAGCTCTTGTCCTTTCTCGGTCATCTTCACATCTCGATTATCGGAGATAGTTTCCTTTAGAAACTTTTCGATATGTGTAGTATTCCCTTCCTTGATGTTCTGCAACGTTTCCTTGAAAATACTTCCTGAAGAAATCTCTTGATCTCGATATTCATATAGATCAAGATCTTGAAAATAATCATCCAACTGGATGGCCATTTCTTCAGGTGTATGGATACCATACTTTTCTTGGAAACTTTGCTTCAGCGATACATCCATCTTGTCGACGATTTCTGAACTACACGCTTTGATGGAATCAAGATTTTCCATCAATTGATCTTCATCTTCCAACCAAGATGTAACATATCCAAAAGAATAATCCGACGTATCGATCCCATAATGTTTGCACACAACATAGGCCACACTTTCAGCCTGTAGTTCTCTGGTGCTCTTCAAAGAATATCCATCATCTGGAAAATGCTCACGCATATCCATGATTGCTTTTTGGACCTCGAAGGATTCTCGATAATATTTCACTGTATTGATCGAATCGATTTGGATTTTGTCACGTTCTACCAAGGGGAACATCCCACCTGAATAGATACTTCCATCATGTAATTCGAAGCCTATTCCTTTGCCAGCATTCATTCTATTTACTGGAATCTTATGATAAAGATTGACTGCATCTTCCAGGCTCAAGTTATCGTGATATTCTCCCAGATTTGGAAATTCCATACACTCAGCAACACAGAAAGTTATCCTATCAGGATTGATATTATCTTTTCCGTGAAAATAAGAATGTGCTAGTTCATGGATAGCTGTTTTCAAGGTCTGTGATTCTGGCATCCCAGATTGGATCACGATCTTCTTTTCAGAATCTGAAAAATATCCTTTTGCAGCCGAACGAAATGATTTGATCTCAATTGGTACAGTAGATACATCTCGTATCGATCTCATATAACAATCAAAATCTTCTACATCAAATTTAAGATCTTCAGCAAAAGATAAGGGGTATTCTTTCTTACCTTCTATCTGAGAAGTCTGACTCACATCGAATACGTAGCCAATCTTAAAAGCCGTTTGATCAACTATCCTTTTCTCTGTTAAAGGCTTTCCATCATCACCAAGAATTGGAGTACCATTTGAATCCATCTTTTCAAATTCTTTTTCTGTCTTGTATTTCACAGGGCAGAAGATTGCAATTCCATGTTCACCTTTATTGATTGTTCTATTCATTGATTTCCAAGTTGTGAATGAAGCTACTTGCGTTGCTTCTGGCTTTTGTAAGCCAATAATGATAGAATTGTTCATGGAATAATGATGAAAACGGCTGATGCTGTCTAGCACCGCTGTATATCGTTGGGAACCGATATAATCATGTATTCCATCACGGAGATGGCTTGTGAGAGTGGCCATCTCCTCTTTTTTTTCTGTATACGTTTTACGTTTAAAGTCAGCCATTAACTATCCCTCCTGTTCATTGATTTTTTTTATTTCGTCTGACTTTTGTTTTAATAGAGGAATCTGCCAATATGGACATTTCTTAATGAGATATCGATTTCCTTCATCGAAAACGATTAACTCCCCATTCTTTTTAAGACACATGATATCTGAAATATCCATTGTATTCCTGTATTCTGATGACGTAGTGAGAGATTGATCACCGAACATAGTAGTATTTTTTTTGTTTTTAGAAATCTTTGTTTCTTGATATTGACCACACCAAGAAGATATGATTTCAGCAGTAGGTTTGTCTTTACATGAGAGAACAAGTATAGTTTCACAATCATCGACGATTGTTCTTGTACCATCATGACCATAAATCATGTCGATTCCAGCCAGATTTTGTGTACATAAAAATATTTGAACTTTTCTTGACCGTAATCGTGCCAACGGTTCTTGAATTTGTAGCTTGCCTATAGATTGAAATTCATCAATAATCGCCCAAACCTGAGGAATATCATCATTTTCAGCTCTTTTGTATTCTGGTATAGAAGATAAATAGTTCAGTACCATTTGTGTTATAAGCCTGAAGATAGCGCTATACTGTTTCAAAAGATGATCTGGCAATGCCAAGAATATCGAGATACCATTAGTGAGGCCCATTGGTGATGCCTTCTGTGGATTGTCATCGAATTGATATTTCACGGTATCGGTATCGAAGATCCTAAGATCTTGACGAAGAGTCAGTTCTATATCCTGGATGGCATCGGAATCCTTTCCATCGTAGGGGGTCAGCATACCAATCACTTTGGGGTGATTTGTTTGCATATCCTCATCCAACAAGATGGTCGTGATCAGATCTTGTAGTGGGATACGGATGATCTGTAAAATCGTTTCTACGAATCCGAGGCCTTTTCTAAAGCCATATACAAGAAATGGGACCATCAGATTCTGTGCTGATATATAGAAGAACTCGTTATCGCTGTTGCCGGATGGATTGGTGATCAGGGTCCTTGCGATAAGATCGGCTCTTTCTACCAATCGATCATCTGAATCATCCTGATCGAGCCCATACCAAACATCGAATCCACAGCCTGTATGGGTGGATGGATTGATGATCCTCACATCAACTCTTGATTCATCGATCGATTTTCTAGACAATTCCGGTTTACAGTCAATACAATAAATGACAGGGGGAGTCTTATTTTTTTCAAAATTAAAATTCCAAATCAGTGAATTCAACAAGGTGCTTGATTTAAAACTTCCTGGTGCGCCGATAATCAAGCAGTGTTTAATATTGTTCGTATCTATAGGAATCCTGAAATATCTGTTTCTGTATTTTCCAACGGTGAAATCATTAGGTTCTTTGGATAAATACCGTTTAGGAACGACAGGATACATTGCTTTCAACTTATCTTTGCTAAAGGACTTGTTTGGAATAACATCACTCATTCCTAAAAGATAATATTTAATCAAATTTATTCCAATATAGCTTAGCCAAAATAACAATGCTACCAGTAGAATTACTAACCACTCTCTGTTCCAGATTTCTATTAAATTAGGTGGATTTACGTAGAAAGAATATATATCACGCGATAAAAGATCTTTTACTGTCACTACCCCAAATCCAATAACAGCTCCTAACAATAAATTCCATGGAGCTGTAAGCCACAAATAATCTCTTTTGTTCATATTCTATTTATTACGATAAATAAGCGCATCGGTGAACATATCCTGTTCATCAGCAGCATCGAACACATGGAACCATCCAATGGTCGGAGCATTGTCCCATTCTTCCATGTTATCTGGTATGACACCTGAACCTTGAGGTTCCACTTGAGAACTAAGTACTAAAGAAAAATCAGGAAAAATATCCACACAAGCTTGAATAACTTGTTTTTCATCTTCTTTGTTCATTTCACGCACAGTCTTACCTTTTAAAAAAAACAGAAAAGTTGGGATTCCATATTTCAATCCATTTCTAACTGAAAGAACACCACAATTGGTGGATTCAAGTGGATTTTCATTTTTTACAGCAACCCATCTTTCCGGAAATTCAACGTAGCCATTAATTAATTCGATTTTTTTCATGTTATCACTCCTATTCTATCTAATTTCATCTGGCCATGATTGATCTAATTCTCTTAGTATTTTGACTAGTTTATATCGAGATTCACTATCGCACCTCCATTCTGTTTGCAATTCGGCACAAACCGACAAAGCTCTAAAAGTTACAGCCCAATCTTTCACAATTTCCCAATTCCACTTGAAAAATCTATAGAAAGCAACAATCTCAAAATTTTTACCATTTTCATTCAACATCTCTGTAAAATAACTTAAATTTTTTATTGCCTCGTTGAAATTCTTTTTGGATTGATAATCTAATGCGTTATCAAGTAGACTCTGAAATTTATCGCTTATAAATTTTATTTGTTCCAGAAGATCCGGAATAATCGTTTCATCCAATTTATTCTTTCTGAAATATTTTTGCTCATTTATCGCAAATTCAATGAGTGGAAGTAACTCCAAATGGCATGATTGATAATTCACACCAGCTGCATTAAATGAAAATACTGAAGATAAGATATATCCGATGTTTTTCCCTTGGTATAGAGACGTGATCCAGAAAGATATTTCAGGATTATCAGTTAAGAGATGTCCAAGAAGGTGGTTCTCTAATATAGCTGACGTTTTAATTTTTGTTGTCACGGATTCATCTTCTACCATCTCTTCAACTAGATTTTTAGTTTTTTCTGTGGTAAACAATAAAGTCTTTTTTAATGTGTTAAGTGCCATGATTTCTCCTTTCTTGAGATTTACAGGTAGCAATATTGATACCTTTTTTCACTTTTAGTCTACCTCTTATTTTTAACTACGTCAATATTTATTTCTTTTTAATAGATATTCGCAAATAATTGCGAAATACTATATTGAACATGATACTTATTCCATCTATAATTAATTTATATAAATAAGAATGAGGAGATTCTTTATGAGTATTTCTTACAACAAATTTTGGAAACTATTAATCGACAAACAAATCAGTGCATCTGAATTAAGGAAAAATGTCAATATTGCTCCGAACACAATGACCAAGTTAAGAAAAAATCAATCTGTATCTTTGTCTGTTTTGGAAAGAATATGTGAATATTTAAACTGTGATTTTGGAGATCTTGTAGAGTATGTTCCTAATCAAATAGCTAATAAGGATGGTGACCTCTAATATGATAGATATCATCGAACAAGAATTAGTCAATTTGTCCCCTCGCCTCTTCAATACTCTATTAATTGACCACACCACAAAGAAAAATATCTGTTGGGGAACAGAATACTACATGCATTTAGGTCATGATTATTATCCTCAAGCTCCAATCAAGAAAGAGTTGATTACTGGCAAAAACACAAATGTAATCCAGCCTAGAGTTGAAAGAGAAACAAAAGAGCAACTAAAAAGAACAAAAGAAAACGCAGAAGTCTTCACTCCTTCATGGGTATGTAACGAACAGAATAATCTAATTGATGATGCATGGTTTGGAAATAAAAATGTGTTTAATATTACCAAAGAACAAAGTTGGACAACAAACGAACAACAAATCCTTTTTCCAGAAGGTAAAAATTGGAAAGATTATGTGGATTCTAAACGATTAGAAATCAGTTGTGGTGAAGCTCCGTATTTAGTTAGTCGTTATGATACAGTTACTGGGCTAGAAATTCCAATAAAGGATCGTGTGGGTTTATTAGATAGAAAACTGAGAATAGTTAACGAAAATACTTCAAACGAAGTAGAATGGTTTAAATGGACAAAAAGAGCTTTTGAAAGTAGCTATGGATATGACTATCAAGGGGATAACTTACTTATTGCCAGAGAAAACTTATTATATACTTTCATAGAATATATGGAATATAAATTCGGACATAAACCATCTGAAAAGCAATTGCAAGATATTGCCAGAATAATTTCATGGAATATTTGGCAGATGGATGGAATCACTTTTTCTGCTCCATACAGCGAAAGGCCACGAGTTCAATCACAATTAACCATTTTTGATTTGATGGGAGAACCTGAATCAAACGAAACAGAACCTATACCTTGCAAAATATTCGACTGGAGAGCAAAAAAAAGCCTTGAGTTCAGAAAAATGATAGATGGAGGAAATACTAATGACTGACAACATACATTTTCAAGAAGCCTTTAATTACAAAGTGATATATGCCTTCACTATTAACGACGAACAACATAAAGGCCTAATTAAAATTGGAGATGCCACACTAAAAACTAACACATCAATTGATAAGTTGACCCCAAATTGTAGAGAGTTAAATCAAGCAGCATTGACTAGAATTAAATCATATACGAATACTGCCGGAATAGTCCCTATCCTCATTCACACAGAATTAGCTATTAGAGAAGAACATAATAAAGATGGAAGTATATCGATTAAAGCTTTTCGAGATCACGATGTACATGCTGTCTTAGAAAACTCAAATATAAAAAAAGTTAAAATTGAAGGCACTACTGGAAGAGAATGGTATAGAATCACCAAAGATATAGTTACAGAATCAATTCAAGCTGTTAAAAATAATTATTCTAACTTGAGTAATTCTCCTATATCTGAATATAAGCCAATCATTTTTAGACCTGAACAAAAAGAAGCTATTGATAAAACTGTAAAACAGTTTAAGAAACACAACAAAATGCTTTGGAACGCTAAAATGCGGTTTGGAAAAACATTAAGTACATTGGAAGTAATTAAAAGATGTGGGTTTAAAAAATCTATCATTTTAACCCATCGGCCGGTTGTCAATGCTGGGTGGTATGAAGATTTTTCTAAAATATTTTATGAGACAGACTATTTGTATGGCTCTAAATCAAATGGATATTCTGTAAATGATCTAAACAACAAAAATTGTAACTTCGTTTACTTTGCTTCAATACAAGATTTAAGAGGATCAGAGGCAGTAGGCGGAAAATGGGGTAAGAATAGCGAAATATTTGATACTGTTTGGGATCTAGTAATTGTGGATGAAGCACACGAAGGAACAAAAACCTCTTTGGGTGATGACACTATAAAAAAAGTTTTCAAAGAAGAATTAGGAAAAACTAAACTTTTAGCATTGTCAGGAACACCTTTTAATATTTTAGATGAATATGATGAAGATTCAATCTACACTTGGGATTATATAATGGAACAAGAATGTAAGTCCGAGTGGGATAAACTTCACTTTGGAGACTCCAACCCATATGAAGAACTTCCTGAATTAAGAATTTATACTTATGATTTAGGTGATTTACTACATAATAATCATTACATCACTTATGAAGATAAAGCTTTTAATTTTCATGAGTTTTTTAGAACGTGGACAGGCGACTTTAAATATGATTATGCTCAAATGCCTGCAAATGCTAAGGTCGGAGATTTTGTTCATGAACAGGATGTATGGTCTTTGCTTAATCTTATGACAAAACAAGATGAAAAAAATTGCTATCCATACTCAAAAGAAGAATATAGAGATTTGTTCAAACATTCGTTATGGATGGTGCCTGGAGTAAAAGAAGCAAAAGCTCTGAAGAAATTAATGTCTAAGCATCCTGTTTTTGGTAGTGGACAATTTGACATTGTTAATGTCGCAGGAAGTGATGATGAAGAATCTTCAGATGCTTTAAATAGTGTAAAAAGTGCAATTTCTAATGCAGAAAAACTAGATCTA
>ERZ857984.1971-NODE-1971-length-14133-cov-2.817801_pt1 | contig 14133 bp, 11 predicted proteins | sample MGYA00519914_ERZ857984 | MGnify/ENA primary metagenome ERZ857984 (study PRJEB31778, sample SAMEA3449417) | human gut metagenome | biome: human gut; feature: human-associated habitat; material: faeces | place: United Kingdom | collected 2010/2012 ... | reverse complement strand
TGTTCTCGGGGTTTGGAATATGGTTGGGGAAATTGCCGTCCGGCTCGAGGAACTGGCTGCCGGAAAGTTCCGCTCCCAGCGGCGCGAGCACCTGCCCGGCAAAGAAGCCGCCGGCGCCGTTTCCCGCGTCGAGGACGACATGCAGCCCGGCCAGCGGGCGGTCATAGTCGAGGGCGTCGACCCCTGACTTGATTTTTTCACGCAGGGCGGCGGCATAGACCGAGAGGAGCCCGCAGCGCTCCGGCGTTCCGCCGAACGGGGCGGGCGCGGGGATCTCTTCCGCGAGCGCGAGCAGAGCCGTGATATCCGGCTTGTCCAGGCCGCCCTCCCGAATGAAGAATTTCATTCCGTTGCGCTCCTTCGGCAGGTGGCTGGCGGTCAGCATCACCGAGCCGTCGAAGGCAGTCTCATGATATACGGTAGCGCAGAACATGGCAGGGGTCGAGGCCATCGAGCAGTCGACCGGAACCGCTCCCGCCGCCGCGATTCCGCGGATCGTCCCTTCCTTAAGAGCTGCGGCGGTCAGACGGGAGTCGTGCCCCACGCCGATCCGCAGCTTTCCGGGGTCGCGCCCCCTCTTATCCGCCAGCCAGCGGACAAAGGCGGCGGCGATCCGCCCGGCGATATCAGGAGTGAGGTTCACCGGCGCGCCGCCCTCCACCTCCAGTGCCACGCCGCGGACGTCGCTGCCGTTTTGCAGTTTCGAAAGAGATCCCATGGAATTCCTCCTCTTGCTCATTCCGGCATTTTGACCGGATCGTTTCCTCCATCATTATACACTTTTTCCTGTCAAGTGCAATCGCTAATCCCGGCGCAGGACCGAAAAAACCGCGGGATAGAGATTTCTCTATCCCGCGGAGCAGCGGTCAGCTTTTTCCGCTGAGGTGCAGAAACCGGCGCTGAAGCCGGCGGGTCATCCGCTCATAGCGCATTCTGCACTCCTCGGGCCGGCCGGCCTCGATCGCCCGCAGACAGGGGAGAAGATCCTGCTCCCAGAGCCGGGGATAAACCGAGCCGGACAGACCCCCAAGCTCGATCCTCGCCACAATTTTCGGCGCGTCGCGGCAGTACTCATCAATCAGCGCGGGGCCATCCGGGCAGGCGGAAAGGTAGGTATCCCGAAACCGGCGGAAGGCGGTCAGCTCGCAGCAGTCGTCGGAACGCCCCAGATAGGCGCAGACCGCCTGCGTGATATAGCACTGGTACCACTTTTTCTCAAAGCCCTGCACGATCATCAACAGCCGGGGTCAGGCAGGTCACGATGACCATTTTGCGGGTGTCCAGCCGCAGGGCCCGTTCGTTGAGGCCCTGCTTTTTCCGGGGAGCGGCGAGGTACGCCGCAACAGCGTCGAGCAGCGTGCGGCAAGCGAGGCGGAGCGCCTCATCCGTCCGCTCCGGATACCGTGCGCAGAACCGCTGCATCCGCTCGAAGATCCTCCGGTTTTCGTCCGTATACGCCGCGAGGGACGGCCGGTATCCGCTTTTGGTGAACTGCTCCATCCCCCGCCCCAGCACCGTGCCGGGCAGCAGGGACAGGATTTCCTGAAATTCCGGATCGCGGTCCATTCGCGCTTCACCTGTCATGTGGGCCTCCCGAATCACGCCTCATTTCCTTTGCTATCTTTCCTTTTTATCGCGCTTTACCGAGTCGATGGTAATGGCTCCCAGAATAATGCAACCCTGGACCATTGTTTGAACATACTTCGGAATATTCAGAAGGTTCATCCCATTATTCACGATTCCCAACAATAAAGAGCCAAGCACCACACCTCCGATGGTTCCGTTGCCGCCTGTAAACCGGACACCGCCGAGAACCGAGGCCGCAATTGCATCGGACTCATATCCTGTCGCAAGTTCAGGCTGTCCGGAATACATTCTGGCCGCCAAGATGATACCGGCTATTGCCGCACAGCATCCGGAAATGATATACGCTCTCATTCTCACGCTGCTGATATTGACCCCTGCAAATCTGGCAGCCTCCACATTTCCGCCGACCGCATAGACATGGCGGCCAAATCTTGTTTTGTTTACAATAATAACAAGAAAAAACGTGATCAGAATGGAGATCCAAACCGGATTGGGGATTCCCAGAATATATCCGCTGCCCAATACCTTCAGCCGATCATCGATCAGCTGAACCGGCTTGCCATTGGTCACAATATACCCAACCCCTCGGATAACCTTTTGCATTGCCAGGGTTACAATAAAAGGAGGAAGATTTGTAAAATTCAAAATCTGAGCACAGCAGGCACCTGTCAAAGCGCCAAACCCGACTGAAAAAACAAACGAAAGTACAAATGGGACTCCGGCTCCGATCAATGTGATGAAGATACATCCGGCCGCAGCTACTACAGAGCCGACAGTCAGGTCAATCGCACCGATCAGCAGCGCCATCGTCATCCCGTATGATAAAAGCAGATTTGTAACAATTTGCCTTGATACATTTGTGAGATTATTTCCCGTGCGAAAGATTGGTTCCACAATGGAAAGAATCGTACTGATCACAATGATGGCGACAATGATTCCAATATTTCTTTTTATGTAAGATGCGACCGTATTCTGGGACAGCCGATCCATCTTCTGTCCTGTTTCTTTTTCCATGATTCACTTTCCTCCCACCGCATAATACATGATCTGTTCTTGGGTCACGCCTTCCACCGATTCAAAAATGTGCTCCAACTCGCCTTCATGCATCACGGCAACACGACTGGACATTTTCAGAATCTCCGGTAATTCCGAGGAAATTAGGATAATGGACAAACCCTGTTCGGCCAGTTCCTTAATCAAGTTATAGATATCCTGTTTTGCACCGATATCAATGCCTCTTGTAGGCTCATCCAAAATGATTACGGACGGTTCAGAGGCCAGCCATTTCGAAATAACAACTTTTTGCTGATTTCCCCCGCTTAGTCCCGCGCATATCTGGTCAACGCCCGACATTTTGATGGCCAGTTTATTGGCGTAATTATCAATAATCTTTCTCTCTTTTTCTGTATCAACACGAATTCCTTTTATAAATTTGTACAGAATCGGAAGAGTCAGGTTAAATTTCACACTCAGAGATGTTACTAAGCCGTATTGTTTCCGATCCTCCGGAACGAGAACCACTCCATTGCGGATGGAATCCTGAGGGGATTTATGTACGACTTTTTTTCCGTCTAAAATCAGTTCGCCTGAATCCAGAGGGTCAATTCCAAAAATTGCATACGCAAGCTCGGTTCTTCCTGCCCCCACAAGACCGGCAAAGCCGAGGACCTCTCCCCGTTTCAAGTCGAAGCTTACGTCTTTCAGATATCTGTTGCAGAAATTTCTCACCTGCAAAATGGAATCGCTCCCATTCGGAACGTCCATTCTTTCCTGACTGATTCCCCGGCCTACCATCATTGAAATCAGTTTCTGCATATCAATATCGCATATGTTTTTTGTTCCGATGTACTGACCGTCCCGCAGCACGGTTACGCGGTCGGCAATCTTAAAGATTTCCTCCATTCTGTGGGAAATATAAACAATCGCAACCTGTTTCTGTTTGAGCAGTTCCACCTGTTCAAACAGACTGTCGACTTCTTTATTGGTCAGCGATGAGGTTGGCTCGTCCATAACGACCAGCTTTGCGTCAAAGAATAGCGCGCGGGCTATTTCAACCATCTGTTTCTGCGCGATACTGAGGGTACTTACCTGCGTATTCGCATCCAGATCGAGGCCGAGAGCGTTTAAGTGTTCCTGTGTAATCTCAACCATTTTCTTTTTATCAAGAAACAATCCCTTTTTAATTTCCATGCCAATATAGAGGTTTTCAGCAATTGACATGTTTTCTGCCAGACAAATTTCTTGATGGATAAAGTTAATGCCCTGATTTCGGGCGGCTATTGTATCATGGATTACGACGGTCTCGCCATTGATCCGTATTTCACCTTCATCACAGGCATAAATCCCTGCCAGTATCTTCATGAGGGTAGATTTTCCCGCGCCGTTTTCCCCCATAAGCGCATGGACTTCTCCCGCTTCGATGTCAAGATGGACATCCTTCAGAACCGTGACGCCGGAAAATTTCTTTGTGATGTGCGCCATCTCTAAAAATTTCATTTTACACCTCTATTCCGCTGCCCAACAGGGACTTGGAGTGCAATTCCCGGAGCAATGTCCGGGAATTGCACCTTATTCTTCTTACTTGCTGGAGCTTTCCACTTCAATCCCCAATTTTTTGGCGAACTCATAAACGTTGTTGATATCAACCCACTCAGTGCCCAAAAGCACCATATCGTCAACCGATTCACCCTTGAGGACATCCATGGCTGCCTTCACAGAAGCATAGCCCATATCATACGGGAACTGGGCGGCCCCGCCTAACATACGGCCGTTGATAATATTGTCAATTTCAATGCTCGTCGCATCCACGCAGGTCACTAGGCAATTCATCTCCATGCTTTCGAGAAGAGATATCGCCGCCTGGGCAGCCTGGCTGTTGTACCCCCAGAAACCGGTGACATCCGGATTGGCAATGAACGCATCCTCAACCTTCAGAAGCGCTTCATCAACAGTGCCAAACCCATCCACTTCAACAATTTCAATGCCGGGGTACTGCGAGAGGACTCTCTTAATGCCATCCGCGCGTTCATTTGCTTCAACATTGGGGAAATCATAGTAAAGGATCACCTTTCCGGTCTCACCCATGGTTTTCACAAGGTTTTCTCCGCACAGGCGGCCGGTTTCTTTATAATCCATCTTAACGGTTGTTGTTTCGAACTGGGGCGCGTTGCTCGAGCAATCAAGGCCAATCAGCGGGATTCCCGCCTCATAGATCATCTCGTAGGAAGCCACAATTGCAGAGGGGTCGCGCGGCGCGCAGATGATCGCGTCAACGCCTTTGGCGACAACATCCTCCAGCGCCTTCAGTTGGGCGTCGAGGTTGCCTTCACAATCAACGAATTCCAGGTCAATATTGCCGTATTCCTCCACGGCGGCATCAATCCCATTTTTTACAGTAAGCCAATGCTCCGAACCCGACCATCTTTTGGTAACATATGCGACTGTATAGTGATCTTTCTCAACAGATTCTTTGCTCTCCTCCTGAGAAGCACTGACCGTCTGTGATTCCGGGGCGGATGCGCTTGCGGGCTGGCTTGCCTGATCGCAGCCCACTGCTGTAAACACCATTGTAAGCGCGAGTACCGTTGCAAATAATTTTTTCATGTTTCTTCTCCTTTCTGAAATCCGTCCGCCTTTATTGATGGTTGATTCCATCAATCTCCTCAATTGCCGTCCACTTCTTGGTTCTAAAAGATTCTTCAACCGCATTGATGATCTGGGCAACCTTCATGCCATCATAAAAATCAGCCTTGAAAGGAACGTCGTTGATGTAAGTATTGATTACGTCCCTGATTTCAATGGCTTTATTTTCACCGAGACCGATGCCAAACGGGACATTCCAGATCCCGCAGTCATGGACACCCGCGATCTCAATCGTTTTGAAGCCTTTTTCCTCCGGCGGGACATCCTCGAAGGAAACCTCTAGCTGTCCCAGCATCTGCTGATTCCAACGAATCGCGCCTCTGGTGCCCCAAACCACGAAGCCGACACCGTCTCCCTTGCCGCTTGACACACGAGAGGCCTCCAGTGTGCCGATCGCCCCATTATGGAATTTGACCATAAACGAAGCCAGATCATCCACCTCAACCTTCCCCATCGGCGCATCAGTAGTGCTCTGCGCCCAAAAAAGATTGGTGCCTTTGGCCGGGAGAGGGCGCTCCACAATCGCTGTCTTTAAAAGTCCGCAGACTTCATCGATATCCCCTACCAGATAGCGCGCCAGATCAATGACATGTGAGCCGATGTCCACAATCGCACCGCCGCCGGTTTTTTTCCTCTGGAACTTCCAGGTGAGCGGCAAACTGCGGTTCAGCGCGAAACTCTGTTCCATTTCGCATCTAAAGTTAATGATTTCTCCGATTCGTCCGTCGGAAATCAACTTTTTGGCAAACATAACCGCCGGCCATCTTCGTTTGTTAAAGGCAACCGCATTTTTAACGCCTGTATCCTGAACAGCACGGTAAATTTCCAAGCTATCCTCAAAGTCCAGTCCCAGCGGTTTTTCGCAGTAAATCATTTTGCCTTTTCTGGCGGCTTCCAGACACATTTCGTGGTGCAGATCATTGGGAACAACAATATCCACAATGTCGATGTCATCGCGGTTGACAACGTCGTGCCAGTCTCCGCTGTACTCTTCCCAGCCGTACCGATCTGCACCTTCTTCTGCGGCCGCGAGGTTGATGTCGCACAACAGCTTTTTGACCGGAATTGCCGCACAAGGATAAAAATGCTTGGGCATGACATCATATCCCAGCGAATGCGCTCTGCACATGGTTCCCGCTCCAATAATTCCAATGTTCACTCTTTTCAGCTTTTCCATCGCAACATCTCCTAATCCCGAACGCTCTTTAGCTCGTAAGCTACGGTACTTCCATCCATGGATTCGTAATAATGGATCAGAAGGTCCCTGATATTCGATGCAAATTTGCAGACATATCCCTGCTCTTCAAGAATTTTGCACATTGCCAGATGTTCCCTGTGTTCCTTAAATGTCAGGCATAGGTGATGGAAACACTCGCCGTGCCTGTCAATCACACTTTGAATATAGGAATCAGGGCTGTCCACCGGCTCAATGACCTCAATATCATGACCGGCCACCTCAATATGATAAATGCTGATCCTCACAGGGGAACCGACGATGACATCGTCCTGCGTAAAGATGCATTCCCGCTGCACCAGGATCTTTGAACCCGGAGTTGCCATCAGAAAATCCTTTGCGCTTTCTTTGTCGGGAGTAAAAAGTCCAAAGTGGTCAAAGATCGGATGTACTTCGCCATATTTTTTCATCAGTTCTTGCAGATCTTTCATGTCATACTCCCCCTTCAGCGCGGCAGCGGTATCGCCCCAAACGCCTCGACCTGCGCCTTGATCGCTTTTTCGACCGGCAGCCGCTCGGCGCTGGAAGCCCCATAGAACCCGGCGACTCCCTTTGTATGTCCAAGAACATAGGCTGCGTCCTCCGGCGTGGCGATCGGGCCGCCGTGACAGATCACCATCGCCTCGGGGTTGATCGCTGTGACAGCATCGTGGATATCCTGTACCTTTTTGCAGGCCTCGTCGATCGTCATAATCCCGTCCTTGGCCACCCCGACCATGCCGCCGACCGTGCCGCGGCAGTGCGCCACCACAATGTCGGCGCCGGCCCTCGCCATCTTCTCCGCCTCCTGAATGGTATAGGCATAGGGGGTGGTGAGCAGGTCGAGCTCATGGGCGATGCGGACCATTTCGACCTCCTTGTCATAGGAGATCCCCACGCTCTCGATGTTCTGGCGGTAAACGTCGGTATAGGTGCCCACCGTCGGGAAATTCTGCACGCCCGAGAAGCCGAGCTCCTTTACCTGCTTGAGAAAGACGTGCATATCGCGAAAGGGATCGTTGGCAAAAATCCCTGCCAGCACCGGCGTCTTTTTTACCACCGGAAGCACGACCCTGCCCAGCTCGAGCATGATACTGTTTGCATCCCCCAGCGGGAAATTGCCGCAGACTGAGGGCAGGCCCTGCATCCGGAACCATCCGGAGTTGTAGACGATAATGAGGTCGGTGCCGCCCGCCTCCTCGCTCTTGGCGCTCAGGCCTGTTCCCGCGCCGGTTCCCACGATGGGACGCCCGGCGGAGATCTTTTCCCTGAGCCGTTTTAGAATTTCTTTCCGATCCATAAGATCTTCCCTTCTCTGTTGATTCCGGGGTGCCGCCGGCAGCCCGTTTTTTCCGATACTCTTTAATAAATTTTCATCAGTTCTTCGGCAATCCGCTGCGCGAAGGCCGGGTCGTTGATATGCAGGCCGCATTCGATCAGGGGAATATCCGGCCGCAGCCGCTCTTTCAGCGCGGAAAACAGCGCCTCGTCGGCCTGCGGGTCCTCGAGCGGGCCGCCCGGGCTGTCGTACTGCGAAATTCCCCGCTTCGGCAGCAGGACCGTCACCGGCCCGCTGCTGCGGTTGAGCTTCTCGGCCAGGATTTTCCCGGCCTCTGCGCTCTCCCGCGCGTCGGTCCGCAGCAGCTTGAGATTTGGATTGTGCATATAGTACCGGCGTCCCTCGTAGCGTTCCGGCAGGGAGGAAGGCGGCATGAAATTCGCAAGATCCATCGCGCCGGGCACGATCACCTGCGGGATTCCCTTTTCCGGAGCCGCTTCCAGCCGGTGAGGGCCTGCCGAGCAGTTTCCGCCGAGCAGCTCCTGCGTGAGCTCGCCGGTGGTCACGTCGGCGGCCGCGCCGATCAGTCCTTCCCGGATCATCGATTCCATCATCTTTCCGCCCTGCCCGTTGGCGTGGAAGACGATGACCTCGTATCCCTTTTCCTCGAGGATGTCCCGCACGCGGTTGACGCAGGGGGTGGTGACCCCGAACATCGTCATCGCCACTGTCTTGCGGGGCTTCCGGCCGCCGGGGTCTTCCCCGGGGGAGAAGCGGACCATCCCCGCGATAGCGGAGGCCGCGTTGCAGAGCATCTTCCTGAGAACGTGGTTGAGGCCGCTGACGTCAACAAGGGAATTCATGACAACGGTATCCCGCACCCCTTCAAAGGGGGGTGTGCGCAGGTTGGCGATGGTTGAGACGATCATCTTCGGAAAGCCGATCGGCAGCTCCCGCATCACCATCGCGGCAAGCAGGGTGCCCTGCCCTCCGCCGAGGGAAATTGCGCCGTCGATCTTCTTTTCCCAGCAGAGCCTGCGGATGATTGCGGCAGAGCCGCGGCCCATGACCTCAAAGCTGTAAAGCCGTTCATGCCGGCGGATCTCCTCGAGGGATGCCCCGCCCGCCTGGGCCACCTCCTGTGCCGTAATCCGGCATGGATACTGCGGCTGCGGCGTGATGCCGGTGTCGATCATCAGAGGCTCGATGCCGCACCGTTCTAGCTGTTCCCGGAGGAAAAAGTACTCCTCGCCCTTGGTGTCCATCGTCCCGAAGACGGCAACGACCTTTTTCATCGCAGAACCTTCTCTCCTCTCAGGCTTTTCCACCGAGATGCAGGGACTTGAATTCCCTGACCGTCTCCATAATCGCCCGCTCGAGCGGCAGCCGTTCGATGCTGGAAGCGCCGATAAAGCCGTGTACGCCGGTACGGTTGAAGCACTCCTGCACCTCCTGCGGACCTTCAAACGGCCCGCCGTGGCAGGTGAAGATGATCTCCGGATTTTCCCGGATGGCCATCTCAAACATCTCCTGGGTGCGTTCGCAGGCCTCCTCCATCGAATAGGTCTGCTCGAAGCCGCAGGTTCCGCCGGAGGTCGCCCCCACATGGGCTCCGATCACATCCACGCCCGCCTGAATCATCGCCTTGACCTCGTCGGGGGTGTAGGCATAGGCGACGGTGAAGATCTCTTTTTTGCTGCACTTTTCGATCAGTTTGATTTCCTCGGGATAGCCGACCCCCGCAGTATCGATCCGCAGGCGGAAGCGGCCGTCATAGGCGCCTGCCGTCGGCACGTTGGTAATGCCGGAAAAGCCCATCCCCATCATCTGGTCGATCAGCATATCGATGTCGCGGTATGGGTCGGCCGCGCCGATGCCCGCGATCACCGGGGTGTTCCGCACGACGGGGAGAATCTGCTTCGCGAGTCCCAGCGTGATGCCGTTGCTGTCCCCATAGGCGAGATATCCGATGCAGGAAGGATGCCCGTCCATCCGGAAGGGCCCCGTGTTGTACGCCATAATCAGGTCAATTCCCGCCCGGTCGGCGATCTTCGCCACTAGGCCGATGCCGGCGCCGCCAATGATGATCGGCTCTTTCCGTTTGACCTTTTCTTTGAGATCCGCCACGATCTCTTTTCTGGTAAACTTTTTGACCATCGCTCATCACCTTTCTTTTGGTCGTCTGCCCGGTTATAGAGCAATTACCGTGCCAAATTCTTCGGCTTTCGGACTCTCCGCGCTGCGGCGGCGCGCTTTTTCGCCGGAATCTCCTTGCTTTTTCAATAGGGGAGAGAAAAAAGAAATTTTTGTCCGGAGCTTCCGCCAAGGGAACCGGACACGCTTTGGCCGGCGGGCGTTTGCCGAGCTGGTTTTCTTTTCAATATTTCATTTGAAAGATTCATTTGAAAATTTGAAATCAAATTCTTGCGCCCGAACAAACTGACGCCGCCCCTCGGGAGAGCCGAAGAATGCTCCCGCCGTAGGCGGCGCGGCGGGTGCCGCGCCGAAGTCCGCTCCATGGGTGGCACGCTATTTGCTCTATATGCTGAACAAACATCAAACCATCGAAGGGATGTGCATTCAATGACCGCGAAGAAAATCATCATCGGCTGCGACAACGCAGGAATCGTCCTCAAGCCCGCGATTGTGTCAGTTATCCGGGAGTTGGACCTGCCGTTCGAGGACCTGGGGGTTATGAGCGCCGACGACGGCACCTATTATCCGCTGGTCGCGCAGAAGGTCTGTCTTTCGATTCTGCGCTCCGGGGAGCCCGCGCAGGGAATCCTCCTCTGCGGCACCGGAATCGGCATGGCGATGACCGCCAACAAGTTCCCCGGGATTTTCGCCGCCGTCTGCCATGATATCTATTCCGCCGAGCGCGCCCGCCTGAGCAATGACGCGAACCTTCTCTGCATGGGCGCGCGGGTCATCGGGCCGGAGCTTGCGAAGATGATCGCCCGCGAGTGGCTGAGCCTCACCTTTCAGGACGGCTCCTCGACCCCCAAGGTCGCGGCGATGCATGAGATTGACCGGGTGAACCGCCGATGAAACTGCCGCGGCTTTTTTTCGGAACCAACCTCAAAATGTACCAGACGGCGAGTGAAACGGCCGCCTTTCTCGGCGAACTGGCACAGCTTACCGCCGATCTCCGGGAGGAGCCGGTTATCCGCTTTGTGATTCCGTCCTTCCCGTCGCTGCCTGCGGCGGGGGCGGTCGAGCGCAACGGCATCCGGCTGGGAGCGCAGAATATGCACTGGGAAAACGCCGGGCAGTATACCGGCGAGGTCTCTCCCCTGATGCTGCGGGACCTCGGCTGCATCGACCTCGTGGAGATCGGGCATTCCGAACGGCGCCAGCTTTTCGGGGAGACGAGCCAGCAGTGCAATCAAAAGGTTCTGTCCGCCCTCGCCAACGGCTTCACCGCCCTGCTCTGCGTCGGAGAAACGGCGGCCGAAAAATATTATTCGATCAGCGATGAAACGCTGGCCATCCAGCTCAAGGTCGGCCTTGCGGATGTCTCTCCCGCCGAAATCGCGGCGGGCCGGGTCTGGATTGCCTATGAGCCGGTCTGGGCGATCGGGGTCAACGGCAAGCCCGCTCCCCCCGCCTATGTGCAGAAACGCCATCAGCGCCTGCGCCTGCTGCTTCGGGAGCTTTATCCCGGGCAGTGCTGCAGTGTGCCGCTGCTTTACGGCGGCAGCGTCAACTCTGAAAATGCCAGCGCCTACATCGGCCTCGAGGATGTGGACGGCCTTTTTGTCGGCCGTGCCGCCTGGAACGCCCCTGCCTTCGACGCACTGCTCCGCCAGGTCTATGCGGTCTGGAAGGAGAAGGGCGGGTCCGGCCCCTGCTGAGGCCGGCCGCGGCAAAAAAGGCGGGATACGGTCTGAAATCCGCGCCGCGCGGTGAAGCCGGTTTCCCGCCGCAATCAATCTGCAATCTCCTGTTTTCTTCCCCCTATACGAGCAGCCCCGTCCATCCGTTACGGATGGACGGGGCTGCTCCCAATTCTGCAAACGGCAGCCGTTCATGTCGTTTTTCTCCGGCCGGCCGGCTCCCGCAGTCTGCGCCAGAGGGTGGTGGTGCTGATGCCGAGCGCCCGCGCCGTCTCAGCGTGGCTTCCATGATGCTTTTGCAGCGCCTCGAGGGCTGTTTCGCGGTCGATCTCGCGGGAGGAGCGGTAGCGCGGCCCGCCGGCGGTTTCCCCCGCCGTCCCCTGTTCGGGGCCTTCGCTGCCGGGATAGAGCGCCTCAAGGACAACCGCCTCGTCGAAGGAACCGCCGTCGTAAAGCAGGGAAAGACGCTCCGCGACATTGGAAAGCTCCCGCACGTTGCCGGGCCAGCGGTATTCCCGCAGCAGCCGCAGCGCCCCTTCCGTGAAGGCGGGCTGCGTGTGGGTGCCGCGTCTGAGCAGAACGCGCAGAATCTCCGCCACATCGTCCCCGCGCTCACGCAGCGGGCAGAGATGCAGCGGCAGTACGCAGAGCCGGTAATAGAGGTCGCTGCGAAACGAGCCGCGCTCGATCTCTTCCTTCAGGTTTTTATTGCTCGCCGCCAAAATCCGCACATCGACCGAAATCACCCGGTCGTCTCCGATGCGGGTGACCTCCTTTTCCTGAATCACCCGCAGCAGCCGCGCCTGCACGGAGGGGGAAATTTCACTGATCTCGTCGAGAAAGAGGGTCCCACGGTGGGCCAGCTCGAAAACGCCGGGCTTTCCCTCGTTGCGCGCGCCGGTAAACGCGCCTTTGACATAGCCGAACAGCTCGCTTTCCAGCAGGCTTTCGGGCAGGGTGGCGCAGTTGAGCGCCACAAAGGGCGCCGCGTGCCGGGCCGAGTGATTGTGGATGCCCTGGGCAAACAGCTCCTTTCCGGTGCCCGATTCCCCGGTGATCAGCACCGTGGAATCGGTGGCGGCAAAGCGCATCGCCTTCTGCTTGAGGCGGCGCATCGCCTCGCTGCCGCCCACGATGTCGTCGAAGTTTTTCTTGGCGTAAAGGCCCTTCTCAATCGAACTTGCGCGGATCTTGTTCTCCATCTTCTGGATGCTGTCCACCCGCTGGAGGGTCGCCACCGCGCCCATGCTCTGTCCGCCCAGGCGAATCGCCTGCGCGCTGACCACCAGCCGGGATTCCCCGGACAGCACGATCTGATTGGTCAGTTCGACCCCCTCCTCCAGGGTGCGTTCCAGCTTGGGCACTGTAATGAATTCACTGAGGCGGCGCCTGCGCCAGCCCTCGGCCGGCACCCCGAGGAGTTGACGCGCGAGGGTGTTGATATTGGTCAGATAGCCCTGCCGGTCAACCGACACAATGCCGTCGTTGACGCAGTTGAAAATGGAGGAAACCGCTTCATAGCGGTACTCCTGCTCGCGGGCGATGCGCAGCAGGTAGCGGGCTTCCTCCGCGGCCTCGAGGGCCTCCTCCCGGTCGAGGCCGGTATAGATGCCCTGCAGGCCCATCTCCTGCGCCCGGCGGTAGACGGCGCCGCCGCCGATCACCAGCCGGATGCCGTCGCGGCGCACCTCCTCGAGAATCTCGTCGATCCTCGCCTCGTCGTTGCCGAGATCCGACCCGACCAGCTCGAAATAGCGCAGGCTGTCGCCGAGCGCCTCCCGGAAGCGGTCAAAGCCGCGCACATCCCCATACCAGCCGATCAGCGCGAAGCGGTCGGTCAGCGCGTAGGCCTTTTCGATCATTCCGAAAAAGTCGATATAGGTCCGCTTGAGATCGACCACCGGGACGGTCACCCTCTTTTTCAGCTCGGTGGCCGCGCCGCCGCGGGAAATCAGCACCTTGGTTCCCTCGGCGATGACCGAGGTGGCCGCCTCGAAAAAGTCGTTGAGGGGGCTGTAAAGAACTCCGATTTCAAGCTGGTTTTCCGCAAAGACGCCGGTGAGAAATTCCACATTGGGCTTGTGGGTGGTAAGCCATACGATTTCCTGCAAGCCTGCCTCCTTTCCGGCGGAGCAAAGCTCCATCGGCCTTTTCGACAAAAAACGGCGAAATAACACGCCCATATTATATCGGAAGCGGGCGGTGAAATCAAGGGAAGGCTCCGCCTTGCTTTTTGCCCCGCGCCGGGCTATACTGGAAAAAAGCCCCGGCCGGGGAATTCCTTCCGGCGGAGGGGAAAGACTAAGGCGGGGCGGCCCGCCGCGGGAAGGGGAGCGCCCATGTTTTTCGATCGAAACCACACCTGCTGCTTCACCGGACACCGGATCATCGAGGAGCGGCACCGCCCTCTGCTGCCCGGCCTGCTGGAAGCGGCGCTGCGGGAGCTGATCGCCGACGGATACTACACCTTTGCGGCGGGCGGGGCGCTCGGATTCGACACCCTCGCCGCCGAGACGGTGCTTTCCCTCCGGCGGGAATTTTCCCATCTGCGTTTGATCGTCGTCGCCCCCTTTGCC
>ERZ857984.1969-NODE-1969-length-14148-cov-3.177180_pt1 | contig 14148 bp, 10 predicted proteins | sample MGYA00519914_ERZ857984 | MGnify/ENA primary metagenome ERZ857984 (study PRJEB31778, sample SAMEA3449417) | human gut metagenome | biome: human gut; feature: human-associated habitat; material: faeces | place: United Kingdom | collected 2010/2012 ... | reverse complement strand
AGGATGCCTGGAACACCAGCACACGCAAAAAGGAGATAAGCGCCGAAACAGCGCCGTTGCCCAGCGCTGTAAAGAAGCCGGAGCAGAAGATATTAAAGCCCGCCAGCAGGAAGGAAAACGCAAACAACTGGAACGCGTGCTTCGTCAGCGCAAACAGGCTCTCATCAAATCCGACAAACACATAAGCAAAGGGAGCCGCGGCCGCAATGGCCAACGCTGTCAGCGCCACACCCACCGTAAGGGCCAGCGTCACGCTTTTACGCAGAAGATTTTTCAGCTCGGTGTGATCCTGCGCACCGTAATGGTAGCTGACAATGGGCGCCGCGCCAATGGAATATCCGATGGAAATGGCAATAAAGATAAACTGCACATACATCAGCACACCATAGGCGGAAACACCATCCTCCCCGATGTACTTGAGCAGCTGAAAATTATACAGCATACTCACCAGCGAGGTAGCGATATTGGACATCATCTCGGAGGAGCCGTTGCCGCATGCCTTTAGGATCGGTTTTATCTCCAGCGATGGCTTTTTCTCCAGCTGCAGCAGGCTGCCATTCGTCCGCAGGAAGTAGATAAGAGGCAGCACACCGCCCACCACTTGTCCAAGGCCGGTGGCCAGCGCCGCGCCTGCCAGCCCCCATCGAAAGCCCGCGATAAACACGGCATCCAGCACGGCATTGGTCAGGCCGGCCACCACAGTGACGAAAAGTCCCAGCTTTGGCTTTTCCGCCGCCGCCAAAAAGCTCTGAAAAACATTTTGCAGCATAAAGGCAGCGGTAAACGCAATGGTAACACGCCCATACACCACACAGCCCTCTATCATTTCCGGGGTAGCCCCCAGCAGCACACACACCGGGCGGATAACGGCAATACCGATCACCGTAAGGATCGCACCCAGAAAAATGGTAAAGCTCACCATGGTGGTGAAGGTATGGTTCGCCTTTTGCTTATTGCCCTGGCCCAGCTGCTGCGCCACCAACGCTGTACCGCCGGTTCCTATCATAAATCCGGCCCCGCCCAGCACCATGATAAACGGGAACACGAAATTGAGCGCCGCAAATTCGGTCTTGCCCACTACATTGGAAACAAACAGTCCATCTACCACGCTGTAGATGGAGGTAAAGATCATCATGATAATGGTCGGCATGGTAAAGCGGATCAGCCGGCCGTAGCTGAAATGGTCGGAAAGCCGGATCGGCTCCCGTGCGCCATTTCTTCTCTCTGCGTTCATTTATTATTCTCCAGTTTTCATTTTCTAAAATTTCCGGCAATCTCTTTCTTTGCCGAATCATATGGTCTGTACCTGTGCAGACAGCAGCGTATTTTAGCATAGATATCTGTAATCTGCAAGTTTTTATTGCCTCACAGGATACGGGCGTCCCTCCGCTTTTATCGTGCCGCCACCCGTCACGGGCGGGCAGCCATCCTCCGCTTCGGGACGCCCTCATTTTTCTCTTATTCGGGGAACTCCAGCTCGCACGCACCTACCGCACGAACAGTCAAATGGGTACAGCTTTCTTCGCCAAAGGTCTCCCGCATTACCCGCAGAAAGCCCGCTTCTCGCTCTCTTGGCACCAGTGCCTGTACTGTACCGGCAAAGCCGCCGCCGTGTACCCGCCAGCCGCCACAGCCGGCCAGTTCCCGCCGGCATAGCGAAAGTGCCAGTGCCAACCCTCGTTCATTCGGGTCAGCTGGGTAGATGTTCTGCAGCTTCTCCATCGAGGATTCCCCACTGGCCAGCATCTCCTCCAGGTAATGCTCCGCAGTGGGTTCCCGCAGAGCTGCCGCCAGCCGGGGCACCCGTTCGTTTTCCTCAAAGAAATGCATCGCCCGCAAAATTGCTCGATCGCTCACCTTGCCGCGCAGGCCGGGCAGCCCCGCGTAAAATTCCGCCGGATCTACCTCCCGCAGTACCCGGCAGCCAAACTGCGCTGCCACCGCTCTCATCTCCCGCGGGATGGCCGTGTAATCCTCAGTCAGGTCGGCATGGCTCCCACCGGTATTCACCACATACATCGTCATACCCCAGCGGGCAAAGTCGCAGGGCAGGCGCTCCACAATAGGGGCCTTCGGGCAAAGAAAATCAATGGCAACCGCGCTGCCCACCGCCGACGCGGTCTGGTCCATCAGGCCGCAGGGCTTACCAAAGTACTCATTTTCGGCATACTGGCCTATGCGCGCCAGTGCCACCGGCGGAATGGCCCCATCATTATACAGGGCATTCTGGATTTGCCCCAGCAGCAGCTCAAAAGCCGCCGAGGAGGACAGCCCGGAACCGGTGGGAACAACGGAATCGGTCACACCGGCAAAGCCGCCGGCCGCATACCCCTGCTGCCGCAGCCCGGCAAAGACACCTCTTATCATGGAGGGGGAATGGCCCCGCTCCTTTTCGTAATGGGTCAGGTCGCGCCAGTCCAGCGGGGGCAGCGGATGGCTCTTGCTGCCTATCTCCACCGGCCCCTCCTTTTGCGGAGATACGATGGCCAGCTTGTCCAGCGTAACAGCAGCAGCTAGCACCCGGCCGTGCTGGTGGTCGGTGTGGTTGCCGCCCAGCTCGGTGCGGCCCGGTGCCGAAAAGATGCGCACCTCTTCCCTTTCCCCATAAAGCCTGGTAAACTGCTCCAGCAGGCGCAAACAGCGCTCCCGTTGCGGCAGCGGGTCATCGCTCACATACAGCCGGCGCAGTGCCTCATCGCAGGCGCCGCTTTGCAGGGCTTTTTTCCATTGGGCCGCAGTTGGCATCGTTCGTTCCTCCGTCAATTCAGGGTAAAGCGCATCAGCACCGGGTTGTGGTCGGAATAAGTAAACCCAGTCTGCACATTCTCCAGGTAGGTCACCGTCACATTGTCGCTTACCAGGAAGCCATCCACAATAATGGTGAAGTTCCCCTCCTCATAGGGGACATCGCAGTTGCGGCAGGTGGGCTCCACCTTGCCGTCGGTATAGTTATCACAGCGGGTCAGTCCCTCTGGCAGCATCTCCGCAGGGAAGGGCTGCGCCCAGCCAAAGTCGGTCATCTCACCGCCATTCAGCACCTGGGTGGAGTTCCCGGTAAAATCATGGTTGAAATCGCCGCCGCACACCACATAGTTGCCCTTCTGGTATTCGGCCAGCATATCGCCAAACAGCATATTCATCTGCGCGGCCCTTATTTCATCGCTGCCGCCATAGGCCGAAAGGTGCACATTAAAGAGCACAAGCTCCTTCCCGTTTTCCGTGGGCACCCGGCTGATGGTATAGCACCGGTCCAGGTCAAGAAACTTGGAAAAGCCGGTGGAAATGGGCAGGCTGCGCCGCAGCGCACCGGTGATGCCGACACTGCTGAAGGTCACCATGCTGCTGTTGGAGCTGCCATGCGGCTGTGTCAGCGGATACATGAGGAACGCTGAATGGTAATTGACGGCATCCACCTCCGCCATCTGCGGGAAAGCCGCCCGCAGGATCTCCTGCTCATCGATATGGTAGCTGCGGGTGGAGTCAAAATCTACCTCCTGGAACAGGATAAAATCCGGCTCCAAGGAGGAAACCTCCTCTGCTGCCGCATTGATGCATTCGATCACACTTTCGGGGCTTTTTGCCCAGGATTCCACCCCACCATCCATAAAGAAGGTGAAATCATCGGTATAGGCGCCAAAGCCGACATTCTGCGTCACGATGGCATATTCCTCGCCCAGCCGCACCACCAGGTCAGTCTCCTGGGGATTGCGGATCTCTAGCACCTGATTATCGGGGATGCGGTCATAGCTCAGCATCACATATCCCACATAGATAATGACCACCGCCAGCAGCACCGCCAGCAGAATCAAAAGCGCTTTCAGCAGTTTTCTCATGTTTCTTCTCCTCCCCACTTTCGCGGTTTGTTTTACAGCAGCTCCAACAAATCCTCTTCCTCCAGCGGCTCCGCCTTGGCCGTGTCATTTTCCCGGTAGCCGGTCATAATGACCCTAAACAGCTCCTTGGTGGAAGGCGGCGTATAGCTGATGGCGTTGGCGCCGGCCTCTATCGTCCGCAGGATGGATTCTTCGGTGGGGCCGCCGGTAGCGATGATGGGCACATCGGGGAACTTCTCCCGGATCTTCCGCACCACCCCGGCGGTACGCTCGGCAGCGGAAACATTCAGGACCGAAGCACCGGCCGCCAGTCTTGCCGCGATATCATAATTTTCACTGGTCACGGTGGCGATGATGGGGATATCCACCACCTTTTTCATCGTTTCCACCGTCTGGTTGCGCATGGGTGCGTTCACCACCACACCAAAGGCGCCCTGCGCCTCGGCATCCTTGGCCAGCATCACGCTGCGTATGCCGTCGGTAACGCCGCCGCCCACCCCGCACACCACGGGGATGGAGGAAGCGGAAATGATGGCGTCCATAATGACCTGCTGCGGTGTAAAGGGGTAAACCGCCAGCACCGCATCGGCATTACAGTTGCGGATGATGGCAATATCGGTGGTGAAGATCAGCGACTTCATCCGTCTGCCCATAATGATGATCCCACTGGCTCGGCGGATGACCGAGGGCAGGGCAAGGCTGTTATGATCCCGCAGCGCACTGTGGATAAAGGCTGGGGGCTGTCTATGTTCTTTCTGGCTCATGGGGTTCCTCCTTTGGGGTTGGGGTCGCTGGGTTTATATATTATTTATTATACCATATTATCCAATAAAAAGAAAGCCCGGAGGGTGGCATCTCTCCGGGCATCTTCCGCTATTTGTGATAATTTCCCGTTAAGACTCAGCTTAATAGAAAGTGGCAACCTCCTGCTCCGGTTCCTCAGCCGGGATGCAGGCGCTGACCGCCAGCACCGGGCCGCGCTTGCCGTACACAGTGCTGTACTGGATATTCACATTGGCTGTCACGGTATACCAGCCGCCATTTTCCAGCTTTTCAGGGCTATATCCCGTGCAGGCCAGCCCCATAAATGTGATATCCTCCACGCAGCAGGTCATCACATGCCGCCCGCACACAAAGCAGTTTTTCAGGCTGCGGTGCTTGGTCACCACACGCCCCTTAAAGCGCACCGTCTTGCCCTGGTACTTTTCCATCTCCTCGGTCAGGTCACGGTACCACACGGCAAAGTCCGCATCAGCGATCTCAATGATCGGGGCCTCAATATCAAAGGGCAGCGGGTCCTCTATCTCATCATAATCAAAGTTGCCGTCCACATAGTCATAGCCTATTTCGGTCCGGCGGCTCACGCCCCGCACCACCTTGTGGATCTCCATTTTATCGGCGCCCACCGGGGCCCGATTCAACAGCACCATCTCGCAGCTGGTCAGCTTATCCACCATCAGGCTGCGCATATTGGTGTTGTAACTCAGGAAGGTATTGTAATCCGCTATCATCACTTCCTGGTAGATCATCCAGCCCTGCGGCATCTGCTCGTACAGGCGCTGCAGCTGCCACATACCGTTATATTCTATCACTACCCGGTCCACCCGGTGGATCTTCTGCCACTCGCCCAGCTTGGCGGTGGTCAGCTCCTCCTCGCTTTCGATGGGCAGGATATGCACATTCTTCATCAGCGGGTGAGAAAGATCGTATTCCTCCTCGCCCTCCTCGCACAGCACCAGCAGGGTGTGCTCCCCGGCATTGAATTTCTTATCCTCCAGCGTTTCCCGGATAAAGCGGGTCTTGCCCCCCTCCAGAAAGCCGGTAAACAGGTAAACCGGGATCTCAACAGCTTTTGCCATTCGTCAGTCCTCCGTTTTTCAGTTCAGGTGGAACAGCGAAGTCAGGGCGTCCTCCTTCAGCTCGGCGCCGATGACGCACAGACGGCCGGTGACACCAGCAGCGCCATTACGGATCTCCACCTCACCGGGAACATAGTCAAAGTGCAGCCACTTGCCGTCCGTACCGGCTACAATGCCCTTGGCCCGCAGCACCTGGCCGTAATCGCCGGTATCCAGGGCTTCCAGCGCGGCAGCCAGCTCCTGCTTCTCGTAGGGGTGGGCGGTCTCTTTGCCCCAGCTGGTAAATACCTCATCGGCATGGTGATGATGGTGGTGGTCATGGTCGTGATCGTGGCAGCCACAGCCGCACTCATCGTCGTCCTCATCGTGATGGTGGTGATGCTCGTGGTCATGGCCATGATCGTGGCAGCCGCAGCCGCACTCATCGTCATCCTCATCGTGATGGTGGTGATGCTCATGCTCGTGGTCATGGTCATGGTCATGGTCATGGTCGTGGCAGCCGCAGCTACACTCATCGTCAACATGATGATGGTGCTCGTGCTCCTGCTCCTCGGCCAGCTCCTCCAGAGCAGCCGCCAGGGTATCACGGCGTTCCATGGCCGCCAGCAGCTGCTTGCCGTCCAGTTCGTCCCAAGGGGTCGTCACAATGGTGGCGGTGGGGTTCTTCTCCCGCAGCAGGGCCACACAGGCATCCAGCTTTTCCTGGCTCATCCCGGCCGTACGGCTCAAAATAATGGCGCTGGCGTGCTCCACCTGATTATTGAAAAACTCGCCAAAGTTTTTCATATACATCTTGGCTTTGGAAGCGTCCACCACGGTGGTAAAACCGTTCAGCACCACATCGTGCATTTCCAGGTTCTGCACCGCCCGGATGACATCGCTGAGTTTGCCCACACCAGAGGGTTCAATGAGGATACGGTCGGGATGATAGGTATCCATCACCTGCCGCAGCGCCTTGCCGAAATCGCCCACCAGACTGCAGCAGATGCAGCCGCTGTTCATTTCGGTAATGCTAATACCCGCTTCCTGCAAAAAGCCGCCGTCAATGCCGATCTCGCCAAACTCATTTTCTATAAGGACGAGCTGCTCACCGGTATAGGCTTCCGCAATCAGCTTCTTGATGAGAGTCGTTTTGCCAGCGCCCAAAAAGCCGGAGAAAATATCAATTTTAGTCATAGTAACATCTTCTTTCCATGAGAATTATTTGCCGATATAGTATTATACTACTTTTGTCAACTTTCTGCAATATCTCAGCACTCCCCATTTCGCATGTCACTTTCCGATAATAAGCACAAATTTTATATGGTTAAAAGGGCCACGGAATATCCCTATCCCATGACCCTCCCCACGCTCTTACTTCTATTGGGGTTATATTTCATCATCTTCGATCTTTTCCTCGGGCAAAACGATCCCCTGTGCGGCGAAGTACTCCAAAAGAAAATCAACAAATTCCTGTAGAGCTGAAGAATGTGGAAGATTTTTATTCCAAACGGCTTTTACTGCACAGTTCTGTGGCGGATTAAATGGCAGTACTGCAACATCATCCCAGTCCCTCACAAAATCCTGTGGAAGTAATGCACATAGTATACCTTTGGACACCGCTTCCCTAATAAGGGAGCTGGTGTTGGTGCACAAGCGGATCTGCAGCGGCCAATCTACCGGCAGCTTACTGTTCAGCACTGCAATAGGGCGCTGACGGATATCCAGGAAAGTCACTGAATCCTGCTGTGCCAGCGGATCATTTAATGAAGTGCAAAAAATGTTTGCTGTTGGATAGATATCAATGGATTCCATTGTATTAAAACGCTCTTTAATATCTAAAGGAGTCAATACAATATCTATACTGCCATCATTTAACCTTTTAATTGCATCGTAACTGGAAATCTCCAGCACAGAGAGTTTAATGTGTGGGTGCCTTTTCTTGAGCGCTTCATATATCTCCAGCGGGAAAACATTCCAGCAGGAAATTGCAAGACCCACCGTTAAGGAATGGTTTTCTCCTGTTTCCTTGAGGCTGCTGATTTGTGCCAATAGCGCCGAATAAAATCCCTTAAATTGCGAAAGCAAGTTACGGAGAGTCTTTCCATATTCGGTCAGCTCCATACCATTTCGCCCGCGCACAAACAACTGAATGTCCAATTCATCTTCCAGTTCTTGTATCGCTCGCGAAATTACCGATCGGGAAACATATAATTGCTGGGCAGCAGCAGTCACATTTCCTGCTTGACATACCGCTTCGTAAAATTCAATCTGTTTGAGGGTCACTGTCATCAACTCCTAAACTCTTGATAATCTTCTGCGGGTGATTAACGATGAAATACAAATACAATATTGCATTTGTATTATAACATTAATATGGAAGCAGGCGCAAGTATCAACTGTTTTTCAGGAGAGGATCATACACCATAAAGGCAGTAGCCAACAGTGTATATACCCCCATTAGGACATAGATCGGTGTAAACAACTTTTCCCCCGTTATAATTCCCAGCATATTTAAATAATAAGCCGATGCAAACCCGCCTAAATTGCTTACGCCTGTTGCAATTGCGATCGCAAGAGAAGATTGGTTGGGCGAAATATACATTCCCAATATGGCATAAGCTGATGTGATCAACAAAACGGAGGTCATTCCCATTATAGCAGATCCAATCATTAGAATTTCCGTCTGTTTTGCAAAGCCTAATATACCAGCACCTGCAGCGGCAATAAAGTATCCAAATACAAGAGTAAGCCGTTTTAGCTTATAAAAAATCTTTCCAAAGAAAAACCCAATGAGACAACCACTGGCACTATAAAGAGAAAGTGCTGTCGCTGCCACGGTGGCGCCTCCGGCATGGCGATGTTCAAACAACAATGAGATATTCATCAGGATAGGATAACTAACCAGCTGCTGCAGAAATAGCAGAAAAGCAGTAAGGGCGGTTGCGATCCTGCCTCGATGATCAAATCCTGCCGATTTAAGTAGTGAATGCCGATAACCGTTTGGTACCTCTGCTGTTACTGTCGGAGCACAGCAGCTTTCTTCCGGCTCTGGTTGGAACACCAGAAGCAGCAGGCTGAATAAACCGAGTAGATGCGCTAAAAAAGTATAGTTCCAGCCGTACTCTGCCAACGAGCCAGCTACCATTTGTAAAAGAACTCCCCCAAAATTACTGATAAGATTACCATAGCCCAACATATCGGCTTGTTCTTTTCCGGTATAGTACTGCATAACAAGCGCATTTCCCAATGAGGCACGCAGACCTACGCCAATGCCAAAAACGGCACGGCAAACCAACAATACTGTAAAGCTTTCAGTTAAAAAGAAAGGTGCAATACCGCCTATCAAAAACAGAAGGATCCCTACAAGAGAGATCGTCCTATAACGAATCTTTTTGCCGGCAACGGTGCCTGCCCACAGGGTAGTCGGAACGATAAACAATGTAGGCAGCGTAGAGATCAGTGCATAATTATTTGACGGAAATTGTGCAGCCAGTTTAGCCATCGCAGGAGAAACCGTTGCAACCCCCATTGATGTAAAAAAATCGCAAGCAGTGAGATCGACTGTAATGGTGAAAGAACCCCTTTTTTTGTAAAAACAAACATATATACTTTACCTTCAGTAGATTTGATTAAATAGTGGTACCGAATATACTAATAGGGAAAAGCCCATGCATCAGCCGTAGGCTTTTCCCTATTGTATTCTATTGGGTCATCGTTCACATCGGCCACAATTATCACAGTAGCCCTTTGTCTTGCAAGCTGGCAGGTGTAGTATTTCATAGAAGTCTTCAGCAGAAAGACCCGGCGTTCCGCCGTCAGAAACACCTTTTGAAGTCGGCTCCTTGGGCTTTTTTTCGTCATGGTCAGTCATGATGACACCTCATTTCATGTGAAATCTTCTATAAAAATGATACAATCGACCATCCACTGCTACAAATCGCAAACGAAGATGCGTGCAATCAGTGCTGCGGTGTAGCCTTGATCAAATTAGGATTGAGCTGCGCATCGCCGCCACCCTTAATGCTCTTGCTGTCGGAATCAACGATTTCTCCCTGATTCGCACCAAATTGGCGCACTCCGGAGAGATACCCTGCTTTTTCACGGGCATTTTTGGCAAGCTGGGTATAAAGACCGTATTCATGATCAACAACATTCTGCATGTAGGAAGGATCCGTATATGGGTTGCGGGGCAGCGGGACATCTTGATCGCGTGCCAAAATATCCTGAACCTTCTTGATGTTGACCTTATGCGCAGTGGTTCCATCTGCAATGGCAACGGCAGCAGCTACACCTGCGGCTTGTCCGGTGCCGACACACTGCGGAATCAAATTGACATAGTCGATCCCAATTTCATCAGCAGAGATATGGCGTCCGGGGCAAAGCAGATTCTCGGTCTTTTTGGGCAGAATCGCACGGTAAGGAATCTCGATGGGGCAGTTATCATTGATAAAGCTGATGGTGGAGTGCCATGCAATAACATCCTCGTGCTCCTGCGGGAATGCAAAATCATTCGGGGTAATGACATATTCGCCGTCCAGACGATAGGAGCAGCGGGTCCCCAGCTGCGGAGCAATATCATAAAGGAACGCATTGCGGAATGCAACGGGACACGCCTTACGCAGATACTCCAACGCATTGCGCATGGTATCACGGGTCTCCATCTCAGTCTCGGTCGCATCTTTCAGGTTTGAACAGTCACGTTCAGGGTGCCAGTTGTTGATCCAGCACACATCATTGGTCGGACCGGGCAGCGGCGCCGCACGGAACCCGCAGACTTTGGAGAAGCCCTCATGCAAAGCAGCCGCGGCAGCATGATTGGTTTTTTTCCATTCGCAGAAAAGATCCCAATTGCAACCGCCGATACGCCAAACCAGCGCAGTAGTGGCACAGCGGGTCAGCTTATCTGCCAATCCGAAGTAAGGACAACCGGTCTGGCGGAAAATATCGCCGTCTCCGGTGGCGTCGATCACGATCTTCGCCAGTACAGCCTTGCGGCCCTCCTTACTTTCAAAATACACGCCCTTGATGGTGTCGCCATCCATAATAGGACGAGTCCCCCAAGAATGGCACATCACATGGATGGAATCCTTGTGCTCCAGCAGCATCTTGTCCATTTCGATTTTCAACTGGTTTGGCTCAAAGTATACAGATCGAACCAGTCGTTCGGGCAGCTTCGCATTGGTACTAAAGCAATCGTGAATGTTCTTCCATGCATTGACAAGGACCGGATCCTCACAACCGATCTCATCGCCGGAGGGTCCAAGAACAGCACCCGGAATGCTTTCCATACGGGTGAACCATTCCTCCTGAAGCCCACGGACATACTGTTTGTTATAGAAAGAAAGGCGAGGAACCATAATAACATAGCCGCCGGTAACATCACCGCCCATGTAGCCGTAGCGTTCCATAAGGACAATGTTTTTACAGCCTGCACGGGCTGCCGCTACTGCGGCAGAATGGCCAGCTGCACCGCCGCCGACAACAAGAAGATCACATTCGGTATAAACCGGAATTTCTCTCTCACCTTCAAATACAGTTTTTTCTTTTTCGCTCATATAAGGTTTCCTTTCAATAAAGAGGGTCTTTTTTTAGCTGGAGTGGGCCAATACCTTATCGACCCACTCCATCGAGCTATGTTGAGCTATAATAATTACAGAATGTAGGTAAATGCCATGCCGCAAATGTAGCAGATAACCATGAACAGGAATGTCGTTTGAACGCCCTTTGTCCAAACAAACTTCGGGGTAATCTCGGGGCGGCCAAGAATAAAGGCTGCGTTGGTGGAAGCAGCAACGGTCCAGAAGGCATAACCGGAGCAGATATTCGATATAATCAGGATAATGTCGGGGTTGATTCCGGTGGTTGCAGCCAGATTGCAGACAAACGGCGTAACAACCGGACAAACTGCCATGGTAAGTACAAGACCGTTAGCAATCTGAGTAACAAGGGTAGAGAACAGGATTACAATGGCCATCAAAACCCAAATGTTAGCACCGCCGAACAGAGGGCTGAGAACCTCAACCAACCACTGACGGATACCAAGATTTGCGTCGGAGGTGACCTTGCCCAGCATGACCAGCGCACCGACCAGAGAGATCATTGTCCACATGGATGCTTCCGAGAGGCATTTATTAATAGGAACAATGGACTGCTTGCTGTCCTTGCGGCGGATCAAGGCGCCGATTGCACACATAAGTACCCAAATCCAGGAGTTGCCCATGAAAGTAAAGAAATAACGTCCGGGCGCTTCCTTCGGATAAACGGTTCCGATAAGAATATAAATTACCGGAATGATAATCATGGCAAGGCTTATAATCTGATCACGGTTGAAATGATCAGGGGTATTGCGCATGGCCTCTATTTCATTAAAATCCAAAGACTTCAATGGCTCCATGTTGACCCTATACACTGTCTTCATCAGAATCGTGTAAACAATCAAATAGATCATGGTGATGGAGAACATGCAAAGCATCCAGGTGCCTTCATTAAACGTGCGGCCGAAGGGCTCCATTGCAGAGTTGATCAAAGCGATGGTCATAACCTGCGGGGTCTTGAATGCAAAGAAGAAGATACCGGTGGCAGCAATGTAAACACCAAGCAGAGTCCACTTTACAAAGGGATCGTCTTTATCGTAGCCGCAAACATCACGAATGGATTCTACCAGTCCGAAGAACAAAATGTAGACGGGAGGGCCACCAATAAATGCTGCAGCGACATAGGTGGCAAGGAACAGCATTACCATCGTCATAACAGGACGACCATGGCAAAGCTTGCTGCTCAGCAACTTTTTAGCCAAAACATTCATTGCACCCGAATCTCGCAAAGCCAGACACAGGGCACCGCAGAATACCAGCTGAACAGTAAAGACGGAGCCCAGCCATTCGCTCAACAAACCGGAAATGTCATAATACCCATGGAACAGAGTGGCAAGTAGCGCCATCAGCGAACCGCTGAGCAAGTCACCGTTAAAGCAGGTGATAATGATTAGACCAATCAGAACACCCAGCATCTTTACACCGGTTACGGTAACTGTACTGAATGGCTTGACCAGATAGCCAAATAAGAGCATAAATGCCAAGCCAATGACCATGACAATTGCGTAGGTCGAATTGATCTTTCTTTGTTTTGTCATTTTTAACCTCCTACAAATTGGTTCCATTTCCTATGCCGGACGTCTACAGCATAGCTTGCAAATAGCTTGCAATTAGAATATAGCATAGAAAGACACAAAATAAGCGATTTAATTCGACACAATACTGTTCATTTTTACTACAGGCAAAAAATGCGATTGTTGCTTTGTCTCTATTACACATATCGAGCACACAACTGAAGGGCTTGCTGCCTGCGATTCACAGACAGCAAGCCCTTTCGGTTGCTTGAACAATTTTTACTAAAATATTTTATCCAACTTCTTGGGGTCACTTCAAAATCTTACATCAATTTCAACAACTTTGGCAGGAAAGTAACCAAATCTGGGAAGGCCATGATAAGTACCACCACCGCAACATAAATAATAACGAATGGCCAAATCCTTTTAAAAGCTGATGCAGCGCTTATTTTGGCAACACCGCAGGCTATGAATAGATCTGAGCCAAAAGGCGGCGTAATGGTACCAATGCACATCCAAACAACAAATACTACGCCAAAGTGGACCGGGTCAATGCCGATGGCCGTTGCAGCCGGTGCCAAAATGGGGGTAAGAATAACCAGAGCTGGAGAAACCGACATGAACATCCCCAGGAAAAACATAAAGATGCTGAACAGGCCATAGAACATAAGCGGTGTCTTGGCAATACCGATGATCCAGTTGCCAATAAGAGTCGGAATATTATTGCGGGTAAGTACGATGGCAAAGGTCGCAGCTGTCACAATTATCATCATAACCGCAGCAGATGTGCGAGCAGCATTAACAAATGTTTTGGGTATGTCTTTCCACTTTAGCTCCCTGTAAACAAATAGTCCGATGATTAAACCGTAAACCACTGCTACCGCCGCAGCCTCGGTTGGAGTGAAATAACCGCCATAAATGCCGCCTAGAATTATGACAGGCATCAACAACGCCCAAATCGCATCTACAAAAGCCTTCCACAGTTCCTTACCAGTAGGCTTAGGGGAGGTAATCATTTTAAACTTCTTGCTAAATCCACGTGCATACAGGCAGTATAGCAATATTACCGATACGGTTCCCAGGCTTTAGTTCTTCCAATGCACCTTTGATAATGCGACAGGAAACCTCATGCATCTTAATAAAATCCTCATTCGGCTCTCCAACCGATATGGTACACACCAGCTGTGTCCAATAGCCATTATACCGCGGAGTAATCTCCATCGATATACAATCGCCATGAGCTACAACACAATCAAACATAGTCGCAGCGCGAATACATGGAAGTTGATTATCCTCCAGTGAAAACCTCCCTGTAGAAATAAGGGTAAAGTTGTAGTCTGCCCCCATTCCCTGCGTTGCATGTTCC
>ERZ857984.1966-NODE-1966-length-14160-cov-3.043247_pt1 | contig 14160 bp, 10 predicted proteins | sample MGYA00519914_ERZ857984 | MGnify/ENA primary metagenome ERZ857984 (study PRJEB31778, sample SAMEA3449417) | human gut metagenome | biome: human gut; feature: human-associated habitat; material: faeces | place: United Kingdom | collected 2010/2012 ... | reverse complement strand
CTGATACAAGGCTTTCCATGAGCCTCTTTTTCGGCTGCTGCGGCAGGCGGAGCCTTTCATGGGGATCGGAGAGCTGTGTTTCGCGGCCGGCCGACTGGCGATTCCGGCGGAGAAGTTCCTGGTGTCGGATGCCGTGATCGGCGCGTTGTTCGAAGCGGACGACTGATTGTTGAATAATCAAATCATTGAAATATGAACGATATGAAACTGAAACCCGACTTTCTCTTCGAGATCAGTTGGGAAGTGTGCAATAAGGTGGGCGGTATCAATACCGTGATAGCGACCAAGGCCCGGACCGTGTGCGGAAAGTACGGCGACCGCTATTTTACGATCGGTCCCGATCTGGGGCAGGGGGCTGACCGGGAGTTCGAGGAGGATCCGGCGCTGCTCAAGGGGTGGCGGCAGACCCTGTATGAGAAGGGGATCCGTGTCCGTGTAGGACATTGGCGCATCGTCGGGCGGCCGCAGGTGATTCTGGTCGATTTCTCCTCGCTGATTCCCCGCAAGGACGACATCTTGAAGTTCCTTTGGGAGAGCTACCGTGTGGATTCGATTTCGGGCCAGTGGGATTACATCGAGCCGGTGTTGTTCGGCTATGCCGCCGGACTGGTCGTAGCTTCCTACGTCGAAACTTTCTGTAAGTCCGCAAACCGGGTCGCGGCTCATTTCCACGAGTGGATGACCGCCGCCGGAGGACTTTATCTGCGTCGGGAGTCGCCTTACGTGGCCACGTTGTTCACTACGCACGCTACCGTACTGGGACGCAGCATCGCCGGAAACGGAATGCCGCTTTATAGGGATCTGACTACGTACAATGCGGACGACCTGGCCCGTCGTTTCGGCGTGACGGCCAAGCATTCGATCGAGAAGAAGGCGGCGGCCAACAGCGACGCTTTCCTGACCGTGAGCGGAATTACGGCTACCGAATGTCGCTATTTGCTGGGGCACGAGGTAGATGTCGTGACGCCCAACGGTTTTGAGGACGATTTCGTTTGGCAGGACGACGACTATCGGATCAAACGTGAAGAGGCTCGTGCGGCTCTGATCGCTGTGGCGGAGGCTTGCCTGGGCCGCAAGTTGCAGGATAATCCGCTGATCGTCGGCACGAGCGGCCGATACGAATTCCGCAATAAGGGGCTGGATGTGCTGCTGGAGGGTATGAAGCGGCTGGCCGGGTTGGAACGCCTGGATCGGGAGGTCGTGTTGTATGTCATGGTGCCTGCCGCCAACCGGGGAGCCCGTGCCGACTTGCAGAAGCACCTGCAGGATCCATCGCAGCCGATCGACGGCTCGCAATGGCCTTGGGCGACCCATTATCTGGAGAATATGCAGTGGGATCCGATCGTGCGGGCGATCGACGGCAGTCCGCTGGCCGATCCTGCATCCAAAGTGCATGTGATTTTCGTGCCTTCGTATTTGGATGACCGGGACGGTATTTTCGACAAGAGCTATTACGAGTTGCTCGTGGGCATGGATCTGACCCTGTTTCCGTCGTATTATGAACCCTGGGGCTATACACCGCTCGAGTCGATCGCCTTTTCCGTGCCGACCGTCACCACGACCCTCGCCGGATTCGGTCTTTGGATCGACCGGCGGGAGGAGCATCCCGGCGTAGCGGTACTTTGCCGCGAGGATGGCAACGACGACGAAGTGGCCTCTGCGCTGGCCGATGCCGTGCTGCGGTTTTCGCAGTTGGATGCCGCTCGTGTGGAGGAGATGCGTCGTGCTGCGGGCGTGCTGTCGAAAGAGGCGCTCTGGAGCCGGCTTTTCGAGGCGTACGAAGAGGCTTACGCGCTGGCGCTCGATAATGCCGACGTGCGGATGAACCATGTGGCTTCGAATGCGACGCCGCTGCCCGAGCAGCAGGTCAAGCTCGTGCATCAGGCGCTTCGTCCGGAGCGTCCGGAGTGGAACCGGATGATGGTGGAGAAGAACCTTCCCGAACGGCTCCGTCCGCTCGAGGAGCTGGCCCACAACCTTTGGTGGTGCTGGAATCCCGGCGCCCGGGATCTGTTCGAGGAGATCGATCCCGACCTTTGGAACCGAAGCGAACGTAATCCGATCGCTTTTCTCGATCTGCTGACCATAAACCGGCTGAAAGAGTTGGAGCGGGACGAGTCGTTCCTGGCTTCGCTTGATGCGGTATATGCGCAGTTCAAGAGCTACATGTCCGAAAAACCCGATCCGGCGACACCGAAGATCGCCTATTTCTCGATGGAATACGGCTTGCATGCTTCGCTGAAGATCTATTCGGGCGGTTTGGGCATCCTGGCCGGCGACTATCTGAAGGAGGCGTCCGACAAGAACGTGCCGATGGTCGCGGTCGGATTGCTGTACCGGTACGGTTATTTTACTCAAAAACTCTCCGCTCAGGGGGCTCAGCAGGCGACTTACGAAGCACAGAACTTCTCGAAGCTGCCGATCCAGCCCGTGCGCGATGCGGTGGGCAACTGGGCGACCGTGTCGATTCCCCTGCCGGGACGTACGCTCACGGCCCGCATCTGGCTTTGCCGGGTGGGACGTACCGACTTGTACCTGCTCGACGCCGATTACGAGGCCAATCTCGAGGAGGATCGCCGGGTGACGCATTACCTGTACGGCGGCGATTGGGAGAACCGGCTCAAACAGGAGATTCTGCTGGGTATCGGCGGTGTGCGGGCGCTCCAGTCGCTGCATATCGCGCAAGACGTTTCCCATTGCAACGAGGGTCATGCGGCATTTCTCGGGCTGGAGCGCATCCGCAACCTGGTGATGCGCCGCCGACTGACTTTCGCCGAAGCGCTGGAAGTGGTTCGCTCCTCCTCGCTGTTTACGACCCATACGCCCGTGCCGGCGGGACACGATGCGTTCCCTGAGGCGATGATCCGGCAGTATTTGTCGCACTATCCCGAGGAGTTGGGCATCGACTGGGCGCAGTTTGTCGGCTTGGGTCGCGTGAATCCGGAGGATCCGAACGAAAAATTCTCGATGTCGGTGCTTGCCTGCAACCTCTCGCAGGAGGTCAACGGCGTGTCGTGGCTGCACGGCGAGGTCTCCAAAGAGATTTTGGGAGATCTGTGGCCGGGGTATTTCAAGAACGAACTGCATATCGGTTACGTGACCAACGGCGTGCATTTCCCGACCTGGACGGCTACGCGCCTGCGCCGTCTGTATGCCCGCTATTTTCCCGAAGGGTTCGAGGGGCACGAATATCGTATTTCGGAGTGGAAGAAGGTGTACGACATCCCGGACGAAGACCTTTGGCAGGAGCGCATGGTGCTCAAAGAGAAGCTCGTTCGCCTGATCCGCCGCCGCTACTGCGATCCCGGGCAGGTGCGCATGGATTCGCCCCATCAGGTCATGCAGGTGCTCGAGAGCATCAAGCCCGATGTGCTGAAGATCGGTTTTGCGCGCCGTTTCGCCACTTACAAACGGGCGTTGCTGCTCTTCACCGATCTGGATCGCCTGGCGGCCATCGTCAACAACAAGGAGCGTCCCGTGCAGTTTATCTTTGCGGGCAAGGCGCATCCCAACGATCAGCCGGGACAGGATCTCATCAAGCGGATCATCGAAGTCGCAGCCATGCCGCAGTTCTCCGGCAAGATCATCTTCCTGCAGAATTACGACATGGAGCTGGCGCGTCGCCTGGTGCAGTGCGTGGACGTGTGGCTCAATACCCCTACTCGTCCGCTCGAGGCGTCGGGTACGTCGGGTGAAAAGTGCGTGATGAACGGCGTGCTGCAGTTTTCGGTGCTCGACGGCTGGTGGGTCGAGGGGTATAAGGAGGGTGCCGGTTGGGCACTGCCGATGGAGACGGTCTTTTCCGATCCGCAGTATCAGAACGAACTCGACGCCGAGATGATTTACAATACGATCGAAGAGGAGATCGTGCCGAAATACTACGACCGGGATGCCGACGGTATTCCCCGTGCGTGGATGGCTTCGGTGAAAAAATGTATTGCCGAAATCGCTTCGAACTTCACGACCAACCGGATGCTGCGCGACTACGAGGTGCGTTTCTACAACCGGCTGGCAGCCCGCAAGCGGGAACTGTCGGAGAACGACTTCGCCGTTGCGCGCGAGATCGTCGCCTGGAAGCACAAGGTGCTGGCTGCGTGGCCTGCCGTGAAGATCGTGGACGTGCAGCGTGCCCGGGTCGGCGACAAGCCGATCTTCATAGGACGCAGTTCCCATTTCGAGCTTACGCTCGACCTGGCCGGACTCGCTCCGGAGGACGTGGGGGCCGAACTGGTCGTGGCCCGTCCCGTGGAGCCGGACCGGGTCGTGGAGGTCATCCGCACCGTGCCGCTCAGCCAGGTGCAGGTTTCGGGCAGCCAGGTGACTTTCACCTTGGACTATGTTCCCGAACAGGCCGGGATGTTCGATATGGCGCTGCGCATTTTTCCGCAGAATCCGATGTTGCCGCATCGTATGGATTTCGCACTGGTCAAGTGGGCGTGAAATAGTTGTTGCAAAAAGGTTATTTTTTGATAAATTCCGGATTTTCGCCGAGCTTGGACTTGACGGTCTGCGAAAAAAACGGTATCTTTCAGAAAAGATAGTGGCAGGCGGAAACAATCGTGCGGGCTTACGGAGAGGCATTGCCGAGCCTTCCGCTCTCTTACGCCAAGATCGTTCGAAAGACCGGGCTTTTTATGATCCGGCCGACCGGAAAAAGAAACAGGCGATTCGACGGGTCCGGCAGGAGTACGGGCTGATTTAGCCGTTCCGCTCTGTCGGAAATGAACATAAAGAACAAACAGTTATGTCGGTACTTACATTTGATAAGAAGGAACTGGGAAATCTGGAGTATTCGTTGCAGCGCGAAATGCTGGCTACGGATCGCAGAGGCGGCTATATGAGCACGACCATCGTTTGCTGCAACACGCGCAAGTACCATGGTCTGATGGTGGCACCTATCGACGACAGCGACCGCGCTTACGTGCTGCTCTCGTCGGTGGATGAAACCGTCGTGCACGACGGGCAATCCTTCAATCTGGCGCTGCACCGTTTTCCGGGAACCTACGAACCTCGGGGGCATAAGTACATCACCGATTTCGAATATACGCCGACACCGACGATCACCTACCGCGTGGGAAGCATCGTGTTGCGGAAAGAGCTGCTCTGGATACACAACCGCACGCAGTTGATGATCCGCTATACGCTGCTGGAGGCGCCGTCCGACGTCCGGCTTAGGCTCCGGCCTTTCTTCGCCTTCCGGGACAAACATGCGCTCACGCATGCCAATATGGAGGCCGACGGACGTTCCCGGCCGATTCCGGGCGGGGTGAAGTGTCGGTTGTATTCCGATTTTCCCTGGCTGTACCTGCAAACCGATTGCCGGGATGCGGAGTTCGTGCCGGCTCCCGACTGGTACTATAATTTCGAATACGCCAGAGAGATCGAGCGAGGATACGAGGGAGATGAGGATCTGCTTACGACGGGTTATTTCGAACTCAGTCTCGGTCGGCGGCAAAGCGTGATTTTCTCTGCGTCCGTCGAAGCCATTCCCGATCCTGCGGCCATCGGCGGAATGTTTGCGGAGGCTCTGAGCGCCCGCAGCCGCAAGGTCGATTTTCTGAGTTGCCTGCGCCACTCTGCCCGGCAGTTCGTCGTTCGCCGCCAGGACGGGCGGGCCGAGGTGCTGGCCGGGTATCCCTGGTATGGGCAGATCGGACGTCAGACGCTTGTGGCGCTGCCCGGCATCGCGCTGGAGCAGGGACGCACGGAGGATTGCCTGGATGTGCTCGATACGGTCGTGCGCGGACGCCGGGACGGTATGTTTACGGGTTCTTTCTCGGCTGCCGAGGCTGCGGATGCTCCGCTTTGGTTTTTCTGGGTGCTTCAGCAGTTGCAGCGGACGCTGGGTGAGGAGGAGATATGGAAGCGCTACGGTATCGTGATGAAAGAGCTGCTGGCGGCTTATCGCCGGGGCGTCGGCGGCGTGGCCGTGCACGATAACGGTTTGGTGTGGGCCTCGGCGCCCGGTAAGGCCCTTACCTGGATGAATGCGCTGGCAGGCGGTGTCCCCGTCGTGTCGCGGGACGGGTATCCGGTCGAAATCAACGCACTTTGGTACAACGCCGTGTGTTATGCCCTTGAGTTGGCTTCCCGTTTCGGCGAGGAGGAGTTCGTCGGCGAGTGGAAAGCGTGGCCCGAGCGGATTCGGAACGCTTTCCGGGAGATGTTCTGGAGCGACGACGACGGGTATCTGGCCGATTTCGTAGGTCCTGAAGGGCCGAATCGGTGGATTCGTCCGAATATGGTGGTGGCGTGCGGTTTGGATTACAAGATGCTCGATGAGGAGCAGCAGGCTTCGGTGCTTCGGATCGTGGGGCAGCATTTGCTGACACCCAAAGGGCTGCGTTCGCTTTCGCCCCGCAATCCTCGCTATAAGAACCGCTGCGAGGGCGATGAAGCCGTTCGTGCGGAGGCTTCGATGAACGGCTCCGTATGGGTTTGGCCGCTTTGGTTTTATGTCAAGGCTTCGTTCGACCTCGGTGGCCGTGAGTTTCTGCCTCGGGCGGAGGAGCTGCTCGCCCGTTTCGGCGAGGAGATTCAGAGTTACGGTATCGGATCGATCAACGAGCTATTCGACGGCGATCCTCCGCATGCGCCTTGGGGCGCCGTGTCGCAGGCGTGGAGCGTCGGGGCGGTGTTGATGATCCGTGAAACGACCGAACGCTGGCGTCGTCGCCGGGGACACGGGTTGTTGCCGGGTCTTCGGAAAAAGCGCTAAAGGATGCGAAGGAAAAGAACTTGCCGCCGCGTAAGGTGTCCGAAATTTTTTCTGTCGGCCCGGGCAGGCCGGGATGGAGGTTGCCGGGAGGGGCGACCGGTGTTTCGCGAAGTCGAATAAGTTACGAAATGAAACGTGATTATATACTTTGAGTGTACCTTTTCGGGGGCGCAGTGTCCCAAATTCCCTCCGAGAAGCGGATTTAGGGGAAGGGTGCATGGCGGACACGGTTTCGGGCCGCGAATAAGCACTCCTTGGATTCGATGCTGCGACCGTCGGATAAGGGTACATGGAAAGATATAATTGTTAGAATAAAAAAATAGAATACAAATGAGAGTGTTGATGTTCGGCTGGGAGTTTCCTCCCCATATCGCCGGCGGGCTGGGTACGGCCTGCTACGGTATGACGCGCGGTCTTGCACGCAACGGCGTGGAGGTCGTTTTCGTCATGCCGCGTGCCTATGGCGACGAGGACCAGCGCTTCGTCCGCGTGGTGAATGCGAGCGACGTGGAAACGATCGGTACGCGCGATCATGAGTTTTCCGAAGAGCTGCTCGAGAAGGTTTCGTTCATCCACATTGATTCGAACATGTTGCCCTACATCTCTCCGGAGGAGTATGCCGCCTACCACGATGAGTTCGTTCGCAGCGGCCGGACACACGAGTGGACCGATGTATGGAAACAGCGCTACACCTTCTCCGGAAAATACGGCGCCAACCTGATGGAGGAGGTCGCCCGGTATGCGATGGTGGCGGCGCAGGTGGCCAAAGACCTCGAAGGGCAGTTCGACGTTATCCATGCCCACGACTGGCTGACTTATTTCGCCGGAATCGCGGCCAAGCGGGTTTCGGGCAAGCCGCTGGTGGTGCACATGCACGCCACGGAGTTCGACCGCAGCGGCGAGAATATCAACCGTCGGGTCTATGCCATCGAAAAGGCGGGTATGCAGGCTGCCGATCGGGTGATCGCGGTGTCGGAGCTGACGCGCCGCATCGTCATCGGCAAGTACGGCATTCCGGCCGAGAAGGTCGTGACAGTGCATAACGCCGTGCGTTTCGGCGAGTCGGAGGATGCTGTGCCGGAGCGGGCCGTCAAGGATAAGGTCGTCACCTTTCTGGGACGCATCACCTACCAGAAAGGTCCCGATTATTTCGTCGAGGCTGCGGCCAAGGTGCTGCAGCGGGTTCCGGACGTGCGTTTCGTCATGGCCGGCTCGGGCGATCTGATGAACCATGTGGTGCGGCGCGTGGCCCAGTTGGGGATCGCCGACCGCTTCCATTTCACGGGGTTCCTCAAGGGCGGGGAGGTGCAGCGGATGTTCCGTCTGTCGGATGTCTATGTCATGCCTTCGGTGTCGGAGCCGTTCGGTATTTCGCCGCTCGAGGCCATGCGTTCGGGCGTTCCCGTGATTATCTCGCGGCAAAGCGGTGTGGCGGAGGTGCTGGATTACGCCATTAAAGTGAATTACTGGGACGTGGATGCTCTGGCCGATGCCATTTACGGGCTTCTTACTTATCCGGCTCTGGGCAGGATGTTCGCTTCGAAAGGGCTGGAAGAGGTGACCGGACTCAAATGGACCAATGCCGCAGCGAAGATCAAGACGGTTTACGAAACTGTCGTCGCGGAGGCGAACAATTAAAATATTTGCGGAGTATGAAAACGATTTGTTTCTATTTTCAGGTACACCAGCCCTGGCGGCTGAAGCGTTACCGTTTCTTCGATATGGGCCGTGACCACAACTACCTGGACGACCTGACCAATCGCTCGATCATGCAGAAGGTCGCGCGTGAGTGCTATCTGCCGATGAATGCCTTGCTGTTCAATCTGATCCGGCAGAGCGAGGGGCGTTTCCGCTGTACCTTTTCGCTGACGGGGCTGGCCGTCGAACAGATGCGGGCGTATGCGCCCGAGGTGCTCGATTCGTTCCGCCGCCTGGCCCGGACGGGCTGCGTGGAGTTCCTGGCCGAAACTTACTCCCATTCGCTGGCTTCGCTTTCGTCGAAGGAGGATTTCATGCAGCAGGTTGCGCTCCATACCGAACTGATGAAAAAGGAGTTCGGCGTTGCGCCGACCGCCTTTCGCAATACCGAACTGATCTATTCCGACCGGATCGGCTCCGATGTGGCCGAGATGGGTTTCAAGACCATGTTGGCCGAGGGAGCCCGACACGTACTGGGATGGAAGTCGCCCGGCTATGTTTATGCCAATGCGCTCGACCAGCGCTTGAGGCTGTTGCTGCGCAATTACAAGCTCTCGGACGACATCGCGTTCCGTTTCTCCAACCGAGGGTGGGACCAATGGCCTCTCACGGCGGAAAAATACACGGGGTGGCTCGCTTCGGACGAGCTGGAGGGGGATGTGGTCAATCTCTTCATGGATTACGAAACCTTCGGCGAGCACCAGCGTGCCGATACGGGTATTTTCGACTTTATGAAGGCGCTCGTTCCGGCTGTTCTGAAGCGGGAGGGGTTGGAGTTCGCTACGGTGAGCGAAGCCGCTGCGAAATACCAGCCCGTCGCCGTACTCCATTGTCCGCACGTGATGTCTTGGGCGGACGAGGAACGTGACATCACGGCGTGGCTGGGCAACGAATTGCAGAACGAAGCTTTCGGAAAACTGTATGCCCTGCGGGATAAGATCGCCCGGCTGAAGGATCCCGATTTCGACCACGTGTGGAACTTCATGCAGGCTTCGGATCATTTCTATTATATGGCGACCAAGTGGTTGTCGGACGGGGACGTACATGCCTATTTCAATCCTTACGAATCGTCCTACGATGCCTTTATCAACTATATGAACGTGCTTTCGGATTTCGAGATCGAAGTGGAGAAGGCGTTCGACCGGAAGCCGCCGGTCCGCAAGACCAAACCGTCGCCGAGGAAAAAGGGTTCCGATCGGGAGAAAGCCGGGGTGCGATAATCTTTCGGTCGAAAAAGGCGGTGCGTCATAACAGGCAAACTGCTTCGTTATTATCGGTGTCACGGCTCGATCATGTGCGTCGGTACACACTCTTCGCCGTGAACCTCGATGCCTTGTATTTTACCTGTTTTTACATACCTGAAAAGGGATGCGCCGAATTTCTCGATTTGACACGTCCCTTTTTTATTCCGGGATGCCTCGGTCCGTCAGCTGCCCTTGCGCTTGAACCGCGACGGGCTGTAGCCCGTGTGTTGTTTGAAATATTTGCCGAAGAACGACTGGGTCGAGAAGTTGAGGTGATAGGCGATCTCCTGGATGCTCATGCCCGAATAGCGCAGCAGGCTTTTTGCCTCGAGGATCACCGCTTCGTCGATCCACCGGGCGGCGGTTTTGCCGCTCACGTCCTTGGAAACGGTCGAAAGGTATTTGGGGGTGATGTTGAGGCGGCGGGCATAGAACCGGACGTTCCTCTCCTGTTTGCTGTATTGCCGGACTAATTCCATGAACTCTTCGAAGATCACCTCGCCGCGCCCCAACTTGACCGTGTTTTTCTGCTCGCGCATGTTCAGCTCGGTGATGATGTAGAAGACTGCGGTGAACAGGCAGCGGATGATCTCCTGTCTGTAATGTTCCTTGTCGCTGGCAAGAATCGTCTTGATGAGTTGGAACACCTGTCGGATCTCGTGCGTGTCCTGGGGTGTCACCCGCAGGCAGGGCTGTTTGCCGAAACGCATATAGACGGGCAGCGAGGCCGAAAGGTCTATCTGGATCTCGTTGATGAACGATTTGGAACAGGCGACGAAATAGGCCGCCGCATCGCTGGTGCTGGCCACCGTGCGGATCACGCGGTCGGGGCTGAAGAAGACGATCGTGTCGGGCACGACTTCGTACTCTTCCGTATCGATCGCTACGACGGCCGAACCGCTGGCCATGATGATCGCCGAGAAGCCGTCGATCAGGGCGGGGTAGTTGCCCAGCGTATCGCGGTGGATGTCGAACGAAGCGATCACCAGGTCGTCCGACAGGTAATAAACGTCCCGCATCTCCTGCTTGATGCGGGAGATCGAAACTTTTTGCAGGGTTATCTCGTCCGCCACCATGCCAGTTTGCTGATCAGATTCTTGAAATAGGCGAACCGGCCCCGGCGGGGTGCCTCCGACAGCGGGCAGACGACGCGGAGCTCGTTGTGCAGACATTCGATGTGCAGCGGGAAATCGGCCCCCTTCTGTCCGTCCACGTCGGTAGGTTCGTTGATCGGCGAGGTGATGTCGAGCGTGCGGGCTCGGAAATGTTTTACCTGCGAGGGCCGACCGCCCAGCAGGTGACGGAGCATCGATACGACCGAGAAGAGCATGTTGCGCCTTTGCAGCAACAGACAGTCGAACATACCGTCCTTAATGCTCGAGCGGGGGGCAAGGTGGAATCCTCCGGCCGTTTCTCCGTTGAATATCAAGGCCATGAGCGATTCGAGGTCGAAGGCTTTGCCGTCGGCGAGAATTTGCAGCGGAATGCCGTGTACCGAGCGGAACTCCTTCACGCCCTCGATCAGGTAGGCCAGCTTGCCGATCTGGTGCTTGCGTTTGTCCGGCGTGCGCTGGGACGTGGTGGTGAAGATGCCGAAACTGAAGATATTAACGAAATAGTGGTCGTTCACGCGTCCGCAATCGACCCGCTCTTCCGTGCCGCCGAGGAGTTGCGCCGCCGCCTTGACCGGGTTTTTCTCCATGCCGAGCGCTCCGGCGAAGTCGTTGGCCGTACCTGCCGGGATGATGCCCAGCAGCAGGTCGAGGTGCTTCTCCTTCATCCGATTGACCACGTAATTGACCGTGCCGTCGCCGCCCGCCACGACCACCAGATCGACCGTTTCGTGTCCATTGAAAGGGTTGCGGCTGAAATCGATCGGGCCGTCTACGATCGAGTAGCCGGCCTGCCGGAACATTTCGCCGATGGCTTGGGAATCTTTTTCGATTTTTCCTTTTCCCGACTGGGGGTTATAGAGAAATAGAACTTGTTTCATTCGTACGCAATGGGATTATTCTGGAATCATCATTTCTTGCATCGCCGGCGAGCAGTAAATTTCGTAGCCGTCTTTCCCGTCGTCGAGGATAAAATAGACCTTCGCGTCGGGAATTTTCCGGGAGAGGGCGATGGCCTTGTTCGCGCCCAGGCTCAAATACATGGTCGCCATGGCGTCGGCTTCGGCGCAGTTGTCCGCGACCACGGTGGCGGAAAGCAATCGTGACGTGACGCTGCGGCCCGTTGTCGGGTCGATCGTGTGGGATATCTTATTGCCTGCGGCGTCGCGGTAGAAGCGGCGGTAGTTGCCCGAAGTGGCCAGGCCTCCTTCGCTCATGCGGATACGTCCGGTGAGATAGGCGCCGTCGGACATATTGCCGTCGAAGGGAGTTTCTATGCCGATCCGCCAGGGAATGCCTTTGCTGCTGACACCCTGGCAGCGGCATTCGCCGCCGATCTCCACCAGATAGTTCTTCGCGCCGCAGCGCTCCATGAGGGCCGCGACCAGATCGACCGTATAGCCCTTGGCGATCGAGTTGAAATCGAGCTGTACGCGGGGATCGTCCTTCACGAGCCTGCCGTCCCGGATATGGACGCGCCGGTAACCTACGAATTGCAGGAGCGAATCGAGGTTCGGGGTGCGTTCCGCCTCGTGCCCGGCGAATCCCCAGGCATCGACCAGCGGCTTGACCGTCACGTCGTAGTGACCTTCGCTCAAGCGGCTGAACCGTTCGGCCAGACGGAGGTTGTAGATGATATGTTCGTCGAGCGAGTCGGTCTCTCCCCGGTTGATGCGGCTCAGCAGGGAGGTGGAGTCGAAAATCGACATCGAAGCCTTGGCTTCGGCGTCGATTTGCATAATGGCCCGGTAGAGTTCCTGTGCGGTGCAGTCCGTGATGTCGCCCGTTGCCTGGAAAGTCGTACCCAGCATCGCGCCGCTTGCCGTAAGGTACTCTGCGCGGCGGTCGCAGCTCGCTGCAAGGACCAGAACGATAACGGTGTAGAGCAGCAGGGCGATCTTTTTCATGTTCTATGTGTCTTCTTTTTTGGCAAAAATAGTGTTTTTCGCTCCGGTTTGCAAAAAAAGAGGGCTCTTCAGCTAAAAAATTGTATTCGTTTAAGTTGGTTATTGTGAATTAAGTTCGTACCTTTGCGCCACGCTCTGGCGTTATTCACGGTAAGGGGAATGCGTCGTAGAGTGGAACTAAATAAACTTTTGAAAATGGGTTATTTATCAGCTGAAAAAAAGCAGGAGCTTTTCGGTAAGTACGGAAAGTCCAACACCGACACGGGTTCTCCCGAGAGCCAGATCGCGCTGTTCTCGTTCCGTATCAACCACCTTACGGAACACCTTCGTAGCAACAAACACGACTTCGGTACACAGCGTGCGTTGCTGCGTCTGGTCGGCAAGCGCCGCCAGTTGCTGGAGTATTTGAAAGAGGTCGATATCGAGCGCTACCGAGCAATCATCAAGACGCTCAATCTCCGTAAATAGTCCCGGAGGCAGAAAAATGGGGTTGGCCAAAGTTTCTTTTGGCAGCCCCATTTGTAATTTGGAACATACATTTTGACGTAAAAATATCTATGGAAGAAAAGAAGTTGTACAATGCTGTACAAAAGACGATCACGCTGGCGGACGGCCGCCAGATCATGATCGAGACCGGAAACGACAGGACCAAGCTCACGATCCTTCGTTCCTCCGTCAAGACGGTTCTCAAGGATGAGGACGAAGCGCCCGCGAAATAAGCCGGACGCGCCGAAAACAGCATAAACGGCACAGCCGCCGCATATCATTGTAACAAAACGATGTGCGGCGGCTTTTTCCGTCCGCAGGCTTCCGGGAGGGGCTACAATGAACCGAAATATGCTGAAAAACTCTCTTATCGGTGCCGGAATCGGGATCGGTGCCGCGCTTATACTGCTGCTTGTTTTCTGCGCCGTGCTTACAAAATGCGGCGATCCCGCAAGGCTCGTGCCGGCTGCCGCCGCAGCAGCGAGGTTTATCGGGGCTGCCGCCGCGGGATTTTCCGCCGCGCGCTTCAACCGGGAGAACGGGCTTGTCACCGGTGCTCTGTCCGGGGGGTTCTATGCCCTGCTGATACCTCTTGCCGCCGCTTTTTCCGACGGTGAGTTCCGCATTCTGCCGCTTCTGCTTGTCTGTCTCATATGCACGGCGATTTCCGCGGTTTGCGGGATCATCGGCGTTCCCGGCGAAAAGTCCGGCAGAGCAAAGCGGCGTGCGATGATGAAAAGGCTGAGTGCGGGGAAATAAGAAACGGGAGGAACGAGGGGCTCTGCCCCTGACCCCGCTCCCTTTCTTTAAAAGAAATGGAGGGAAAGAAGAATCAAAAAACAGAATATTTAAATTGTCTCAATGGGGAAGAAAAGTTGACAGATGTTGACACAGTCCGGACAATTCAGTCCCTGCCCTTCTTCCCTGCGGCGGCGGCCCCGGCTATCACCATCAGCCCGCCGAACACCTTTCTCAGTATCGCGGCATCAACCTCA
>ERZ857984.1965-NODE-1965-length-14162-cov-157.584887_pt1 | contig 14162 bp, 3 predicted proteins | sample MGYA00519914_ERZ857984 | MGnify/ENA primary metagenome ERZ857984 (study PRJEB31778, sample SAMEA3449417) | human gut metagenome | biome: human gut; feature: human-associated habitat; material: faeces | place: United Kingdom | collected 2010/2012 ... | reverse complement strand
CGGATTCAAAATCCGCTATCTCCGTTTTATAGTTACTAACATTAGTAAACGATGGAAAAAATACTGGGAACCACAATTGTATTGCTGGGGGCTGCCGCTCTTTCCGCAACGGCCGCAACCGTCCAGATTGATCTGTCAGGGTATGATTCAGGAAGCGATGTTAATTCTTCCTTCCAAGCCTACCGTGGCGATCCTTCCGCCATGGCGAATCACTTGAATGAGTGGTTGGCGAATTCTTCCGGATGGTGCGGATCTAAAGCCAATACATCTTCTGAAACCTCAAGTTATTTTAAAAGCGCTGTTGGGAACGAAGACGGTTCTGTAACGGTGACCTATACCAATAGACGGGGATATGGCGGTTCCGGCGTAGGCCTCAAAGTTTCCCTGGATGCTGCGGGGTATTCTGCTGATGCTTTTTCTTCTCTGACATTCACAGTGGATTTGGCTACCTCCACCGGCGGCACTTATCGGGTTTATCTGGCCTACCAGACGGAAAATGGCTGGCAGGCGGTAGAGTCGCAGGCGACGTCCGGCACGATTACTGTGACGGCAGATCTTTCCGGAAACAAACTGACTTCTGAAAACGTTTATGTATTCGTTGAGTCAAATCAGGGAAGGGGTAATGATTCTACATTCACGGCTTCCATGACGGGAGAATTGGCTTCAGTGCCGGAACCTGCCACGGCTTCCCTGGGACTGCTGGGACTGGCCGCCCTGATGATGCGCCGTCGCCGGTCTTAAGGCATCCTGCCGGCAGACAAATTAATCATAGGACGGTCTCCGCATGGAGGCCGTCTTTTTTATTTTTACTGGAGGGGGATAACAGAATGCAATGTACCGGGAATCGAGTATTCCCGGCTATGGAAAGAAAAACTGCCCGGAAAATTATTTTTCGCCATGCTTCAGGTTTATTCTTCCAAATAGAGAGGCCGGGATGTTTTTGTTCTTCATCCGGATGTTATCTTTGTTTCTGGAAATTTTTTTACAGAGCAGGTTTCCTCTGGAAATGAATGAGAAATTGTTTCCTAATTGATCATCTGCCGGATACAATGGTTTCCGCAACAGAAATGTTGATATCTTGGCCGTTTGTTCTTGTAAAACGTCATTTGAATTAATCATCCTTTTTGGAAACAGGCCAAAGGAATAATCTTCCGATAAACAAAAACTCAGAGCCGTTCCGGAATTATTCCGGAACGGCTCTGAAGGGCCAGGAGGAAGGCTTTTCGGGGGTGGGTGGGGTGCCTTCTCCTTGGTTTTTCTTTCTTTTAGAAATCGTAGCGGTAGCCGACGCTTCCGTTGACCGAGCTGGACCCGTCACGGATGTCCGCGTTCCCGTTCACGTAGATGGTTCCCTTCGTTCCCACCGGCACGCTTAACCCCGCTCCCAGCTGCAGCGCCGTCGTTCCCGTTTTCGCCCCTCTCACGCTTTGCGCGAAGCCGGGGTTGCCCAGCAGGGAGACGTTCGTTTCCCCTCTCCGGTCTCCCAGGTCCTGCGCCGCGTTGACCCGGATTTCCGCCAGCGATTCCCGGCCGAAGATGTTGCTGCCCACCAGACCCATCCAACGGCCGCCCAGCGCCAGCGTCCCCGTCGTCCAGTCCTGCCGGCCGACGTTCAGGCCCGCGTTGCCCGCTCCCGTTTCTTCATAGCCGTCCATCCGCGTCGTCACCACCGAGGCGTTGAACAGCGGCTGAAGCACGCTGCTGCGGTTTTCGTTGAGGTATACGTCGCAGGTGAGTTCGTACATCGCTCCAAGGCCCCACCCGCTGGTGCTTCCCTGCGTCCCGTAGCTTCCTTCCCCGTAGTTGACCGTACGGTTGAGTTTCGCGTCGTTCCACCCTCCCGTCAGGATGAGCGTGTGCGCCCAGCGTTTGTTCTGGTAGCGCCCGAAGAGGCTGGCGTAGTAGCTGTCCAGGCGCCCGTCGGCGCTGTCCGCCGCGCTGGCCGTCAGGTCGCCGTAGCCGGCCGTGAAGGCCGCTCCCGCCGTGAGGCCGTCGCTGAGGTCCGCGTCCACGCCTACCGTACCTCCCCAGGTGGTGAGCTGGTAGCCGCTTTCATCCCCGCGGGTGTCGAGTTTGGCGTAGGAGCCCGTGCCTTCCATCCACATGTGGAAGCGGGGGAGGTCGTCGTTGACGTAGGCCGGGTTGACGCCCATGAGGGTGGTCCGGTTCCTGATCCAGCCCATCTGGTCGCGCAGGGCGTCCCTTTGCGCCGTCCCCAGCGCGTTGACCGTGCTCCCAGCCACTGCTGCCAAAGCCCTGGATGCCCCCGCCAAGTCGGGATTATCTCCCGTAATCATGGTGCTGATGGAATGCATCGCCTGCCCAAGCTGGGAAGTGGCATCCAGATTATTTTTTGCCTCCCACAGAAGTTCGGAACCTGCTCCGGAATTATGGGAATTCACCGCAGGTGTAAAAATATTGTCCTGCTGCACCGTGGCATTCAGCACAATATGATTGCCCTTCCGGCTCATGGTCGCATCCTTGTAATAAACGGCAAACAGGCCGGAAGTCCCCACGGATATGGATTCCCCCTCCGTCAGTCCGTCAATCGTGTCTGCTGTCATCAGCACCACGCCGTCCAGGTTGTCATACGTTCCCAGCCCCGTGTTGCCTTCCATGTTGGCAAGAGAGAATCCCGCCCCATTTCCAATGGTGATGGAATCCGCCGTCAGCATAGCGGAGCCGAAAGGATCAGACGCACTTAAATTATAAACGAATTCCGTCGTAGAGCCGCTTTGAAAATCAATGCTGCCGACGTTTAAGGAGGTATTGGAGTCTCCGGCTTCATGTCCAATGGCTTCAATACGCAGGGTGCCGGCAGAACCTACTGCAACATTACGGTAATCAAGCGCGGGGGCGTCAGAAGTGCCTTTCAGGACCAGGACGCCTCCGTCACGGACGGCGAGGTCGTAGTCCTTATTGCCGGTTTGCAGGTATTGGGTGGCTTGCCCGGAGATGTCCAGGGCGCCTCTGCCTGCCAGCGTGCCGGAGAAGGTTCCGGAGGAGGTTGTCGCCGAGGAGATGGAGAGGCTGCCTCCGTTCATGGACAGGGCGCCGCTTCCGGAGAGGCCGCTGATGGCGCCGGATTCCGTTCCGGTGAGGGTCAGCGTGCCGTCGGCGGTGACTGAGGTTCCGTCCAGCCGGGCTTCTCCGCCCAGGGCCAGTTCCGCTCCTTCCCGGATGCGGAGGGAGCCGGTTCCGGTGATGGCTCCGTTGTTGATGCTGCTTGTTCCGGTCAGGTCAAGAGTTCCCTGAATGGCCAGGGTTCCTCCGGCTTCCGTGCCGGTGATGGTTTCGATTTCGGCGTTGCCGCTGATGGTCAGGCCTCCTCCTTCCAGCGTGAGGGTGTCCAGGGAGTTTTCCGTGCCGTTGAGGATGATGTTTCCTTCTCGCAGGGCGAGGGTTTCCACGTCCATCGTTCCTCCGACCGTCAGCGTCCCGGTTCCTTCCTTGATGAAGGTGACGTTGCTGCCGCCCGTGATGCTGCCGCCCATGACGGTGTCCTGGCCGGCCGGGTCGATGTCGTCTTCTCCCGTCGTCATTTGTTTGTTGTTGAGGATGACGACGGCCGTGCCGTCTCCGGTGTTGTTGACGGCCAGGCTGCTGCCCGTGGCTCCCATCAGGTTGTTGATTTTAGCTCCCTGTCCGTCGGCTTCGCCCGGGGCTCCGGCCAGGTTGACCGTCAGGGTCTGGCCGCCGCCGATGACGACGCCGGCGTAGCCGGAGAGCGTTTGATAGGAGTTGACTTCATGGGCGTTTCCTCCTTCTTCCTGCACGCGGTAGAGGCCGGTGGCCGCTCCGCTGAGCACCAGGCTGCCTCCGTCCGTTCCGGTGATCCGGATGCCGTAGTTGGACAGAAGGTCGGTAGTGAAGGCGATGTCGCCCAGGTTGCCGACGGTCAGCGTTCCGCTGGTCAGGGTCAGGTAGCTGGAGGAGTCGTCGGTTTTGTGATCCAACAGGAGGTTGACGACGGCGTCGTTGCTCAGGTCCAGCGTCAGCCCTTTCCCCTCGATGGACAGGTTCGGGTCGCTTCCCGTTCCGCTGCCGTTGCTGATGACGGCGCCAGACGCCTGCGTGTCCTGGCCGATGTTTTCCGTTCCCAGGGCAATGGACAGACTGTCCAGACCGTTTTCCCCACCCACGGTGACGGTTCCGCTGACTCCGGTGAGGCGGGAGCCGGAGGCGATGTTCCACGTTCCTTTCATATGGCTGCCGCCGGCTCCGGAGAGGTTCAGGCTGCCTTCCGTGATGGTGATTCCTTCCGTGGTTCCGTCAAGGATGGTTTCCGCTCCTGCCGCGTCTGCCCCCAGCGTCAGGGTTCCCGCTCCCGTTTTGGTCAGGGACGGGCTGTCGGTCAGCGCCCAGATGGTGGCCGAGGCTCCTTCCTGCGCGATATTGATTTCATCAAACCGGGTGAAGGTGACGTTTTGGAAGTCCCCGTTTCCAAAGGTTCCCTTGAGCTCCAGCGTCCTGTTTCCTTCGACCGCCGCTCCGGCGCTTCCGCCGACGGTGATGCCTCCGTCTTGTCCTTCCGCCCTGAAGACGCTTCCTCCCGTCAGGGAGACGAGGACGTCGCCTCCTGCCGTGCCTTTATTTCCTGCTCCATAAATGTTTCCCCGGTAGGTGCCTGTTCCGAGTTCTACCGTGATATTGCCTGCAGTGGTCATGGTGCTGCCTGTGTTTCCTGGCACTTTGGAGTAGGAGCCACCGTAGATGTTGCCGGTGAAGGTGGAGCCTCCGCTAATGGAGATGGAGGAATTTCCTCTAATCGTGTATTGGGCCTGGCCTGAATTTTCAAAGGAACCCCCAATGATGTCCCCCGTGAAGGTGATTCCTTCCCTGCCGATGATGGAAACGGAGGTGTCTCCGTTGATGTTGTTGACCGTTCCGGCGTTGTTTACATTGCCATAACTGCCGCCAATGATTGTTTTGACGAAGCTGTTGTGTTCCTCTGTTCCGGAAAGCGTGATTCCGTTCAGGTTGATTGTAGCCGACGTGCTGCCTTGAATCGTTGTTCCGGAAGTGGTATTGCTTGACCAGGAGCTTCCTCCGATGATGTATGAGTTGGAGAGTCTCCCATCCAGGTTCTGGGCCGTGTTGGAATATTGGACATTGGTTACCAGCACGCTCGTGTTGCCCGTGATGGTGGTGACGGCGTTGTGGGCGGAGGTGCTCCCGCCGATGATGGCTCCCGCCACGATGGCGTTATCCTTGACGGTAACGTTGGTGTTTCCCGTTAATGTTGTAGACGCTCCCTTGTTGTTCCCGCCGATGACGTGTTCCGCCGTGGCTTTTCCGGAAAGCTGCACATGGGTGTCCCCAGTCAGCGTGCTGGTCTGGAGTTTGGTGCTCCATTCATTGGTGACACCTCCGGAGATGATGCCGAATGCTCCTCCGCTGATGTCCATCCAGATGTCCCCCCGGTAGTTGAGGTTGCCGGACGGCAGCGTCTCCCCGCTGTTGTATACCCCGTTCAGGTTGATTCTGATTCCGCCGGTGTTGGTGATTTGATAGACTTTGTCCCCGCTCGTCGTCAGCGTATCGTTCAGATAGCCCAGGCTGACGTTGGCCGCACTTCCCTCCCCAAGAAGAGCCAGCGTAAAGGCATTCTTGACCGTTTCTTCCAATGCCCCTCCCGCTCCCGCAGATACCCACGTCACACGGGATATCGCCACGTCTTTTATCATCAGCACGCTGCCTTCCATCCTATATTGCCCTGTCTTTAAGCCCAATACGGTAAAGCCCTCGCCAAGCGCCTCTCCCAATTCAAACAGGTATTCCGGTCCTTCCTTCATCAGGCGGTCAAGCGCGCCGCCGATGTCAATGGTGCCTGAAGTGAAAGTTACATGTTCCTTGATAAAGTGGGAACCGAATTCCGTATAGGTTAGCTTGGCTCCGTCAATGGCTGCATTTTTCAATATGCCGGTGCCGTTCATGTTCAGAACAGCATTTGCCCCCAGAGTGGCGGAGGTGAAATCCAGCGTTCCTCCCGCCATGGTGATTATTCCGGAATAGGCCAGGGAAGAATTGTTGATTTTCAAGGCGCCACCTTGGGCCGTGATATTCGCGTTGATGACGGGTCCCGTCAGGTTTTGCGTGCCTGTTCCGGCCATAATCAGATTTATTCCTCCCGTGGGAGTAGTGTTGCCGGTTTCTCCGGAATGCTGCGTGGTTGCCCCGATACTTCCCCCATACGTGTAATTTCCGTTGCCCGTCAGGGTAAGATTCGCTCTGGAGGAATTAGCCGACTGGACGCGCCCCTTATGTGTTCCGTTGAAGCCGTCGGCATCATTTAAACCGGCCAGAGAGGCGGCATTGGAAATTTGCAACGTCAGGGCGTTGGAACTTTGATTGATTGAGCCTGACAAATCTACCGTTGCGTTGGCGAGAGCCGTTCCCGTAATCTGGAGAATGGCGCCGCCGGGCTGCGTCCCCTTCTGGGAAAGGATAATGTTCCCGGAAAAACTGCTTTCCTGGGAACCAAGCACAAACTTGGAGGCATAGCCGGCATTGCCGTTAGCCGCTACCAGCGTCAAATTTCCTTCTCCGGCAAATGCCCCGTTCAAATTGATGGTACAGGCGCCGTTCGTATTCTGATTAATGGTAAACGAGGAGCCTGCTCCGATATAAAGTCCTGTGGAATAATTGTTGTTTCCTGAATTTACATCAAGGTTGACGGATTGACTCCCAGTAACTGAATACTCATTGGCGGGCTCATTGTTATTAAAGGTGGAGTTCGCTCCCCATGCGGGGGATTCAGATGTTGGGACGGCCAGGGAAACACTGGTGTAACAAGCCAGAACAGCCGCCAGCAGGGTAATAGGCAGATGGAGACGCATTGCAAAAATATTAGATGTTAATTTTTTATGTATATAACGGATTGAAAATTCGATGTCAAGTTGAAAATACTAGTTCCCGGATTCTCATACTTTTACTGTAAGTGCATTATGATTTTTTAAATTTCTAAAATGGAATTTTCACCTTTTCATTTACCTCCCCCCTTGAAGCAAGGGGAGGTATACTATAAGACTTTCATTTTGAATATAAAATATCAAATTTTATATTGCATGGGCCAATATTGGAATCATCGCCGAATTTTCAATCCGCTTTTCCTCTTTTCGTGAAATAACGCGGAGAAGACATAAAAAAGGCCGCACCCCGGAAACGGGGTGCGGCCCTTGAAGTGTGGGTGGAGAGAACAGGTTAGCGTTCGTTGTCGAAGTTGATGGTATCGTTCAACATGTCTTCGGCAAGTTCCGCCGCTTCCTCTTCTTCGCTGGCCGACGCGATTTCTTCTGCGCCCTCTGCGGGTTCCACTTCAATCTTGCTGTAACGGGAGAATCCGGTGCCGGCGGGAATGAGGTGGCCCATGATGACGTTTTCCTTGAAGCCTTCCAGCGTATCGGTCTTGCCGAGGGTGGATGCTTCCGTCAGAACGCGCGTGGTATCCTGGAAGGATGCCGCGGAAATGAAGGATTCCGTTTCCAGGGAGGCCTTCGTGATGCCGAGCAGAACGGGCTTGGCTGCGGCCGGTTGGCCTCCCTGGGCTACGGTTTGTTCATTGATGCGGTCGAACGTAGTCTTGTCCACCTGGTCTCCCCACAGGAATTCGGTATTGCCGGGTTCCGTGATGACTACCTTGCGAAGCATCTGGCGCACGATGATTTCCACATGCTTGTCGTTGATTTCCACACCCTGGAGGCGGTACACTTCCTGAACTTCGTTGACGAGGTGTTCCTGAAGGCGTTCCTTGCCGCAGACATCCAGAATTTCTTCCGGAGAGACGGGGCCTTCCGTAAGCTGGTCGCCCAGATGCACATGGTCGTCTTCATGAACGATAACGTGCTTGTTCATCGGAACCAGATGATCCACCAGTTCGCCCGTGGGTGTTTCAATGGTAATGACCTTCTTGCCGCGGGAGGTATTCTTGCTGCTGAGGCGCACAATGCCCTCCACGCGTGCAATGGTGCAGGCATCCTTGGGCTTGCGGGCTTCGAACAGTTCCGCCACGCGGGGCAGACCGCCGGTGATGTCCTTCGTCTTGGCTACCTTGCGGGGCGTCTTGGCCACCATCGTGCCGGCGGAGATGGTTTCCCCGTCCTTCACGGTGAGGTTGGCGCCTGCGGGAATGGCATGATGAGCCAGAACTTCACGGGTCTTGGCATCGCGGATGACCACCTGCGGGTGAAGTTCCTGCTTGTGTTCCATCACGACAAGAGAGGAGGCGCCGGTTTCCCGGTCCGTTTCCTTGGAAACGGTGATGCCGACGATCATGTCCTTGAATTCGACGATGCCGCCCTTTTCTGCGATTACGGGTACGTTGTACGGGTCCCAGGTGGCGAGGGTTTCATCCTTCTTGATAGCGCCGCCGTTGGGCACGTACAGGATGGTGCCGATGACGGGCTGGTAGGATTCCAGTTCGCGGCCCTGTTCGTTTTCGATGCGGACGGAGCAGTTTTTATTCAGAACGACAAAGTTGCCGTCTGCGTTTTCCACCGTGCGGAGATCTTCCGTGTAGATGACGCGGCCGTCGTTCTTGGCTTTCACAATGGGCTGCTTGAACGCCGTGGTGGCCGTTCCGCCCACGTGGAACGTACGCATGGTGAGCTGCGTGCCGGGTTCGCCGATGGACTGGGCGGCAATAATGCCGACCGCTTCCCCGATCTTCACTTCCTGTCCGGTGGCCAGGTTCAGGCCGTAGCACTTGGCGCAGCAGCCTTTCTTGAGTTCGCAGGTGAGCACGGAACGGATTTTCAGCCGTTCAATGCCGATTTTTTCCAGTTGTTCCGCCTGCTTTTCGTTAATGAGGTCGTTGATGTCCACGATAACCTCGCCGCTGACGGGGTCAACGATGCGTTCGCAGGAAGTCCGGCCGTAGATACGGGAGGCAAGGGACGCCACTTCTTCGTCGCCGTCATAAATGGCGTGAACGGTGATGCCGTTGCTGGTGCCGCAGTCTTCCGCGTGGACGATGACATCCTGGGCCACGTCCACGAGTTTGCGGGTCATGTAGCCGGAGTCTGCCGTTTTCAGGGCGGTATCCGCCAGACCCTTGCGAGCGCCGTGGGTGGAGATGAAGTATTCCAGCACGGAAAGGCCTTCACGGAAGTTGGCCGTGATGGGGCGTTCGATAATTTCGCCGCTGGGTTTCGCCATCAAACCGCGCATGCCGGAGAGCTGCTTGATCTGCGCCTTGTTGCCTCGGGCGCCGGAGTCCACCATCATGAAGAGCGGGCTGGCCATCTTGGAGCCTTCGTTGTGTTCCAGCTTGCGGTACAGAGCCGCCTGGATGACATCCGTAGTCTGGGTCCAGATGTCCACCACCTTCTGGTAGCGTTCCCCATCCGTGATAATACCGTTCTTATACTGGCGGGTCACCTTGTCCAGTTCCGCATAGGCTTTTTCAATTTCCGTCTTTTTCTGGGAGGGAACCACCATGTCCACGATGCCGATGGAGCAGCCGGAACGGGTTGCTTCCTTGAAGCCCAGGTTTTTCAGGGCGTCCAGAGTCTGTACGGTACGTTCCTTGCCGACGGTCTGGTAGCAGCGCCAGATGATGTCGCCCATCTGTTTCTTGCCTACGTTGCGGTTAATGTAACCGAGTTCCCGGGGCCAGATTTCATTGAAACGCACGCGTCCGGCAGTAGTGATGATAACCTTCTTGGTGACATCCCCATACACCACTTCGGAAGGCTTTTTACCGTAGTCCGGGTTGTGCAGGCGGATCCAGTCATGGTAGCCGATTTTGCGGGCGGCAATGGCGTATTCCACCTCGTCGATGGATTCGAAGAGGGGAAGATGGTGATGATTATCCTGATTGTTCTGTACTTCCGCAGCACGGGTGTGTGTCAGGAAGTACGCGCCCAGAATGATGTCCTGCGTGGGTGTGGCAATGGGCTTGCCGGAGGCAGGCGAGAAAATATTGTTGGGCGCCAGCATGAGCTGGCGGGCTTCCATCTGCGCTTCCACGGACAGAGGCACGTGTACAGCCATCTGGTCGCCGTCGAAGTCCGCGTTGTACGCATTACAGACGAGCGGGTGCAGACGGATGGCGGAACCTTCAATCAGAACCGGTTCAAAAGCCTGGATGGAGAGGCGGTGCAGGGTGGGCGCGCGGTTGAGCATCACCGGGTGGCCCTTGGTCACTTCTTCCAGGATATCCCACACCTCCGGCGTCTTGCGGTCAATGAGCTTCTTGGCGGAGCGCACCGTGTGCACGTAGCCCAGCTCTTTCAGACGGTGGATGATGAAGGGTTCAAACAGAATGAGCGCCATCTTCTTGGGAAGACCGCACTGGTTGAGTTTCAATTCCGGACCGATGACGATAACGGAGCGGCCGGAGTAGTCCACGCGCTTGCCGAGCAGGTTCTGGCGGAAACGGCCTCCCTTGCCCTTCAGCATGTCGGAGAGGGATTTGAGGGGGCGGTTGCCGGCGCCGGTGACGGCACGACCGTGGCGGCCGTTGTCAAACAGGGCATCCACGGCTTCCTGAAGCATGCGTTTTTCATTACGGATGATGACTTCCGGAGTTTTGAGGCTCAGGAGGGTTTTCAGGCGGTTGTTGCGGTTGATGACGCGGCGGTACAGGTCATTCAGGTCAGACGTTGCGAAACGACCGCCTTCCAGGGGAACCAGCGGGCGCAGGTCCGGAGGAATGACGGGCAGAACGTTCAAAATCATCCATTCCGGGCGCGTGTTGGACTGAAGGAACCCCTGGGCCAGTTTCAGACGCTTGGCAATCTTGCGTTTGTTCTGTTTGGAGTTGGTATTGTCCAGCTGTTCCTGAAGATCCGCGACGAGGGTGGGCAGATCAATGGCCGCCAGCATTTTCTGGATGGCTTCCGCGCCCATGCCGGCTTCAAAGCTGTCATAGCCGTATTCGTCTTCCGCATTGCGGAATTCTTCTTCCGTCAGAATGGCCCCCTTTTCCAGAGGGGTACTTCCGGGATCTACCACGATGTAGTCTTCATAGTAAATCACGCGTTCCAAATGGCGGGCCGTCATGTCCAGCATAAGGCCGATGCGGCTGGGCATGCATTTGTAAAACCAGATGTGGGAGACCGGAACGGCCAGTTCAATGTGGCCCATTCGTTCGCGGCGCACGCGCGCGTTGGTTACTTCCACGCCGCAGCGGTCGCAGGTGATGCCCTTATGCTTGATGCGCTTGTACTTGCCGCAGGCGCATTCCATGTCTCGGGTGGGCCCGAAGATGCGTTCGCAGAACAGGCCGCCTTTTTCCGGCTTGAACGTGCGGTAGTTGATGGTTTCCGGGTTGACGACTTCGCCGAATGACCAGCTGCGGATGGTATCCGGATCCGCCACGGTGATGGCAACCTGGTCAAAGGTCCGGGGCTTGTCGCTCAGACCGTGCATTTCCCTAATGGTGGGGGTATCAGACATATATTAAAAGTTTTGAAGAATGTTTGATGCCCACTCCCGCGTCTTGCGGCACGGGAGTGGAATACGGTGGATATTAGAATTTGAGGTCGGAGAAGTCGACGTCCGCCAGGCCGGCCATGTCGTCGCTGTCAAAGCCTTCCGTCATGCCGTCCACGGGAGTGAGGTCCGTATCGCCGAGCTGCAGGGAGGGTTGTTCATCCTTGCTGCCGGGGCGCACGTTCAGGCCCAGGGACTGCATTTCCTTCATCAGAACGTTGAAGGATTCCGGAGTTCCGGCTTCCAGCGTATTGTCGCCCTTCACGATGGATTCGTAAATGCGGGTGCGGCCCTGCACGTCGTCGGATTTGACGGTGAGAAGCTCCTGGAGGGTGTAGGCGGCGCCATAGGCTTCCAGCGCCCACACTTCCATTTCCCCGAAACGCTGGCCGCCGTACTGGGCCTTGCCGCCCAGGGGCTGCTGCGTGACCAGGCTGTACGGCCCCACGGCGCGGGCGTGAATCTTGTCCGCCACCAGGTGGTTCAGCTTGAGCATGTAGGTCTGGCCTACCACCACCGGGTTGTGGAAGGGTTCGCCGGTCAGGCCGTCATAGAGGGTGCTCTTGCCGCCCACCGTGCCGTCCTTGCCGTCGCCGATCCAGGTGAATCCGTCCACCTTCTTGGCTTCCGTCATGTAATTCCAGATGGTTTCTTCACTGATGCCGTCGAACACCGGGGTAGCCACCTTGAAGCCGAGGGCTCTGGCAGCAATGCCAAGGTGGGCTTCAAGCACCTGTCCCACGTTCATTCGGGAAGGCACGCCCAGGGGGTTCAGCACGATGTCCACCGGAGTGCCGTCCGCGAGGAAGGGCATGTCCTGTTCCGGGACGATCTTGGCGACGACGCCCTTGTTGCCGTGGCGGCCGGCCATCTTGTCACCCACGCCGAGCTTGCGCTTGGCGGCGATATATACCTTGACTTCCTTCAGTCCGCCGGGTTCGGATTCGTCCCCGGATTCCATCTGGTCCAGCCTGTGTTCGCGTTCGTCGTCCAGCTCCGTGAAGCGGCCTTCGAAGGAGGTGATGATTTCCAGGATCTTGTTGCGGATCGGGCTGGGTTCGATTTCGATGTGGTCGTGCACCAGGGCCAGCTTGCGCAGCAGGGTCTTGGTGATCTTGCGGTTGGCCGGGATGATGATTTCACCGGTCTGCTCGTTGACCACGTCCAGCGGGATCTTTTCACCCAGAAGAATGTCAGAGAGCTTCTTGGTCAGCTGGTCAATGAGCTGTTCCTTCTTCTTCTTGTGCTCGTCATTGATCTTCTTGAACTGCTTTTTCTTTTCCGCGCTGTCCACGACGAGGTCGCCGCGGTGGTGGCCGGAGCCCGTGGAAGAGATGCGAACGTCCATCACGATGCCGGTGCAGCCGGAGGGGACGCGGAGGGAGGTGTCTTTCACTTCCGCAGCCTTTTCACCGAAGATGGCGCGCAGCAGGCGTTCTTCCGGAGCCAGTTCCGTTTCAGACTTGGGAGTGATTTTACCGACGAGGATGTCGCCGGGCTTCACTTCCGCGCCGATGCGGATGACGCCGTCATGGTCCAGGTTTTTCAGGGCTTCGTCACCGGCGTTCGGAATGTCGCGGGTGATTTCTTCCGGGCCCAGCTTGGTGTCGCGGGCCTGCACTTCAAACTCGGAGATATGGATGGAGGTGAAGGTGTCTTCCTTCACGGTTTTTTCGGAGATGACGATGGCGTCTTCGAAGTTGTAACCGTTCCACGGCATATATGCCACCAGCACGTTGCGGCCGAGGGCCAGTTCGCCCTGGTCCGTGTTCGGGCCGTCCGCCAGCACGTCGCCGGTCTTGATCTTGTCGCCGCGGCGCACGATCGGACGCTGGTTGATGCAGGTTCCGGCATTGGAACGCATGAACTTGCGCAGGGGATAGACGTATACGCCGTTGTCGCGGTCCGTGCGCACGCTGTCCGGATCGGACAGGAAGACTTCCGGACGCACGGGCAATTCCCCGTCCTTCGTGGTGATGATGACTTCAGCCGTGGCGGAAGCCACGATGCCGTCCGCTTCCGCCAGAACGACGGAACGGGAGTCCCTGGCGCACTTGCCTTCAATGCCGGTTCCCACGTACGGGGATTCCGCCACCATGAGAGGCACGCCCTGGCGCTGCATGTTGGAGCCCATCAGGGCGCGGTTGGCGTCATCGTGTTCCAGGAAGGGAATGAGGCCTGCGGCGATGGAGACGAGCTGCTTGGGAGACACGTCCATGTAGTGCACGTCCGCCGGGTCTACTTCAATGAACTCGCCCTTTTCGCGGGCGGTCACGCGGGAGGTGGTGAAGTTGCCCTGTTCGTCCAGCGGGTTGTTGGCCTGGGCGATGAGGTAGCCTTCCTCCTGGTCGGCGGTGACGTATTCGATGGTGTTGGTGACCCGGCCGTTTTCCACCTTGCGGTAGGGCGTTTCAATGAATCCGAATTCATTGATGCGGGCGTAGGTGCACATGGAGTTGATCAGACCGATGTTGGGGCCTTCCGGCGTTTCAATCGGGCAGATACGGCCGTAGTGGGAGGGATGCACGTCTCGCACTTCGAATCCGGCGCGGTCGCGGTTCAGGCCGCCGGGCCCCAGGGCGGAGAGGCGGCGCTTGTGCGTCAGTTCCGCAAGGGGGTTGATCTGGTCCATGAACTGGGAGAGCTGGGAACGGCCGAAGAAGTCGCGCACGACGGCGCTGAGGGCCTTCGGGTTGATGAGCTTGCTGGGCGTCACGCCTTCAATG